>JGI994J12354_10005355_pt1 | contig 11082 bp, 9 predicted proteins | sample IntmicLarv3ML3BL_FD_12354 | JGI IMG/M metagenome (IMG submission 12354) | reverse complement strand
CCGATGCGAAACCACACTCTTATGCAAACCATTGCAAGGGCAAATCGTGTTTTTGAGGGTAAATCCAATGGGCTTATTGTCGATTATGTCGGCGTATTCAGAAATTTACAAAAGGCACTTTCTATCTACGCTAAACCTGGAACTGCTGGGATAGATGTGCCGGTTAAAAACAAAGAGCAACTTGTAACTGACCTTACTGAAATGATAAGTCAGGCCAAGGATTTCTGCCTTGCCAACAACATCGATTTAAATCGAATTATCACGGAAGCCAGAGGATTTGAGAAAATTGCTCTTATGGATGCGGCGGTTGATAATCTGGTCGTTTCGGATGATACAAAAAAGAAGTTTATGCAATATGCTTTTTTAACTTGGCGCATTTTTAAAGCAATTTTGCCAGATGTGAAGGCGAATCAATTTGAGGCTGTTTGCCAATTACTCAGGAGTTTGTCCGAGAAAATTCGGTCTTTAACGGATCCGCCCAATATCGATCACGTAAGGGATGATATTGAGCAGGTTCTTGACCTGTCAATTGATGCAGAGGGGTATATAATAGCGGAGGATGTAGAAAATATTATAGACCTTTCTGGCCTCGACTTTGAGAAGATGCGTCAAGATTTCACCAAGAAATATAAAAACACGGAAATGCAAAAGCTGAAAACGAAAATCGAGCAAGTTTTATCTGATATGGTTGTGAAAAACCGAACCAGAGCTGACTATTTGGAACGCTTTGAGAAAATGATTGATGAATATAATTCTGGAAGTAAAAATGTTGATATCATTTACAAGAATCTTGTCGATTTGGCGGAGAGCTTGAATGAAGAGCAAAAGCGCCATATGCATGAAAATCTAACCGAAGAGCAATTAGCCCTATTTGATATTTTGACTAAGCCAGAGTTTGAGATTACTGAAAAAGACAAGCGGCAAGTTAAAATTGCGGCTAGTCAGCTCCTTGAAACTCTGAAAAATGAAAAACTTGTGCTTGACTGGAGGAAGAAACAACAGGCTCGTGCAGAAGTCATTTATACGATTGAAAAGGTTTTAGATGATGACCTTCCACGCTCTTTCTCAACAGACCTCTATCGCAAAAAATGCGAATTGGTTTATCAGCATATATATGACAATTATTATGGTGATGGACGTAGCGTTTATGATATAGCGAGCTAAGAAGGTCTCTGTATCAATGGATATAAAGGAACGGTATCCTGAAGGAGCAAGGATGGGACGCAGGGAAAAGAGCTATCAATGATATTTTTAGTGGAATCCGCGTATTGGAGATTCAATTATAACCCAGCAGGAGTAACGAGAGAGTTTGTTTGTTTGAATTTAGATTTTTTTGGGGGGTCAAGATATAGTGAATAGTGAATATCAAAATTTATATAAATCAATGATTAAGGATAAAGCTAATGCAATTATCGTTGAATACTCATGTCTTAATCAAAAATTTACTTACAAGCCTTTTAGCCATAAAGCAAATGAATCTTCTTTAGACGAGTTGTATGATTTAGTAATTGACAATACAGTATTCTATGCTTTTGATGAAGATGAAATACTTTCTCTCCATGATAGTTTAGGCATACTTGATGATTTGAAAAGTGCTGCTAAATATGCTTTTGCAGAACGTCTACCTAAAAGAAAAGATCCAAATTCAGATGGTACACTTGGAGAAGTTTTGTTGGACTTGCTTATACAGGCATATGAACCTCACTCTCAAAAACTAATCGCACGCGCAAAATATATAGAGGTTGGGAAAAAGAGCGAGATTACAGGATATGATGCATTGTATTTTACAAAAAATGATGATACCATTACGCTTTGGCTTGGACAAGCAAAAGCAGGCGCACAAACATACTGTAAAAGGGATATCAAGGAAGATTTAAATACGAAGTTTTCCACAACATATTTCGCAGGTACTGCTTTTTATATTTCTACAAGAACGTCTTCAAAAGAGCTGTTAGATATTATGAATGAAATCAACAGTCTTTGTTTTACTGCTATCAAGAATAATTTTTCTAAAAAAGAAAAAACGGAACAGCTATTTTATGTCCTTCAAAAACATAAGGTGAACATAAAGATTCCTTGTTTATTAGCGTATACAAATAATATTTATTCTGATCCCCTTTTACTACAGAAAGAAATAGAAAAATGTACCCAGCAAATGTGTACCTATTTTGATGCGAATACATACTCTATTGGTATTCCTTTATCATACGATATAATATTCTACGTTTTTCCAATTAAGGATGTTTCTTATATAAGAGAGCGGATTGGTGCTATTAAGAAAGAGGTTGTATAGCAATGGAATATCTATACAGGCTTGTTGATCTCATTAATAACTATGATGGCTCCCAGGCAATTGAAAACCAAATGAGAGATCTAATTTGCTTTTTGTCCGAAAAAGAAGAATATCGAAATGATGAGTTATATAGAACTGTTATTTTTGAAGCTTCCGAAAAATTAAGAGTATTTGGTTATGTAAAAGGTGTTAATAGAATTTCCATTGATGAGTTTTCAAACAATGGCGCTTATGATATTAAGCAACAAGCAATCCAAAATTACTACTCTTCCAAAGTGTTTCAAAATAATATCCTTGATAAGCAACAAAAAAAAATAGTTGATTTGTTTATGCGGCTGGATAAAAAGCGACTTCTTGTCAGTGCACCGACATCATTTGGAAAGACATTTATATTGCGGGAGCTCATCTTTTTGAATCAAGAGCGATATAAGAATATACTACTAATTTTTCCAACAATTGCATTATTAAACGAAAATACTGATAGTATAAAGGCGTTAGTCGATGCCATAAATGCCGACTATAAAATAATAAACAATGTTTATTCAAGTATCAATCAAAATGATAATCATATTTTTATTTTGACTCCTGAAAGAGTTTTAAAACTATTGTCCGATCAAGAGAACATTAATATTGATTTCTTTTTCTTTGATGAAGTATACAAAATTGATGAGGATTTCAGTACAGATGAAGATTCTGTTGAAAAAAGCAAAGAGAATCCCAAAGCGGATAATGGTAATCGTGCCAAGGCTTTTCGAATCACACTCTATTTACTGTCAAAAAGAATAGAAGATTTCTATCTTGCAGGTCCATATCTAAATCTTGATAATGCACAAGAAGGATTTAAAAGATATATAGAGGAAAATAATATTACAGATATACAAGTAGATTTTGAACCGACAATGCGTATAGAAATCGATGCTTGGAAAAAATACGCTTCAGAGAAGCACCCTATTTTAGGAGAGCAAGTAATCGAGCTATATCAAAAAGGTTCACCCACAACTGTTGAAAAAATTGTTGGAATAATGAATTATCTTAATGATAATGATTTGGATCAGTCTATTTTTTACTGTTCCACGCCTGCTAATTCTATGGATTATGTAAAAAATGTCATTAATTATATTCCATCAAGAAAGAATAAACTAAAGCGTAACATGGTATTTATAGAACATTTAAAACAGAAGTATGGATTTCATATAACAGACGTTGCAAACAATACAGCGGAGTACTGGAGTCTTGTGCGTGCACTTGAAAATGGATATGGGATTCATCATGGTAAGTTTCCAAAATATATTCAAAATGAAATATTAAAAATGTTTAATCGAAAAGATTTTAATCATCTTTTCTGTACATCGACTATTATTGAGGGAGTAAATACAACTGCAAAAAATGTAGTCATAATAAACAATAGCGTAGGGAATAGTACTATGTCTGCTTTTGCTCTAAAGAATATTAAAGGAAGAGCTGGAAGGTATTATCATCATTATGCTGGAAGAATTTTTTATACAGACCGTAAGCAAAGAGAAATAGAGAAAACAATTGAACTTCAACTCGATTTTCAAACATATGGCGATATGGCTATATTAGATGTGGATTTAGATAATGCTGTTTTGAATGACCTATCACCATCCAATCAAAGAAATAAAGCTTTGCGAGATGAAAAATTGCACTTTGACTTCTTGCCTGATGAAGTCTTCATAAAAAATAGGTTGTACGCTAGGGACATACAAGAAAAGTATCTATCATTCATATTACAACCTGCTGAATTCGCCAAGTTTTCTTCACTATTAGACGGCTCAAATAATATACGTCATTTTCTTGACAAAAGAATGATGAATGTAATTTTGGATTCTTTTGCGACTTGCAATATTCTTGATAAATACAAAGCTAATATATATCATGCTGTCGTATCGAAATACAGTATTGAAGGCACAAGAGGGGTAATAGAATATCATGTGGAAAGACACTTAAAAAATAGAAAATCAGAAAACAAAAATCCACTTGAGACAATTGATCGCGCATATATACAAGCATTTGACCAAATCAGAAATATAGTCGAATATGAGATACCTAAATTGTTGTGCTTTTTCGAGGCTATTTTTTCATTTGCAGGAACTTTAAATGGACATGATATGTCCGCTTTCAATATGTCCACCATAATACGCTTTTTTGAGCTGGGTATAATAACAGAATTTGGACTTTTCTTAGTGGAGTATGGGTTTCCAATAGATACTATCAGAACGCTAGAAGAAAATTTTCAATCTCTTGGTTCACTGTCACTGCTCGAGGCCATAAAATATCTAAGAGAAAATCACAAAAAGGTTATTGGATATTTGGACGAATATGAATTAGAATTATTTCGCATGGCGATAAAGTCAGTAGAACAGTAGTTATTATTAATTATTTAATTTATTTATATCGAAATCAATACTTATTACTTGCAAATACGCATTACTTCTATATTTTTCTCGCTGCGTACTCTTTATTTTCTCTAGGTTTTCATTTTTATAATACGTGCAATATGAATTTGTGGATGATTCTGGGAAAAAGTATCCCCCCTAAATATATTATTGCGGTTGTAAACTATCTTGAAAATAACACAGATATTTTAGTCAAAGGCTTTAATGTGATTTAAGCTAAGAACTTTTTGGAGGGCTCGATTTTATGATTGAAACAAGTCAAGAGAAATTTGAATTACTAATCACGGCCGATAGCGTTGCATCAACAGATGAGCGTTTTTCTGCTGATAATCTTGGGCTCGGTGACGGGTACAAGCCGTTGGATGTATATTTCAAAAATGCTGATGGTGAAGTTACTCGCCGTAAATACAATAAAGGCGAGAGAAGAAATTCTAATCAAACAATGCCCCGATTGGCTTTTCAAATTTTTGAACGCTCAATCATAGCTTTGTCGATAGAAGAAAAAGAAAATTTTCCGGTTTGCCAATATACCCCTAACGCAGTGGTTATTCGGGGAATTTTCTCAAGTGTTGATGGATATAGTAAACAGCGAAATACTCGTGAGTATTTGGTTTACAATTATGATAGTGGTAGGCAATTTGTAATCTACTGCTGGAATATCTTCTCTACAATTCTTTTTATCCAAGAGTGTTTGAAGCGTTTAGGAAAGCAAGGGGACGAGTTTATCCTTACCTATCGTGAAAAAGATAAGAAGGAGGCTGTACAGCCTGAAAACGAAGAAATTATAGCTGAAGAACAAATTATGGGTATCAGAGAATACACGAATCCCTACTCCAGCAATCTTATTGAATCAAAGAATGTTATTTTTCGCGGAGCACCTGGAACAGGGAAAACCTATTTGGCAAAAGAGATTGCTACCGATATTGTTAGTAACGGCTACTTTTCCGATTATACGCTGCTGAGCAATGAACAGAAAAAACAAATCGAGTTTGTTCAATTCCATCCCAGTTATGACTATACGGATTTTGTAGAAGGTTTGCGGCCAAAAACAAATGCCGATGGTTCTATGGGATTTGAGCTTCAAGATGGTGTGTTTAAGAAGTTTGTTATACGAGCAAAGAAGAACTTTGAAGATTCGCAAAAATCACAAGAAGTTATCGAAAATGAATCGTCGGTTCAAGAAATAATGTTGGATTATTTTACGAACATTGAACTTGGAGTTGACGAAATGGAGATTGCTCGCGGCACTAAGTTTTTTATTACAGATGTTGATGAAAAGCATATTACTATTTCCATCCCCGAAAACAAAGTTTCTGATAAGCTGAGCCTTAACATCAATGAGTTGAGAGAAATGCTAGAGTCCGGTCAGAAGTTTACTCAAGTGAAAGAGGTAACGCAGTTTTTTGGTAAGCTGAATGGTACGCAAGAGCATTCTTATGTTTTGGCGATTTTCAAGGCAATCAATGAACGTAAAGTCCCAATAGCCAAGCCCACGGTCAAGCAAGAAAAGTTGAAACCGTATATATTCATCATTGATGAAATAAACCGCGGCGAAATATCAAAAATATTTGGGGAGCTTTTTTTCTCGATCGACCCGGGATATCGCGGAGAGTCTGGTGAGGTATCTACCCAGTATGCCAATCTGCATGAAAAGCCTGATGAAAAATTCTATATCCCGGAGAATGTTTATATTATAGGAACAATGAATGATATAGACCGCTCGGTGGACAGCTTTGACTTTGCCATGCGCCGCCGTTTTAGATTCATCGAAATTAAGGCTGATGAGCGGCTAGAAATGTTGGATTCCCTCGGTGATGATAAAGAAACTGCCATTCGTCGAATGACTGCCTTAAACAATGAAATTTCAAAAGTGGAAGAACTCAATGACAATTACCACGTTGGTGCATCCTATTTCTTGAAGTTGAGGGCATTGAGCGTCGAACAATTATGGACTGATTATCTCTTGCCGTTGCTTCAAGATTATGTTCATGGTATGTATAACGAAGAGGGTATTTTGAAGAATTTTGCTAAGGCATATGGATATACAGAACATCAGATGGGTGACGGTGATGACGGAAATCAAGATTAAAGATAATACGCTAACCGATAAAGACAAATGTCAAAGTGTAGGGCTTCTAACAGAAAAAGTCGCAGATAAAACACTTTTGCAGCTTGAAAAAGAGGGCGTTTTTGTATTCCCCGATACAGTTAAGGATGCGGAGGACATAACAAAAGAGCAAATGATTCTTCAAAGTGTCAACGATTGCTATCGCACAAGCAATATCATGGGGTTCTTAGGGTACGGTAAAGAGCGTCTAATAATTGAATCTCGGTTTTCTACTGGTAACCACGACTACTTTTTTCAGTATTTACTGGAGCGTGTTCTTGAGTTCCCCAATATCTTAGAGCTGAACACCGATATAAACCAAGACAACAGATTACTCAATTTGCTATTGTTTTTGTTCCCGCGCTATCTCAAAGCAGCCATGCGGAAAGGGACTTATAAGACTTATATTCACAATCAATATAATGACAGCAATATAAAAGGAACAATTGACATTGCGTGCCATTTAAGAAACAACACACCTTTTGTCGGGAAGATTGCCTATAATCAACGTGAGTTTTCATACGATAATTATCTGATGCAGTTAGTTCGGCATACTATCGAATTTATCAATACTAAGCCATACGGCAACAAGCTACTGAACAGAGTTAAGGATGAAATATCTACAGTAGTCAAAGCAACTTCTGGATATGAGTATTACAATAGAAGAAAAGTTGTTATTGCAAATAAGAAGAGCCCAATTCGACATGCCTATTACTTTGAGTATCGAGAGTTGCAACGATTGTGCATAATGATTTTGCAACACGAAAAACATCAAATAAATTCGGGCATACGAGAAGTTCATGGCATAATCTTTGATGGCGCTTGGCTATGGGAAGAATATATAAATTCTCTAATGGGAGAGCTTTTCTATCACCCTATGAATAAGGGGGGAAAAGGCGCTCAACAACTGTTTACCGGAAAAGGCGGAAAGATTGGATTAATCTACCCCGATTTCATCAGCAAAGATAACGCAAACAGGATGATTGCCGATGCTAAGTACAAACCAATCGGCAACATTGGGAATGTAGACTATCTCCAAGTATTAGCTTATATGCTGAGATTCGAAGCGAAAAAAGGATTTTATTTATACCCTGAAAGCAACGATATGGATAACCTAGAATTGCAACTGAATAGAGGCTCAACATATGAGAACAATGTAGTAGCTCGTGATGATATTTCTCTTGTAAAGTGTGGATTGCGTGTACCATGCCATTCAGACAACTATGACCATTTTAAAATTCAAATAATGAACAACGAAAAATTATTTGTGAATCAATTTAATAGTCAAATTTAAAATCAATGTTAGGGTGTGGCAAAAAAGCGCCAACTCTTTTGATTTTATTGGATTTCTTTAAAAGTTCTATATCACCACTCGGACCAAGTAGCGTTAGTGAAGTGTGTGAGAATAGAATAATTTTTTCAAGTCTCATAGGTTATAATTAATATAGATGCTGAGCCAGAATTTATGTTTTCATGTATACTACAACACCAGATGACATTAGATTGAACTGACTGACCGTTACATAGATTTTAAGTACAGTAATATTTGTTTAAAATTATTATAGCTACAAAACAAAGTAAAAATGATTATAAAAGTGCTATAGGAAAGCTAAACGTAAATACTTGTAATAAGCCCGAATAATGAGGTATAATAAGGTGTGTTGTTTTTTGTTTTTTATATAACTACCTTATGCAAAAGTATATGGTTTAACGAGTCGTTGTTTTTCTTTTTTTACACGATTATTAAGAAGTAAATTATAGGGAGTGTATCTATGCCTCGCAGGAGTAAGCAAGTTATCCATGCAACCATTCAAGACGCTGCAATTGTACTATTTAAAACTAAAAGTTACAATGAAATCTCTATGATTGAAATAGCGGAGAAAGCCGATATATCAAAGGGTACTTTGTATAAATATTTTCCCTCTAAAATTGCTTTATTTGCAAGTATTTTTGAGTACTACCTACGAATGTTTTTGGACGATGAGCTGACTGGTACATATGAGGACTTGAGTTACGCCCAAACCTCAAAGGAAATGTTGATGCGTTTATGTGATTTTACAGAGCAGAATGAGGGATTTATGAGATTATTCTGGATGTTGAACAGTGAATCTACACATGGAGAAATACCAGCTGAGTTACTAACACATATTAACTACTGGAATACTCAAATACTTGATAAATTCACAGAAATGCTTCGCACAAAAGATGCTACAGGTTTATATAAACAGTTGCAGCCAGAGCTGATTACACATGTATTCTCTGCCATTAATAAAGGGATTTATCTGCAAGCTACTAAAGAAGAAGGGCTTGGCATAGATAATCTTAATAGACAAGATTTGGTAGAGGCTTTCTGTAATATATTGATTTATTGTGGGGAATAAACAGTAAAACTTAGAATTGAACAAATAGACAATATTGGCAATGCGCTGAAAACGCATTGCTTTTTTTGTTGATAATATACATTGACATGAAAATAGACTTGAAGTATACTTTCGCTATAAAACGAAATGGTTTATTTTTAAATATTTTGCATTATTAATAGTTTTAGCGATGTTTAAAAAATGAACTTGTAGTCCGAATATTATGGAATGGTTCTATGAAAGTAGAGTAAATACTATGAAATTTTTGGAAGAAGGACAGGTTACAGCACCTTTTGTGTTAGACGGAACACATGCTATATTCGCGCAAGAGACAGGCTGTAAGGTAGTGAGTAAAATTAAAGCCGCTGTTGATGCAAGAATAGATTCAAGCATGTTTATTATCGCACGTACAGGTTCACTTGCTGTAGGTGGATGGGATGAAGCGGAGGCACGTATCAGTGCATACGTAGATGCCTGTGCAGATATGGCGTTTATAGACTGAATAAAAACTATTGAAGATATGCGCGAATACGCCAAACGCTTAGCTGGTATTCCTGCATTATTAAACAATGTTACAATGTTTCCCGCGAAGAAGGTAGCGAAATTTTCAGATTTTTGTGGGTTTCCGAAAGAATGCAGAAAAATAGAAAAGTTGGGTAAGCCCAGTCTATTTGACCAAGTGATTACCTAAGTGGGTGCTCCTAAATATTTTGTTATGGATGCATGATATTATACTGAACACAAGGAGGAAGAGTTATGAGTAAACCTATTTTTGAGAAACTTTGGGATTTGCATACCATAAAAACAATTGATGAGGATAATGCTTTAATGGCCATAGACCGTTGCTATCTTCACGATCTTTCCGGACCGCAGGCAATGTTGATGTTATTAAAAGGTCGTCATCGCCCATTGAATAAACAAAAAGTTTTCGCTATACCGGACCATACTATTTCTTCCAAGCCAGGGAGGACGGTAGGAGATTCTCCTATAAGTAAAAAACTATACCCGTTGTTTTATGTTGGAAGCAAATTGTTTGGTATTAAGTTGTTTGGACTAAAAGATTCACGTCAGGGAATTGTTCATGTGGTTGGACCTGAGACGGGGTTATCTCTACCAGGAATGACAATTACTTGCGGAGATAGTCATACCTGCACACATGGAGCATTAGGCGCATTGAGTTGGGGAGTAGGTTCTTCAGAACTGTACCATGTATTGGCAACACAAGCTCTGAAGGTAACAAGACCTAAAACCATGCAAATTGAACTGTCAGGACTTTTGAAAGAAAACGTTGGTCCAATGGATATCATTCTTCACATGATAGCCGAAAAGGGTGTAGATTTTGGAATTGGTTATGCAGTTGAATATACTGGGCCGGTTATTTGGAATATGGATATGGAAGAGCGTATGACGCTTTGCAATCTTACTGTAGAACTAGGTAGTGAGTATGGGATTATTTCTCCAGATGAAAAGACTCTGAAATATCTTGAAAACCGTGAATACTCCCCCAAAGGATCAGAATGGGAGGCGCTTAAAGAGCATTGTACAGAGATTGCTTCTGCGCCAGACGCAGTTTTTGATAAAAGTGTTGCCATAGATGTATCATCAATTGAAAGACAGGTAAGCTGGGGTATAACTCCAGGACATACTATCGCGGTATCTAGTGAAATTCCTAACATTTCGGATGACGCCGATGAAAAAGATAAACGAAGTTATGAGGAAGCCTATGGGTACATGGAGTTAGTGTCGGGGCAGAAAATATCTGGAACACCGATTCAAAGGGTTTTTATTGGGTCATGCTCCAATGGACGACTATCAAATATTCGTGAAGTGGCGAAATTGGTAAACGGAAAAAAGGTTGCCGCAGATGTAGAGGCCTGGGTAGTTCCTGGAAGCCAAGAGGTAAAG
>JGI994J12354_10005354_pt1 | contig 11084 bp, 7 predicted proteins | sample IntmicLarv3ML3BL_FD_12354 | JGI IMG/M metagenome (IMG submission 12354) | reverse complement strand
ACGGCGGTGGGTGTTTTCAGCCGGGTATGTGCTACCATGTCAACAATGCTCTCGTCGCGTTCGTGACCGATACCAGACAAGACGGGCAGAGGAAACTGCGCGCAGTTGGCGGCAAGTGGGTATGAATCGAAAGCGTTGAGGTCGGAGGTAGCACCTCCACCCCTGATGATTACTACCGCGTCGAACAGTTCAATGTGTTGGTGAATGCGCTCCAAGGCGGCAATGATAGAGGTTTCGGTTTTCTCGCCTTGCATAACGGCGGCGAAAAGTTTTACGGTGAAGCGGTCACCGTAGGGAGACTCGTTCAGATGGTTGATAAAGTCGCCGTATCCGGCTGCTGTGGGTGATGAGATTACGGCCACGCGCGTAAGCAGCGTGGGCAGCGACAGCTCTTTGTTCATTGACAGGATGCCCTCTTCCTTCAGCTGGTTGATTATCTGCTTCTTTCGAAGGTGCATTTCTCCCAAGGTGTACGAGGGGTCTATTTCGCTGATGGTAAGGCTGAAGCCATACAGTTCATGAAAATCAACGTTGACCTTCACCAACACTTTTATGCCTGCGCTTAGTAGGGTGTTGGTTTGGCTCTCGAAAAAATGTTTGATAAGAGGGTAGTTGTTCGCCCATATTATGGCGCGCGATTTGGCTGTTATCTGGTTGGTAACAATGTTTTTTTCAACCAATTCCAGATAGCAGTGGCGTGAAAATGAGTTTTCTTTTATCTCGCCGATTTCGGCCGCTACCCAGTAGTAGTCCGGCAATGCGCCGCGGATAGCGTCGCGCGCCATGTTGTTGAATTCTGATAGCGATAGGGGCTCTGTTCTTCCTTCTCTCATAGGTTACAAATATAAGAAACTGTTTTGAGTTTTTTCGTATTCTTTTTGGCTCTTTTTCGTGTCTTTTTATGATTATATCCTTTTAATAGACCGCTATTATGCTGGAAATAATCCTAAAAACCCTTTAAAAAATAACTCAAAAAGAAATTGCAAAATAACTCAATACAGCATCTAAGCAAAGGCTGCAGCACTTACAAAAAAAAATCAGTTTGCCCTGAGGTTATCTGGAAGATGGAAAAAACCACCCCCAACAGAATCTGCAGCGAAATCTGTCGGGGGTGGCGCTTTTTTTAGAGGGATGCTCTAATATAAACAGTCGGATTACGATTTTTCGTGATGTTTGTGTTTATAGTGAGGTTTTTCCCCTTTTTGCCCTTTATGGGCGTTGTGGTTTTTTCGCTGCATCTTTTCGAGCTTGTCGTATTGTTCGTTGCTCAGTATGTTTTTTATCTCTTCTTTTCTGCTTTCGTTAATGGTTTTCGCTTTTTCGCGGTGCGCTTGGTTTTGCTTTTGCATTTCAGTACGCTCACTTCTTAGCTGCTCTCCGTATTTTTGGTTGATAGCGCGGAACTCGGCTGCTTGCGTTTCGTTTAATTCCAGCTCTTTAATAATCTGTTCCATCCGGGCTGTGCGGTCTTTGCCTTTTCTTCCCTTTTCACATTCCGGTTTTTCGCCCTGCGCGAATGTGGGTGATACGCACAATATAAATCCTAACGCGGTTAATAAAAATGTCTTTTTCATAACTGTAATTTTTTAGTTCATTTAATCAATGAGAAAAATTTCTCCGTTTGTTTAATAAGACGCGAGAGAAGTGAAATGGTTTAATCGGGATGAGATTTTATCTTTTTTTATACTATATGTTTGGGAGTTGGCAGATAAAACAAAATTTTATTCTTATGCTGTGTGGCATTTGAATATACGTTCGATAACGGTTTGCTTGTGAAAATAGGAGAGCCTGTAAACAATGTTCCGGGAACGGTGTATGAGATTTCATATCAATAATTACACTTGAGTAACAGGAAAAAAATAAGGCAACCCGAAAAGGGTTGCCTTATTAGTTATTGTATCAAACTGTTGATTACAATTGCGGACCTGATGCGATCAATGCTTTAGCATCGTCGTTGTCGCAGTATTGTTCGAAGTTTTTGATATACTTAGCAGCAAGCGATTTTGCTTTTTCTTCCCACTCTGATACACTTGAGTAAGTGCTACGGGGGTCTAAGATATCTGATACTCCGGGCAATGATTTAGGAGCAACAAGGTTCAGAATAGGAATTTGAACTTTCTCAGCTTTTTCGATTGAGCCGTCAAGGATGGCATCGATGATAGCGCGAGTGTCTTTCAAAGAGATGCGTTTTCCTGTTCCGTTCCAACCTGTGTTTACCAAATAAGCTTTTGCTCCGTGCTCTTGCATTTTACCTACCAATGTTTTTGCATACATAGTTGGGTGCAAAGTAAGGAAAGCCTCACCAAATGCAGGAGAGAAAGAAGGTTCCGGCTCAGTGATGCCACGCTCAGTTCCGGCTAGTTTTGAAGTGTAACCGCAAAGGAAGTGATATTGAGCTGATTTTTCATCAAGGATAGATACCGGAGGCAATACACCGAAAGCGTCAGCAGAAAGATAAACAATCTTTTTAGCGTGTCCTGCTCTTGAAGGAAGAACTATTTTGCTGATGTGGTTGATCGGATAAGTAACACGTGTATTTTCTGTTTTAGAAACTTCTTTTGAGTAATCGGGAGTTCCGTCAGCTTTTATTGTTACGTTTTCTAACAATGCATCGCGACGGATGGCACGCCAGATGTCAGGTTCGTTTTCTTTGCACAAGTCGATAACTTTCGCATAACAGCCACCTTCGTAGTTGAATACTCCGTGATCGTCCCAACCGTGCTCGTCATCACCAATTAGGTAACGTTTCGGGTCAGCCGAAAGGGTAGTTTTACCTGTTCCTGAAAGGCCGAAGAATACAGCAACGTCGCCATCTTCTCCAACGTTAGCAGAGCAGTGCATAGAAGCGATATTTCTCAATGGCAAGTAGAAGTTCTGCATAGCGAACATACCTTTTTTCATTTCGCCACCGTACCAAGTACCACCAATGATTTGTAGTTTTTCGGCCAAGTTGAAGATAACATATACTTCAGAGTTCAAGCCTTGCTCTTTCCATTTATCGTTAGTTGTTTTGGAACCGTTCATTACTACGAAATCAGGTTCACCGAAGTTTGCCAATTCGAAGTGAGAAGGGCGAAGGAACATGTTTGTTACAAAGTGAGCTTGCCATGCAACCTCTACAATGAAACGAACTTTCATACGGGTATCCAGGTTTATTCCACAGAAAGCATCAACTACGTACAGTTTTTTAGCAGTGTTAATTTGCTTAAGGGTTAAAGCTTTACAATGACTCCAAACGTCTTCGTTTACCGGTTTGTTGATGTTTCCATCCCACCAAATTTGCTCAGAAGCAGCGTTTTTTACAATGTAACGGTCTTTAGGAGAACGTCCTGTAAATTTACCGGTGTCAACTGATACAGCACCTGTGTTGGTTAATGTACCTTTTTCGAATCCTTCGTTAGCAGGATCCATCTCAGCTTGAAAAAGCTGCTCGTAAGTCGGATTGTGTACAATTTCAATGTCATTGCTGATTCCGTACTTGCTTAAATCTAATTTTGCCATTTTTAGAATGAATTTAAAAAATTATAAATTGAGAAATAAATAAACCTAGCTAAATAGCACTTCTATACCGATTACAAAGATAGTAAATTATTCCGGCTTTTTTGCAGCGTTAAGCTTTTTTATGGCTAAAAAACTATCTAAATTTTAGTTAATGAGGCGTTTTCGTTCTAAAATGGTTCTTTTTTGCCGGAAATTTTATCATTTAGTCTGCTAAACTCTAAAAAATAGTGAAAGTTGAATGCTGTCAAGCAGACTTTTAAATAAAAGAAGGGTTGCCTGATTTGATTGAGGCAACCCTTCTTACATGTATAATAACAATTGTTTTGCTGTTTCTTTGATTTTATTCGGGGCGTTCGGGACGTTCAATCAGTGCTTTTCTCGAAAGTTTGTATTTGCCTGTTTTCTGGTCAACATCGAGTAGCTTTACTGTAATTTTGTCGCCTACGTTCAAGCCGGTGTCTTCCATTTTCTCGAAGCGCACCCAGTCTATTTCCGAAATATGCAACAACGCCTCTTTGCTTGGCAGGAACTCAACAAACGCTCCGTAAGGCATGATCGACATTACTTTTCCTTCGTAAGCTTCGCCAATTTCAGGAACGGCAACTATGCCTTTTATTTGACCGGTAGCGGCATCGATCGCGGCTTTGTTGTTTGCCGAGATTTCGATACGGCCTATGCCGTCAATTTCTTCAATGGTGATAATGGCTCCTGAAGCTTCCTGGATGCCTTGAATAATCTTACCACCGGGGCCGATTACTGCTCCGATAAACTCTTTCGGAATGGTCATTACCTCAATGCGCGGAGCGTGGGGTTTAAGGTCGGCGCGAGGCTCGCTTATTGTTTCGGTTATTTTATTCAGGATGTGCATCCGCCCCTCTCTGGCTTGGTTTAGTGCTTTCTCAAGAATTTCGTAAGAAAGGCCGTCAACTTTGATGTCCATTTGGGTGGCGGTAATGCCGTCTTTTGTTCCGGTTACCTTAAAGTCCATATCGCCCAAGTGGTCTTCGTCGCCTAATATATCGGAGAGGACTGCGAAGTTAGCTCCCTTGTTTTCCGAAATCAATCCCATGGCAATACCTGAAACGGGTTTTTTGATTTGTACCCCGGCATCCAACAGTGCTAACGTTCCGGCGCAAACGGTAGCCATTGACGATGATCCGTTCGATTCGAGAATGTCGGACACTACGCGCAAAACATATGGGTAGTTTTCGGGAATCATGCGTTTCAGTGCGCGGTGGGCAAGGTTTCCGTGCCCAACTTCGCGACGGCCTACGCCGCGTTGCGGTCTGGCTTCGCCTGTCGAGAACGGTGGAAAATTATAGTGTAGTAAAAAGCGGTCTTTATCGCGCACAAGTACATCGTCAACCAGCTTTTCGTCAAGTTTTGTACCCAATGTTACGGTGGTGAGCGATTGTGTTTCGCCACGGGTAAATACCGCCGATCCGTGCGGACCTGGAAGGTAGTCTATTTCGCACCAGATGGGGCGGATTTCTGTTGTTGAACGGCCGTCCAAGCGTTTTCCTTCGTCAAGGATAGCGCGGCGCATGGCTTCTTTTTCAACATCGTGGTAGTATACGTTGATTAATGCCCCTTTTTCGGCTAACTCTTCTTCGTTGAGGGTTTGCTTATATTCTTCGCGAATGGCTTCGAAAGCGTCTAAACGTTCGTGTTTGTTGGCGTTGCCTGATGCGGCAATGGCATAAGCTTTGTCGTAGCATTTTGCGTGAACATCGGCACGCAGGGCTTCGTCGTTGTTTTCGTGGCAATATTCTCTTTTTACCGTTTTGTTTACGGCCGCCGACAGTTCTAACTGAACATTACATTGCACCTTAATGGCTTCGTGCGCCACTTTAATGGCTTCGAGCATTTCGGCTTCCGAAACTTCCGACATTTCGCCTTCAACCATCATAATGTTGTCGATGGTGGCGCCTACCATAATATCCATGTCGGCACGGCTCAGTTGTTCAAAAGTTGGGTTAACGATAAATTTCCCGTCAGTACGGGCAACTCTCGCTTCCGAGATGGGGCCGTTAAACGGAATATCCGAAACAGCTAAAGCTGCTGAGGCTGCCAGTCCGGCCAACGCGTCGGGCATATCTACGCCATCGGCAGAGAAAAGTATTAAGTTTACAAATACTTCTGCATGGTAATCGTCGGGGAAAAGTGGGCGCAACGCGCGGTCGACCAAGCGAGATGTCAAAATCTCGTAGTCGGAAGCTCTACCCTCTCTCTTCATAAATCCGCCCGGAAAGCGTCCGATGGCTGAAAATTTCTCTTTGTATTCAACTTGCAGGGGCATAAAGTCTACGCCCTCTTTCGCGTCTTTAGCAGCAGTAACTGTTGCTAAAATCACAGTGTTTCCCATTCGGACGGTAACTGCACCGTCGGCTTGTTTTGCTAATTTGCCTGTTTCAATAACAATGGTTCTTCCATCGCCCAGGTCGATCGTTTTTGAAATTGGATTCATCATAAATCTTTTATTGTTTTTTCTCGTCAAAATATCAGCGCAAAGGTACGATAATAATCGGTAAAATCCTCGCTTTTACCAAACTATTATAAATAAATAAGTAAGATGGCGGGTGGGAATAAGAACTTGTCTAAAATTGGCGGTTATTGTAAATTGATGTATCTTCGCAGAAGAAAAATGAAAAGGTTTTATGAAAAAAGGAGTCTTGTTTTTTATCTGTTCCGTTTGTCTGATAATTGCCTGTAACAGGGTGCAAACATTTAGTGTTGAGGGTAATGTTTCAGGCGCAGGCGGACAAATGCTCTATCTTGAACAGGTTTTGTTGGCATCGGTCGTGCCTGTCGATTCGGTTCGCATTGGCGAAACCGGTAATTTTAAGTTTAAAAGCCCGGTGCCAGTTTGCCCGTCGTTTTACCGCATACGCATGGGAAACAGGATCATCAATCTGGGCATCGACTCTACCGGGCAGATGAAAATCACTGCCGATTTGGCCGGGTTTGCCGTAAATTATACGGTTGAGGGGTCGCTGACCTGCGAGGCAATAAGAGTGATTACACTAAAGCAGCAGGAGACTGACCGTGCTTTGAAACAGCTGTTGGAACAAAACGAAGAGGGGCTCTTGTCCGACTCGCTTTACGTTGAGGAGGCCTTGAAGCACATTGATGCTGTTAAAGAGTTTTTGAAACCCTACATTACCACGGTTCCGCACTCGTTGCAGGCTTACTACGCCCTGTTTCAGAGGGTGGGCGAGGGCTTTATTTTTACCCCTGACGATAAAGCTGACTTTGATTTTTACGCTTTAGTGGCAAACGCCATGAAGCTTTACTATCCTGACAGCGAGCTTTCGGCTAATATGGAAAGATTGGTGCTTCAGGCACTCTCTTATTCCCGGACAGCTTTGCAGGGTGGAAACGCGATTACTCTTGCCGACGCTGATGTGGCGGGTATTATAGAAGTGGCGCTTCCCACAATTAGTGGCGAAATTGTTAAGCTGACGGAATATGCCAAAGGAGGTGTGACGCTATTAGATTTTACCATGTACGATATTAATAATTCCGGCTACCGCACTATGGTATTTGGCGACCTGTATGAGAAATACAAAAGCAAAGGGCTGAAAATTTTTCAGGTGTCGTTTGACAGCGATGAGCATATATGGAAAAACAAGGCGGCTAACTTGCCTTGGATGTGTGTGTATGATAAACAGTCGGTTCAGAGCAGCCTGCTGACTCAATATAATGTGACTGATTTGCCCACCCTCTTTCTTATCGATGCAAAGGGCGATGTTGTAAAGCGCATCGAAAACGGGCAAGAGTTGGACAGTGCGCTAAAACGTTATTTAAAGTAGAAATAGATAAAACCCTTAATTTATAATTGGGATAATCGCGAAACCGGAAAAATGAAGGTATGGGCGGACTACGCGCGAAGTGATTTCGGATCGAAAAATAAAAGCAGCGGATATTTTTGGTATTGTAGAAAAAGCATTATATATTTGCAGAGTATTATCAAAAACAATGGGATTCCGGCGATTAACTTGTCGCCGGAGTTCTTTTTTTTTATAACTAAAAATTAAGGAGGTATTTATTATGGCCGTAAGTTACATGACTCAGGAGGGCTACAACAAACTGGTGGAAGAGGTGAATTACCTTGAATCGGTTAAAAGACCTGAGATATCGAAACATATCGCAGAGGCTCGCGATAAAGGCGACTTATCTGAAAACGCTGAATACGATGCCGCCAAAGAGGCTCAGGGGTTGTTGGAAGGGAAAATTGCCCAACTGAAGGGCTTACTTGCCAATGCCCGACTTATTGACGAAGATCGTATCGGTACCGATGTGGTGCAGATATTGAACAAGGTTACGATTCGTAATACAAACAATAATCAATCAATGCAATATACCCTTGTTTCGGAGAGCGAAGCCAACCTGAAAGAGGGAAAGATTGCCATAAACACCCCGATTGGCAAGGGGCTGCTGGGTAAGAAGGTCGGCGATACAGTCGATATTCAGGTGCCCTCGGGTATTATGTCGTTTGTGATTGAAGACATTTCATTATAATTTAATACGGTATAGATTATGGCAACTATTTTCAGCAGAATTATAAAAGGAGAGATACCTTCTTATAAGGTAGCCGAAGATGAGGATCATTATGCCTTTTTAGACATCAATCCGCTGGCAAAAGGGCATACACTGGTGGTGCCCAAACGGGAGGTAGACTATATTTTTGATTTGACCGACAGCGAGCTTTCCGGCTTAACCCTATTTTCCAAGAAAGTGGCAGCGGCTATCGAAAAAGCAATACCCTGCAAGCGCATCGGACTAACGGTGATTGGTCTTGAAGTGCCCCACGCGCATATCCATTTGGTGCCTATCAACAAAGAATCGGATATCTATTTCGGCTCGGGCAAACTCACCCTCGCAAAAGACGAATTTGAAACCATCGCACAACAAATAACAGCCGCTTTTTGAGCGGCTGTTTTCGTTTATTCTCCATCCTTCTACGACTACTTTCTGTGCACATTTTGTGTGCCATAACAACGCCCTGAAGGGCTATTTGACCTACAGTTTCCCTTTCAAAAACTGCCCGGTGTAGGATTGGGGGCAGGCGGCAACCTGTTCGGGAGTGCCGGTGCATACTACATAACCACCTTTGTCGCCGCCTTCGGGGCCTATGTCAATTACGTGGTCGGAATATTTTATTACTTCGGCGTTGTGCTCAATCACTACAATGGTGTGCCCGCGGCTCAGCAATGCGTCGAAGGCGGTGAGCAGCGTTTTTATATCGTGAAAGTGCAGCCCTGTAGTGGGTTCGTCGAAAATAAAGAGCGTCGGATCTTGCTTCTCTTCGCCCAGATAGTAGGCCAATTTTACCCGCTGATTTTCTCCGCCCGAAAGGGTCGACGATGACTGCCCCAGCTTCACATAGCCTAAGCCTACATCTAATAGCGGCCTCAGCCGGTTTACAATGCGTTGTTCTTGCGAACCGCTTTTCGCCGAGAAAAAAGAGATGGCCTCCTCAATTGACATTTCGAGTACATCGTAGATGCTTTTGCCTTGATAAAGAACCTCTAACGTCTCTTTCTTAAAGCGTTGCCCTCCGCAACATTCGCAGGTAAGCCGCAGGTCGGCCATAAACTGCATCTCGACAAGGATTGAGCCCTCACCCTTGCACTCTTCGCACCGGCCGCCCTCGATGTTGAACGAGAAATAGGCTGGTGTAAACTTCATTTTCTTAGCCAGTTCTTGCGTTGCAAAAAGCTTGCGTATTTCGTCGTAGGCTTTAACATAGGTAACGGGGTTTGAGCGCGACGATTTGCCGATGGGGTTTTGGTCGACGTATTCAACCGTTTTAACGCGACTGTAGTCGCCTTCTAACGCTTCCATTTCTAACATGGAGATGGGTGCATCCTCTTTTTTTCGCTTAACTCCTTCGTAAAACAGCTCTTTAACGAGGGTCGACTTTCCCGAACCGCTTACCCCCGTAACGGCGGTCATAGCGCACAGCGGAAATTTTACGTCAATGCTCTTCAGGTTGTGCATTGATGCTCCTTTTACCTCTATAAATTGATTCCATTTCCGGCGGCTTTTGGGCGTTTTTATCTGCTCGCGTCCTGTGAGATAGTCGGTTGTAAGACTGTTTTTTGCAGCCAGTATTTGGTCTGAATCGCCTTGATAAACCACTTCGCCGCCGTGGCTTCCGGCACCGGGGCCTATGTCGACAATGTAATCGGCAGCGCGGATAATTTCCTCTTCGTGCTCTACTACTACTACTGTGTTGCCTAACGATTGTAACTGGCGTAATACCTTAATCAGTAGGTTTGTATCGCGTGGGTGAAGACCTATGCTTGGTTCGTCGAGAATGTAGAGCGACCCCACAAGCGCGCTGCCTAACGAGGTGGCCAAATTGATGCGCTGACTTTCGCCGCCCGAAAGGGTGTTCGACAGGCGGTCGAGTGTAAGGTAGCCTAACCCTACGTTGATAAGGAAGTTGACGCGGCTGTTAATCTCAACCAACAGGCGTTTGGCTACCGCTGCCTCGTGCTCGTTCAGTTCGAGCGAGTCGAAAAACTGTTTCAGCTCTGTGATGGGCAGCAGTACAAGGTCGGCAATGTTTTTGCCGCTGATGCGGATATAGAGAGCCTCTTTTTTTAGCCGCCCACCGCCACACTCATCGCAAACGGCTTTTCCCTTGTAGCGCGCCAGCATGATCCGGTTTTGTATTTTGTACAGATTTTCTTCGAGGTAGGCAAAAAAAGCGTTGATGCCGGAAATTCCCGGTGCGCCTTTCCACAGCAGCTCTTTTTCCTCTTTCGTCAACTCTTTGTAGGGGCGGTGAATTGGGAAGTTGTAGTGCAGGACGCTGTCGCGCATAAATTCTTTCTTGTATTCCTGCATTTTTTCACCCTTCCATGCCACTACGGCGTCTTCGTAAATGGATAGTGATTTGTTAGGAACAACCAAATTTTCGTCGATGCCAAGCACTCGTCCGAAGCCCTCGCATTTTGGGCAGGCACCGATGGGATTGTTGAAGTTAAACATCCCGTCCGACGGCTCTTCAAAGTGTATTCCATCGGCCTCGAAGAGGGTCGAGAACTCGTGAATGACAGTTTTCGCATCGGTTTCGATTTTCAGCATCGCCACCCCACCGCCCTCAAAGAAGGCGGTTTCAACCGAGTCGGTAACCCGGCTTTTAAAGTCTTTCCGGTCCGAAACCGTGAAGCGGTCAATCAGTAGCAGCACTTCTTTTTCTTTCAGCAGGGCAGGTTGCTCAAGCGCCTCGTCAATGCGCATCATTTTGCCGCCTGCTTCAACGCGCGAGTATCCCTCTTTCAGCAGCACCTCTAACTGTTCGGCAAGGTTGCGTCCCGAGCGCTTTTGTACCTTTGTCAGCAGCATGGCGCGAGTGTTGTGAGGGTAGGAGGAGAGGCATCTTAACACATCGTCGGGCGAATGTTTTTTTACCTCTTTGCCCGTAACGGGCGAAATGGTGTGTCCCACGCGAGCAAAAAGCAGCCGCAGGTACTCGTATATTTCGGACGAGGTGCCCACCGTCGAACGCGGATTACGGGCGCTTACCCTTTGTTCAATGGCTATGGCCGGCGGAATGCCCTTGATAAAGT
>JGI994J12354_10005353_pt1 | contig 11084 bp, 10 predicted proteins | sample IntmicLarv3ML3BL_FD_12354 | JGI IMG/M metagenome (IMG submission 12354) | reverse complement strand
ATATCGGCTCGATATCCAAGGTCAGGGGAATAACCGAGACTGTGAAAAGTCTTGAATATATTGACTCAACCCTTGTTCTTGCCGGAAAATTCAACGAACAGAAGCTGTTTGACGAAACAAGCGCCCTGGAATCATGGCAAAAGGTTGATTTCAAGGGCTTTGTCGACAGGGGAGAGGTCAGAGAAATTCTTAAGGAGATAAAGGTTGGATTGGTTACTCTTTATCCGATAAAGAATTATATCAATTCCTTCCCTGTGAAAATGTTTGAGTATATGGCGGCGGGTATCCCTGTGGTTTGTTCGGATTTTCCCTTTTGGCGCGAGCTTTTAATCGGTGTTGACTGTGCGCTGTTTGTTGACCCTTATGATAGCAAAGCGATTGCCGATGCAGTCAACAAGCTGCTTTGTGACCCCGGTCTTGCAGAAAAAATGGGAGAAGAGGGCAAGATTGCGGTTAAGGACAGATTTAATTGGGATATCGAAAAGGCAAAGCTTTTGAAGTTTTATGATGATATAGTACAATAGGAGGTGCCGACATGCGGATTTTATATGTAGACCATTACATCGGCAACGATGATTACGGAATCGAATACCGTCCGTTCTTTTTGTCGCGAGAATGGGCGAAAACAGGTCATGACGTTACGATTGTCGGTGCGTCCTTTTCACATCTGCGCAAAAAAAATCCTGTTGTCGAAAAGGATTTTGACGAGGAATACACAGACGGAGTACGTTTTTGCTGGGTTAAAGCGCCGAAATATACCGACAATTCGGTATTCAGAACGATAAATATATTCACCTTTGTAAATAAACTGAAAAAAAATGCGCAGTACATAGCTGAAAAATACAAACCCGATTTGGTTATTGCATCATCAACCTATCCGATGGATATTGTGCCTTGCAAAATGATTGCCGATATTGCAAAGGCCCGTCTTGTGTTTGAAATACATGATTTATGGCCTCTTACGCAAATGACATTCGGAAATTTAAGTAAAAAAAATCCTGTTGTGAAATATCTTCAAAAATATGAGGATATTGCGTTTACACAGGCTGACAGCATCATTTCCATCCTCTCGCACGCAGATAAGCATATAAAAGAGCGAAATGTTAATAATTTTTTCTTCCATTTTGTACCTAACGGTGTTATAATAAATCAGAATAACGAAAAACCGGAGCTTCCGGAGGAACACACCAAGCTTATCGGGGAGCTTAAAGCTCAGAAAAAGTTTATCGTTATGTATGTCGGAGGGCATACCGTTTCAAACGCGCTGATGACGCTTATGGACAGCAGCCCGCTTCTTCCGGAAAATGCGGTAATCGTAATGGTCGGAAACGGACTTTCAAAGCAGGAGCTTATTGATACCTGTAACCGCAAAGACTATGAAAACATTTATTTTCTGCCTTTTGTTACAAAAAAACAGGTCGATGAAGTTCAAAAGCTTGCCGATTGTCTTTATATCGGAGCAAAAAAATGTGAGCTGTACAAATATGGTGCGGGAATGAACAAATATTATGATTATATGCTTTCAAAAAAGCCGATAATTAACGGTGTGGAGGCAGCTTTTGATGTCGTAGAGGCTGCCGGATGCGGAATTACAGTTCCTCCTGAAAGCGAGAGCGCGATTGCAGCCGCGGTAAGAATATTTACGGAAATGACAGAGCAGGAGAGGCAGCGGCTTGGACAAAACGGATACGACTATGTGATATCAAATCACGATTACAGGATATTGGCTGAAAGATTTTTGAATTATATCAGAGAGGATTCGTCTGAAAATGAAAGCACGAGAAGAGTTCCTTAATTATGCATTGCCATGTTGGGGAGAAGAAGAAATCGAAGGGGTTACCGATACGGTAAAATCAAATTGGTGGTCAAGAGGACCGAAAACTGCCGAATTTGAAAAGAAATTTGCCGAATATGTCGGAGCAAAGCACGCTATTGCACTTAATTCGTGTACGGCGGCGCTTCATCTTGCGCTGGCAGCCTGTGACCTTAAAAAAGGTGACGAGGTTATAACAACTCCGATGACCTTTTGCTCGACTGCGAATATGATAGTGAATACCGGTGCAACGCCGGTCTTTTGTGATGTTATTGAGGATACAGGGCTTATCGACCCTGACAAAATAGAGACGAAAATAACCGAAAATACAAAGGGCATTTTGCCCGTTCATTATGCAGGACAGGCATGCAATATGGATAAAATAAATGCGATAGCAAAAAAACACGGATTGTTTGTAATAGAGGACGCGGCTCACGCGGTTTACACGACATATAAGGATAAGCTTGTCGGTTCTCTCGGAAATGCTACGGCGTTCAGCTTTTATGCGACAAAAAATCTTGCAACAGGCGAAGGCGGAATGCTGACAACGGACGACGATGATTTTGCCGTAAAGGCAAGAATAATGTCGTTGCATGGAATGGACAAAAATGCATGGAATCGTTATGGAAAAGGCGGGTCATGGCACTATGATGTGCTTCACGCCGGATTCAAATATAATATGACCGATTTTCAGGCGGCGCTCGGACTGTCACAGCTTGACCGTCTTGATAAAATGCAGAATATTCGCAAAAAATATGCAGAGATATATAATAAGGCGTTTGAATCGGCAAAAGGAATTGTACCGCTTTCGGTTTCACAGGACGGGAGGCACGCATGGCATTTGTATGTTATAAAGATAACAAACGGGCTGTCAATAAGCCGTGATGATTTTATAGCAGAGCTTACAGAGCTTAATATAGGGACAAGCGTACACTTTATTCCGGTTACAAACCATCCGTTTTACAAAGAAAATTTCCAAACGAGTGAAACCGATTGTCCTGTTGCTCAAGGGTTTTACGAAAAAATAATTTCGATTCCTCTTTATCCTTCAATGTCAGAAAGTGATGTGGACTATGTTGCTAAAGCCGTTTTGTCAATTGCCGCAAAGTATGCAAAATGACATTGTACGTGAATATTATGATATGCTCGCACAAAAAAAGTTTTCGCTTTTTGTAAAAAGGATTTTTGAAATAATAAGTGCAGTTTTTGTTCTGGTTGTTATGTCGCCGATTCTTTTATTTGCGGCGATTGCGATAAAGATTGACTCAAAAGGTCACGTATTTTACAGACAGGTAAGGGTTACGCGCTACAACAAGGACTTCAGGATTTTCAAGTTTCGTACAATGGTTAATGATGCCGACAAAAAAGGACCTCTTGTTACGGTGAAAAACGATGACCGCATAACAAGAGTCGGAAAAATTCTGAGAAAGACAAGGATTGACGAGTTTCCCCAGATGCTCAATATTTTAAAAGGTGATATGAGCCTTGTCGGAATGCGTCCGGAAGTGAGAAAATATGTTGACCGCTTTACAGAAGAGCAAATGGCGGCGCTTTTACTTTCTCCGGGCATAACCGGGGCGGCGAGCATTCAGTTCAGAGACGAAAATGATATGCTGGACAAAAGCAAAGAACCCGAAACAACGTATATTGATGAAATATTACCCATAAAGATGAATATAAATCTTGAATATATCAAAGGGCTGTCCTTTTGGGGTGATATAAAAATAGTGATTAATACAATTGCATGTGTGTTTAAAAGATAATTGCGGCATGAAGTTTCATAAAAATTTTGAGGTGTTTGGGTGACGGTCAGAGAAAGAACCGGGGAAAACGAAAAAATTATCCTTTGTGAAAATGCAATGTTTTCGCAAGACTCCAAAGGAAGAGCCGTCTGTGAGGAGGAATGCTCCTTGCGCACGGCATTTCAGCGTGACAGAGATAGGATTATTCACAGCAAGGCATTCCGCCGCCTTAAGCACAAAACTCAGGTTTTTCTTGCGCCCGAGGGCGACCACTACCGCACGCGGCTTACTCATACGCTTGAGGTATCGCAGGTGGCAAGAACAATTGCCAGAGCGCTGCGTCTTAACGAGGATTTGACCGAAGCGATTGCGCTTGGACATGATTTGGGGCATACTCCCTTCGGACATGCGGGAGAACGGCTGCTTGACCGGGTTTTTTCGGGAGGATTTAAGCATTACGAGCAAAGTCTGCGTGTTGTTGAACGTCTTGAACGTGACGGCAGAGGGCTTAATCTTACCTATGAGGTAAGAAACGGTATTTTATGCCATACAAGGGGCGTACAAGCTGAGACGCTTGAAGGAAGAGTTGTACGAATCGCCGATAAAATTGCTTATCTTAACCATGATATTGACGATGCGATAAGGGCAAAGGTTCTGGGTGCCGATGATATTCCCGAAGAGGTTAAAAAAGGTTTGGGCGGCAGGCTTAGCGAGCGAATTGACTCAATGGTTGCAAGTGTTGTTAATAACAGCGGCGACGATATTAAAATGGATTCAAAAACCGAGGAATGTTTTAATCTTTTACATAGTTTTATGTTTGAGCAGGTCTACCTTAATCCGATTGCAAAAGCCGAAGAGGCAAAGGCGCAGGAGGTACTGAAGCGGCTTTACGAGTATTTTGTCAAGACGGGAAACCTCCCCGAAGAATATAACATTACAGTGAAGTCGGAGGGTGTAGAAAGAGCGGTATGCGACTACATTGCCGCAATGTCGGACGGTTATGCGCTTCATGTTTACGAGGATGTGTTTATACCCAAGGCATGGGGAGTTCTTTAATTAATTAGGAGTTAGGAATTAGGAGTTAGGAGTTAATGAACTTTACCGATGAATTTAAAAGAGAGCTTCAGGCGCGCAACGCGGTTACCGATGTCATATCGTCATATATAAACCTTAAAAGACGGGGCAAAAACCTTGTCGGACTGTGCCCGTTTCACGGCGAAAAAACGCCGTCCTTCACGGTCTATCCGAACAGCGAATCCTATTATTGCTTTGGCTGCAGTGCCGGAGGTGATATAATCACCTTTACAATGCAGATTGAAAATCTTGATTATGTTGAGGCGGTTAAGCTTTTAGCATCACGAAGCGGAATCCCCATTCCCGAGGACGCGGTGGACGATACCTTGCAAAAGCTTAAAAAACAGATACTTGAAGCAAACAGAGAAGCGGCAGGATTTTTTCACGATTGTTTGTCTCATCCGTCAGGAAGCGCCGGAATATCTTATTTCAGGCAACGCAATCTTTCGGATGAAATAATAAGAAAATTCATGCTCGGATATGCTCCCGCAGGCTGGGATTCTCTTATAAATCATCTTAAATCAAAGGGATTCAGCGAATATGTTCTTTTCAAGGCGGGACTTATAAGCAAATCGTCAAAAACCAACGGCTTTTATGATTTTTTCCGAAACCGCGCGATGTTTCCGATTTTTGATTTACAGGGCAATATCACCGCTTTCGGCGGACGGGTGCTTGACGACAGCAAGCCTAAGTACATAAACACTTCGGATACGCCCGTTTTCGACAAATCAAAGACGATATATTCACTAAACAACGCAAAAAATGTCACCGGAGGACGCCTGGTTCTTGCCGAAGGATATATGGATGTCATCACAATGTATCAGGCGGGCGCGCAGAATGCAGTGGCGTGTCTGGGGACAGCATTTACAGAAGGTCACGCGTCAATTTTAAGACGGTATGCCGATGAAATTGTGCTGGTTAACGATACCGATGAACCCGGTCAGATTGCTCAAAAAAAGATTATTTCGATACTCAGTCAGACAGATTTGCGAATAAGAGTTGTAAATCTTCCGGCGGGCAAGGATGTCGATGAATTTATCAATAAACGCAGTGCAGAGGAGTTTTTGTATCTTTTAAACAAAGCAGGGAATCATATTGAATATCTGTTAAGCAAAGAAAAAAATCTGCATGATGATTCAACCGCCGACGGGAAAACCCTTTATCTTAAAGAGGCGGCGAAAATTATTTCATCGGTTTATGAGCCTGTTGAGCGAGAGGTGTATATATCAAAGGTTTGTGAGGAGGAAAATATTTCACGCGAGGCAATGACAGAGCAGGTTAAAAAATATGCGGCATCGGCAAAAAAACGTGAAGTCTCAGAAAAACAAAAGCTTGCGGTGCGGGAAGCAAGAACCTCCGACAGAATAAATCCCGACAAGCGCTCAAACATGAAAGCATCGAACGCGGAGGAAAAAATAATAAAAATACTCATGCAAAATCCCGAAATGATTAAGTCGTCAGGACTGATGGCGGAGGATTTTGTGACAGGATTCAACAAAAGAGTTTTTGCAAAGATTAAAGAGGTTCTTGATGCGGGAGGAACTCCTTTGCTGGTATCCTTTTCACAGGACTTTCAGCAGGAGGAAATGTCGGCGCTTGCGCGGCTTATGGCAACTGACGACACGGTGTACTACAGTCAGCAGGAGCTTTCGGAGGCAATAGAGTTTTTAAACGAGGAAAAACAGAATTCAAAAAAAGTGAATTCTGAATCGCTTAATTTAGATGATTTTTTTGGCATGGTTAAAGGGAAGAAGAAATAGGAGGATTATTAATGGTAATGCCTGATAAAAAAACGGTTATCAAGGAGCTTTTAGAAGCCGGTAAGCTTAAGGGTTCCTTGACAAACAAGGAAATTATCGAAGCAATCGGGGAGCTTGATTTTGACCCGGAGCAGCTTGAACGTCTTTATGACAGCTTTGAGTCTCAGGGTATAGAGATAATCGAGGACGCTCTTGACGATTCCTTTGAGGAAATCGACCTTGCTTTAAACAGCAATGCAAAGGATGACAGCGAGATTGCGGCATCAAATGAGAGCATTGCGATTGATGATCCTGTAAAGGTTTATCTTAAAGAAATCGGTCGTGTTCCGCTTCTTTCCCCCGAAGAAGAAATCGAGCTTGCGATGGAGATAATGGAGAACGGTCCCGATGCCGACAAGGCTAAAAAGCGGCTGTCCGAGGCGAATTTGCGTCTTGTTGTAAGCATTGCAAAGCGCTATGTCGGCAGAGGTATGCAGTTTTTGGATTTGATTCAGGAGGGTAATCTGGGTCTTATTAAAGCTGTTGAAAAATTTGACCACACAAAGGGCTTTAAATTTTCGACCTATGCCACATGGTGGATAAGACAGGCAATAACAAGGGCTATAGCCGACCAGGCAAGAACTATAAGAATCCCTGTTCATATGGTAGAAACGATCAACAAGGTTAAAAAGGTTTCAAGTCAGCTTTTGCATCTTAACGGACACGAGCCGTCAGCAAAGGAAATTGCCGATGAAATTGATATGCCTGTCGAGAAGGTACGTGAAATCATGCGAGTCGCGCAGGAGCCGGTATCGCTTGAAACTCCTATCGGAGAAGAGGATGACAGCCATTTAGGTGACTTTATACCCGATGATGAGGCTCCTGCTCCGGCAGAGGCTGCATCGCATATTTTGCTTCGTGAACAGCTTGCCGAGGTTTTGGATACTTTAGCTTCAAGAGAAGAAAAGGTTTTGCGTCTGCGATTTGGACTTGAGGACGGACGTTCACGTACTCTTGAAGAGGTTGGTAAGGAGTTTAATGTGACGCGTGAAAGAATCAGACAGATAGAAGCAAAGGCGCTTCGCAAGCTTCGTCACCCGAGCAGAAGTAAAAAACTTAAGGACTTTTTAGAATAACGGGAAAAACTTTCCTTTGTGAATTTTTTATAAAATACACAGATTTGCTTGACAATATAATATTAATGCGGTATCATGATAGCAGTAGTTTTATGGAGGTTTGATGGATGAAGAGAACAATATCGGCGTTAATTGCAGCATTGCTTCTTTTTACGGTTTTTGCGCCACTGACATATGCAGCGACAAAAAATGATATAATCGGAGAGGTTAAAAAATCAGTTTTCAGCAGGCATCTTACCATTCAGATTGAAAACATGTTAAGATCAGTTTCGCTGACCTCGGAGGAATGTGATCAGGTTCTTATCTATGTTAAGGACGGTCTTGCTTTTGTCAAAACTGACAAAGGAAAGACTTCTCATGAGTACACTACTGAAGAAATGGACTACATAGTAGCGTTGTGCGCAAAGATATGTAATTATCTCGGCTATACCTACGAATATGTTCCAAGTAAAAACCCAAAGCATGTAAACGATATAGTATATAAGGTCTATGACAAGAACGGTAAGCTTATATTTGAGTACGACGGCGACCTTAGCGAGCTTCCCAAAAAGACGGACGAGCCGTTTGCAGAAGCGGAATCTTCCGGCAGCTCTTCAAACTTCCTTTTAATTTTCGGTATTACAATGCTTCTGATGACAGCAGGATCGGTTGTAATATCAAGGAAAGCTGAAAAGCTTTTAAAATGACGACAAATAAAAATAAATCGGGCGGTTCTGTAACTATACTTAAAGGTGTTATTATGGGATGCCCATTTATTTTATTTATAGTAGCGATTTTCCTCCTGAGTGTTTGGGCCTATAACGGAGTTTTGCTGTCAAATCCGTATTTTTCTTTTATTTTTGGTAAAGATGCCGTAACGCTTAAAGAGGATACCGAATATGTTGATCCAAGAACCGCCGAGCCGGGTGAAAATGCGGGTGAACACTTTTATGTTCCCGAAGATTTCCCGATTGTCCAGTATGGAGAGCGGTGGGCAACGATGGATATTGAAACCGCAGGAGTCAGCAATCAGCCGATATTTTTTGGGGATTCAGACGATCTTCTCAATAAAGGAATAGGTCATTCCACAGGCTCACGTTTTCCGGGACAGATGGGCAATATTGTTATGTCAGGACATGTTACGGTTTTGTTTAAAAATCTTACGGATGTTAAAATCGGCGACGATGTTAAGCTTCACACAAAGTACGGCGAATATGTGTATAAGGTATATGAGACAACTATTTTTGACCAGTTTGACGCTACATACATACTTCCGGAAGACGGCATAGAAAGGCTCACGATATATACCTGTTATCCGGCGGGTGTTCGGACAAAAACTCAAAGATACGGTTTGCTTTGCAGCAAAGTTTCGGGTAAAAATTGGATGGAGAATAAATGATTTATGTCGGATATTAACACAGCGGCTCCGCAAAAAACAAATATTTTAATAACAATAATTAATGCTGTCGCGGTGATTTCGATGGCATTGGTTGTTGTTGCGTTGATTGTTTCGGTTTATCTTAAAAGTAATCTTGATGATATTCCGAAATATGGAGAGCTTGTTGTCAGTGATGAGTATATGGACGTTATGATGAAGGATATTTATTCCTCAATGGAGGCGGAATGTCTTTATCTGAGTGTTCCTGTTGATGAAATGTATAAAGAGGTAAACAAAACAACCGTTTATAATATGTGCAATTATAATGTCCAGTGTGCAATTAAAACGATATTCCTTAACATGAAATTTGAATATAAGGAATATCCTGCCGATGATTTTTATCCCGCCGTTGACAGCTTTATGCAAAAATACAGTGAGGAGCATAATCTGGTTGTTGAAAGAGCGCTCAGAAGTGAAATTGTATCGTCACTTTCAAGTGTTGTTACAACACGGATAAACTTTGCAAATGCCGCGCTTATTTCAAAAATACCGTCGCTTAACCGCGAATACAATATGTTAAGAATGTTAAAGGATTACATCGGCGTGTTTTTATTGCTTTTTGCCATAGTTTTTGCCGCGTTTTTTATAGTTAACAGAAAAACTTTGTCAAAAGGACTGTTTTTAATAGCCTCGTCTGTTTGGGCGGGAGTTATGATAATAGCCATTCCGATATGGTACATATCATCAAATGACATAACATCAAAAATACGAATAGCGCAATCGCCGATACGAATTACGCTTGTAAATATTATTGATTATCTTGTCGGAAATCTTAGAAACTTGACGATTTTGCTTGCTGTCGCGTCAACGGTGATTTTGGTGTTGAGCGTTGCAGTCAAGCTTTGGCGCGACAGTGCAAACGGAAAAACAGAAGATACTTTTTATTGATAAGGCGCAGAGGGCGTTATGGATGGGGAATGTTGATTGAAATCTGAAAACGTGCAAAAACCGGAAAATAACCGGCGTGATGATATAGTAATAGGAAGAAACTCGGTTTCAGAGCTTCTGAAATCGGGCAGGACGGTTGACCATGTTTTGGTTGCAAATACCGAAAAAAAAGGAACTGTTTTGCAGATTTTGTCGAAGTGCCGAGAGCTTGGGATAGTCGTCAAGGAGGTTTCTCCGACAAAGCTTGATTTCATGTCGTCGGGAGGCAATCATCAAGGCGTTATTGCGGCTTGCGCGGTTCATGAATATTCGCAGCTTTCCGATTTGTTCGAAACAGCAAAAGAAAAGGGACAGGATCCCTTTTTTATTATTTGTGATGAGATAGAGGATCCGCATAATCTTGGGGCAATAATAAGAACTGCGGAGGCGGCGGGTGCACACGGTGTAATAATACCGAAAAGACGCAGTGCCGCGCTGTCGTTTTCGGTATCAAAGGCGTCGGCAGGCGCGCTTGAGCATATGAAGGTTGTAAAGGTGTCAAACCTTGCGCAAACGATTGACGAGCTCAAAAAGGAAGGCGTGTGGATTTACGGCGCGCATATGGACGGTCAGCCGTGGTTCAAATCGGATTTGACAGGCGCAGTTGCTCTTGTTATAGGCTCGGAGGGCAGCGGAATCGGTCCGCTTATAAGACAAAAATGTGATGTGCTGTTATCCATACCGATGTGCGGTAAAATTAATTCGCTTAATGCTTCGGTTGCAGGCGGAATTTTAATGTATGAAGTTGCAAAGCAAAGGAATTTCTTCTTATGAGTGAACAGAACAAAAACGGACTTAAACCCGGAGAAAAGCTGAGCGTTGAAAGTATTTTAGAGCATATAAAGGAATATGAAACAGACAGCGGTAAAGATATGCCGGCGCAGGAATCCCAAAATGTAAGTGAGGATTCCCCGGTTGACCTGCCTGATTTGAAATCGGATTTGCTGCCCTTTGAGCCGATAGGACAGAAGGAGCTTAAAGAGCCCGAAAAAAAGCTGCCGAGAGTCAAAAAAGAAAAAACGGTCAAATTTAAAAAAAGAGACAGTAAAAAAAAGCGTGAAGAACATGTCAGGGACAGGACTTCAGGAGAAAAAATTACTTCTAAAAAGAAAGATTTCAAGCTTGAGATTGATTTGGAAAAGCTGGCGTTGTCAGATATGGCATCAGAGCCCGCCGATATAGAAGAAACCATTAAAAAAACGGTTGATGAGCATATTTATGAAACTCAGGAAGAGC
>JGI994J12354_10005352_pt1 | contig 11085 bp, 9 predicted proteins | sample IntmicLarv3ML3BL_FD_12354 | JGI IMG/M metagenome (IMG submission 12354) | reverse complement strand
CACAAGCGGATAATACTCCGCCTCAGGGTCGCAGATGATAATATCGTCAAGTGTAATAAGGAACACATTGACGATTTCCCTTTTAGCGGAAAAGCTCTTGCCTGAGCCTGGCGTGCCAAGTATGAGGCCGTTAGGGTTTTTGTCAAGGGGAACTTTTTGAGGACAGGAAAAGACAAAATGACAAGACGCATTATGCGCCTTGTCGAACGATTAAAGCCGTTTCGTGGGGTGGGTGGTATAATATCATTCAGACCTCACAAAATGGCTTTTTAAAGTAATAAAAACCTTGTATTCATGCACCTTTGCGGGGTGTTAAAATGTGCTAAATGTCTACATATGCCATGTTTTCATGATTCAGCCACATAATAATCGAAACGGTGAAAAATATTAGATAGCAGGGAAATGCATTAGGTGTCAATACTTGCGGTGGACATCTTTTGCTCTCAATAACATAGAATGTCAAGATATGTAATATGTATAAAAGTTTGATATCCAGAATCAAAAATGCGATATTGCAAACATTTCATTGACTTTCTCGACACTCTGTTGTATACTTATGATGAAAGTTGTGGATTATGGAACGAGGTGTACCCATGGTGTTTTGCTACAACAAATTGTGGAAATTATTGATTGATAAAAATATGAACAAAAAGGACTTACGCTTGGCAGCAGGTATCAGCACAACGACTATTGCAAAACTTGGAAAAGGAGAGAACCTTACTACTGATATTTTAATAAAAATCTGCAAGGTTCTCGACTGTGACATATCTGACATCTGCGAAATCATTAAAGCAGACTAGAAGAAAGAAAAGCTCCAAATCCATAATAATAAAAGGCGGTGTGGTATACATGGGCGAATGGCAGATTACTCTACTGTGTGCTTTAATCGCAGCAGTAACAAGCGCAATAATATCAATTTGGACAAAGTCTTTAGATTCGAAAGCAAACATTTTAGCTAACGAGAGAAGCAAATGGATATCTGATATTAGAAGCATTTTTCCTGAATATTTATCAACTACTGATATGGCAATTCGAGAGCAATTTGCATCAAGGCTTATTTTATATCTAAATCCCAATAACAGTAAAGATAAAGAGATTAAAAAAATGCTTATGGAGAGTATCGCTAACCCTGATTTAGACATTAACAAACGTGAGTTAACTATATGCTTTCAGGAAGTAGTCAATGAAACTAATGAGCAAATGAAACGGGACATCAAAATAACTAATTTTCGAGAAAGTCACATCATAGGGGTCTATGGTATCTTAATGTTAGGGGTCTTGTTCTATGCTTTCCACTATGGTCTTCCAGATCCTGGCGCTAGCGAAATATCATGGTCTGTCGAAAAAATCTTGATTTTGGTAGCTGTCATTGTATTTGTTGTATTATTTGGGCTTTTGTTCCTTAAAGTTTCTTCTGAAGAAAATCGCAAATCAAGATAAGGGCACATTATTTCGATTATAACTCTTTCGAATAGCAAGCTCTAATCTTTGGATTTTTCTAGAGGCTAAAGCGTCACAAAAATCCTGTCATTTTCTTCGGCGAGGGCTATGGTTACGAGCATGGCGGTGTTTACGCCTATCACTACAAGTGCCAAAGCACAAACAGCCTTAACCCATATTCGACTACGAAAATGCAGAGATTTGTAAATCAGTCATTAAAATAGTATGAGGTGAACTGGTGATGTATTGTTCTAAATGCGGAAACAGATTAAATAACACGGCGAGGTTTTGCAACCGGTGCGGTGAAGCTGTAAAAATGGATACCGGTACAGATAGTCATTCTCGGCAGGTTAATTCACAAAGTGCAGTATCCCATTCTAATGACCATGCAGCACTTGATATTTCAAGTGGTCAGCAAAAACCAAAGCGAACAAATATGATAATCATTCCTATAGCAGCGATTATTGCCATAATAATCATCGCTGCTATTCTCTCTAACGAGTTTGGCATAGGTGGAGTGAATGATTCATCGCCTCGAGACCCAGCAAAAATCACCATCAGCCAAATGAAGTCAGATGTCTTGAATGTTGGAGCGTCATCTAACTATAACAATCTTTTTTTCTATCAAGTCGATAGTTTTGACGAATTTGCTGTTGCCAAAACAGTGGTAAACGACGATAAAGACAAGGTTAATTACCACGTTGATTATTTAGTTAGTAACGGGTATTTGGTAGAACGGGGCATCATGCTTGCCAACGACTATACCGAAGGTCGAATTGTTATCCAGTATTATAAAAAAGCTGACAATACGTGGGTTTTCGACGGATTTATAATCGGTTAATCCCTCTGTGCGAGAATATTGGCGCTTTCCGAGAAATAAGGAGTAAGCGCTGCCCCAATATTGAACAGTGATAAAATATAAATGTGAGGTGAAATGCTGATGTATTGTTCTCAATGCGGCAACAAAATAGATGGCGAAGCGAGATTTTGCAGCAAGTGCGGTGAAGCTATAGAAATTGATACCGGCGCGGATAATTATTCTCAGCAGGTTAATTCTAAAAGTGCAGTATCCCATTCTAATGACCATGTTGCACGTGATATTTCAGGTGGTCAGCAAAAGTCTAAGCGGTTAAAAATAATAGTCATTCCTATTACGGCGGTGGTTGTTATTGCAATTATTGTCTTGTGCTGGGTTATATTGAATGCCCAAAATCAGAATAGTGTGTCGCCCTCAACCGAAATAATGGGTGAAGATGCTGAACAATCCTCATCAAGCGAACCCAGCACTACGGAAACTGCGCCAAACGAATCAAGCGCATTTGAAACAAAATATCTTGTCGATAAAATCACAAGCTACAACAGCGATGGAAGTATTCGCGGATGGACTGGGTACACATACGATGCCCAAGGAAATAGGTTGAGCATTACAAGCTACAACAGCGATGGAAGCATTAGCTCTTGGCAAGAGAACATCTTCGATTCTCAGGGCAACCAGCTGAGTGGCACACAATATAAAAGCAACGGCAATGTTTTATTCTCGGTAGAACATACCTACGACGCTCAAGGTAATCAACTAAGCGAAACGCAATATAACGGTGATGGAAACATTGACTGGCGGAATGAGTATACATACGATGCTCAGGGAAATAAACTAAGCTACACACAATATAACAGCGACGGCAACGTTAACAGTAGCTGTATGTATGAGTACACCTACGACGCACAAGGTAATCAAACAAGCAGCACAAACTACTACGGCGGGGGTAGTGTAAGTCGTATTGAATATACCTACGATGCCCATGGCAATCAAATAAGCAGCACAGACTATTACAGCAACGGAAGCATTAATAATCTGCATGAGTATACATACGATGCTCAGGACAATCAAACAAGCCATATATATTACTCTGGTAGCGGCGATGGCAACATTAGCTTTGGCTATCGGAATGAGTACACCTACGATGCGCAGGGTAATCAACAACGATTTACAAGCTACAAAAGCGACGGTATTATTAGCTGGTGGTCTGAGAATACATACGTCACCATTCAGGTGCCTGTAACATCAACAAGGGTACCCAACACTACGGAAACTGCGGCAAACGAATCAAGCGCACTTGAAACTATATATCTTGTCGATAAAACCACAGGCTATAACAGCAACGGTAACGTTGACTATTGGCGCACGTCCACCTACGATTCCCAAGGCAATTTACTAAAAACCACGCATCATAACAGTGATGGCAGTATTTACGTGTTGGCAGAGTACACATACGATGCACAGAGCAATCAGACAAGCCATAAACTCTATAACAGCGACGGCAGTATTTACGTGTTAGCAGAATACACATATGATGCCAAAGGCAATCAGACAAGCTATAAACGCGATGTCAAAAATAGCAGCGCCTTCATGTGGTATGAGTATACCTACGATAACCAAGGTAATCAACTGAGCGAAAAAAGCTATAACCGCAACGGTAGCATTAGCTGGTGGCATGAGTACACCTACGATTCCCAAGGCAACAGGCTTAGTCTAAAATACTATAATAGTGACAGCAACCTCGACTGGTGGTATGAGTACACCTATGATGCACAGGGCAATGAATCGAAAACAACAAGCTATAACAGCGATGGCGGCATTAGCTGGTGGAATGCGTACACCTACGATGCACAGGGCAATGAATCGAAAACAACAAGCTATAACAGCGATGGAAGTATTAGCGGATGGAATGAGAGCGCCTACGATGACCAAGGTAATCAACTGAACTATAAAAGCTATAACAGCGATGGTAGCATAAAATCTTGGTATGAGTGTACCTACGATTCGCAGGGTATTCTGGCAAGCGAAAAATGGTATGACAGCGACGGCAGTATTGGTGAAGCGTGTGAGTACACCTACGATTCACAGGGTAATCTGACAAGCGAAAAATGGTATGACAGCAGCGGACTTGACGGTTGGGCTGAGTACACCTACGATGCCCATGGCAATCAACTGAGCGAAAAAAGCTATAACAGCAATGGCAACATTGACGGGTGGTATGAGTACACCTACATTACTGTTCAGATGCCGGTAAAAGACGATAGGTAATGATATTTCAAACAAAAAAGCAGGTTGTAAAATTGGAACTACGCAAGCCGACCATATAACGCCGTTGAGCAAAGGCGGTAAGACCCTGCCGGAGAATTGTCAAATGCTCTGCGCTTGATACGCGAACGTAGCCGTAAACCGCCAAAATTTCATCTCCTTTCAAACAAAAAGGTGGGTGATGTTACGCCCACCTCAATCATCATTATAATTCTACACCCCGCGCCTTACGCTGTTGCTGTTCTCGTTGCTCCTGCCGCATGATACTGTATACACTCTTGCGTATTTGCTCGGCTTCTTTTACCTCGTCTTTGAGCGCGTTGTACTGCTGATTTAAGCCGCTGCGCTCGGCGGTCAGCTTCTCAATTTCCGCTTTCCACTTCGCAATCGGCGGTAGCTTTTTCGGGTCAAAATGCGTTTGTAATACGTCTTTCAAATACTTCTCGGCGTTATCGTACATGGCGATTTCAGTACGGTAGATTTCGTAATACTCATTCGCGGTGTTGAGTGCTTTGTGAGCCTTGCGCTCCGCACCGAATCCAGTCGTTTTTGTTAAGGTCGCATATTGTGCGTACAGCTTTTCATACTGCGCCTTTTTACCGCGATAGGCTTTGTAATTCCCGCTTTGATTGATATGCTCGTCAAGCGTTTTCAAACGCCTGTCAAGAGGTTTCAGCTTGTCGCGTATGCCCTGCTGTCTGCCAATCATACTACCGAAACAATCGTCCAATCCCGCCATATCCATAACCTTGTGACGGGTGAGAAAACTCAGCATATTTGCCGCATCTTTCAAGTTATACAAGGATTGTGAACGGGTGGATTTTCCGTCCTGTGCCTTGCGGGATAGAATATCCTGTATCATATCTGCAAGTGTCGGCGGCTCGGTGGTTGCCGTTTCCTCTTTTGCCCATTTTTGCAGTTTTACAATACGCGCTTTGAGTTGCCGCAAGTTCCGATTATTGACCTCGATTTCTCGGTTGATGTTGCCGCGCTCGGTGCGTATTCCGCGCTTCTCCATTTGGTGAGCGGCAACACCTAAATGTATAGTGGGGATTTGGTCAATGCCCTGTCGCTCATAACTGCGGTGGTCGATTTTGATATGCGTTCCGCTGTGCATGACAAGATAATTATTCGCGGTTTCAGCCCAACCTTGCCGCCATTCTTCGGCTTTGGTCTGCTCGTTCCAGTCGGTTGTGGGAATGGATTTACATTTGTATGAACGCTTCTTTTTGTCATAGATTTTATTACCGTCCTTATCTAAGATGTATTCCTTTTTCTGCTTATCGCTCCATGATTTATCTTCGGTGAATGGGCGCATGGTGAGCATGATGTGCGCGTGTGGATTGCCATCATTTTTGTCGTGTATGCAAATATCAGCGCACATTCCCGCGTTTACAAAATGCTGTTTTACATACTCGCGGACAAGGGAAATGTTTTGCTCCCGTGTCAGTTCAACAGGCAATGCAAGTTCAATCTCCCGCGCAAGCTGTGAGTTTTTCGCTTTCTCGATTTTCTCAACAGCGTTCCATAAAACGGCTCTGTCTGAAAACTCGGCGGGTGCGTTATCGGGTAATAAAATCTCGGTATGAACAACGCCGCCTTTGCGGGTGTAGTCGTGAATTACTCCGTCATATTCATTCGTGATTTTCTCTCCCGCACGATAAGCCGCCGCCGCGACAGAGGATTTCCCGCCTTTTCCACGGCTTATGATTTTGATTGATAGATGGTATATCGCCACTCGGTTGCTCCTTTCAGCTTGGCGTATTGTTTACCTGATAAAAAATGTTGCTTGTCCGCAGACAAACAACACTTTTTATCAGGTGTGCATGGGGGGCGGCGGGGGGAGTGCAGCTCCCCCTGCTCCTTTTGTGCCGACAGGCGCAAAATGCCGTCGGCAGACCGCACATACCACATTCATGTGGTATATAAGTGCGCCATTAGCTATCGCCAACGGTTAGGTCACGCCGTTTCAGCTTCGCCGTTGCCCTCGTCCTCTCCGTTCTCCTGCGCCGTGTTTGTTGTTTTGGTGGTGAACTTGGTTTATAATAAAATTACTAATCATGAATTAGAATTTGGCTGTTTGCTGAGTATGTTTATAATGGAACGCAGCATCTGAATCAATCTTGGAAGGACAAGAAAATGAAAATATTAAAAGCGTTCATGAAAAAATTAAGCACTGACAATAAAATCAATATAATAGGGCATTGTCTAACTTTGATATCGTTACTTCTGATTTTTTTCACTCTAGTTGAAATGCAAACTCAACGTAACGCTGCTTATATGCCGTATATTGTGGCGGAATTTAACGATACTGTAAAAATGTCATGGAATGGAATAGACGGCTTGTCTTTCTCAAATGCGCCTGAATATGACAATATACACCCACCTATATACTTCGATGTGTACAATATCGGTGATGGAATTGCCAAAAATGTGCAATTTCAATGGATGGACAACAACATTGTAAGATTGAGCGAATATATCAATGATAATTCAACAGATTTTCATGTCAATCTAGGTGGACAGATGCCGAGAATATCTGCATATGGTATTGAAGCAAGTGGCAAAGTATTTGAGAGAAACCTCAATTATAGCTTTCTGTCCACAGGAAATTATGAGCCATATAAGATAAACGTGCCGTATAATTACTTGCTGTGTTATAAGTTCATGCAAGTTGCTAGTCTAGACGAGTATCCCGAAATACACTTAAAGGTGAGCTATGAGGACATACAGGGCAAAGCGTATGAACAAATCCTTGTCATTAACTGGAATCCAGGTCTATATGCTTACAGCAATGGACATAACGGAGAAGATTTTAGTGGCTATGTAGACATCGGCTTTACCGTTAATTAGTACTAGGTATGTCTTACCGCGTATTATCCATATAATAAAAATGAAAATTTCAGTTTTTAGAGCAGCGGCGGGTTTTCTGTATCTGTGTTTTATTACTCGTCCTCGCCGTTGCTCTGCGCGGTCAATCCGTCCAGTATGCGGCGGCTGTGTTCGGTGATGATGGTTTTTTCAAGGAAGATTTTGAATTGCTCGTCTGTCAAGGTGATAGTGTCGGGCAACAGGCTTTCCAAAAGCCCCGCACGTTTGCAAAGGCGTTTCGTTCTGTCCTTGCGCTCCTGCGCGTTTTGCTGTTGTTGGAGTTGCTTTTCCCGATTCTTTAGCTGTTGGATTTCTGCTTGTACGCTCTCAATTTTTTCTATTGTCGTTTTTGCCATGTGTTTTTTCTCCTTTTTGTCTTTTTAGAATGGAATGGATAGGATTGATGGATTGCGATATTGAACGCAAAAAACGGCTTGCCATTATTTGTGAGCAAGCCGTTTTCCGTGTTCAGATATTCGATTATGCGATTTTCTTTTCCTCGCTTTCCTGTGGGATTTCGTATGCTGTGCCTTGCAGGATTGCCGCCCGTTCCGCTTCTTCGGCGGCTTTTTTCGCCGCGACCTTTCGGGCGTAGTAGCGATGGTCGGCTTCTTTTGCCCGTTCGCGTTCTTCGTCCGTCATAAATCGGCGTAGCTTTTTTGTGCTGTTGCGAATATAGATGTTTTCCTGTGGCGGTTGTTCTTCTTCCAGTTCGGGAACATCAAACTTGCCGATATAATTCAAGTAAATATCCAGTTGCATGGTTCGTTTTCCGTCAATTTTAACGGCTTCATGGACGATTACTTTTTCGATAAACTCATTCAGTAAAGCCGCCGAAAACTCTGTAAACTCGGTGTGCCGTTTTATCAGTTCCATAAACCTGTCGGCTCTCACGCTGTCAGTGTTGTAGCGGTCAATGTCGGATTGTAGTTTTTCGATTTCGCCGTCAAGCGTTACCTGTTCGGTGTCATATCCTGTCAGCAGTTCGGTAAAATGCTTTTCGGGTATCTTCTCGGCGGCGTATGCTTCGTACAGCTTCTTGATTAAGCCGCTCAATTCATCGCGTCGGCGTTTAGATTTCGTCAGCTTTTTGCGGCTCTCCTTAACCGCCGCTTCTTGCTGTAAATCCGCTTCTTCGCGGACACGCTTCATAAACTCGGCTTCGTTCTCCCTCGCGTATTTGCTTGTGCGCCGTATGGCTTCGAGTATGAGTTTTTCAACCGCTTCAACTCTGATATAGTGGCAAGTACATTCTTTTGAATAGTGGCGGTAGCTTGAACACACATACTCATTATGAGGTTTATTCACTCTGCCTGATGTGCCTTGCTTGTGGTACATCTTCTCGCCGCAATCGGCGCAATAGAGAACGCCTGTTAACGGGTTCGGTTCTCCGTTCAGTTTGTAAACACGGCGTTTCGTTCCCCGCAAACGCTGAACGATACTAAAGGTTTCCTCGTCAATAATGGCGGGGTGGCTGTCTTTGAAAACAAGTCTGTTTTCGGGCGCGGTCTGCTCCCGCTTTTTGGATTTGTAGCTGTCCGTACTCGTCTTATTCAAAACTTTCCATCCCATGTATTCCTCTTTTTTGAGAATTACAATAATGGTTGGTATCGACCATTTTGTGGGATTATCATTGTGTGCGCCACGGCTTACGGTTGCGCCTGTGCTTTTCCAATATGCGTTAGGCGTTAATATGCCCTCGGCGGTCAGTTCATCGGCAATTTTACTCATACTTTTTCCGTTTATAATGCTTCGGAATATCCTCTGAACGACAGGGGCGGTTTCCTCGTCTATTATCCATTCCTGACGGTCGTTCGGGTCGTGCATATATCCGTAGGGTATGGCACCAGTAACGCGCTTTCCCTGTGCTGTTCTCGCGCCGAAAATAGCCCGTATTTTGCGGCTCGTATCTCTGGCGTGCCACTCCGCTATGATATTGCGAAAAGGCATAAAATCGTCCTCGCCTTTGTCCGTGTCGATGGCTTCGGCAACGGCAATCAGTCTTACGCCCATTTCGCGCAACTGCTCTAAAAATAATCCCACGCGCAGGTGGTCGCGCCCTAAACGGCTCATGTCCTTAATCAGTATCGCGCTCACGTTCCCGTGCTCTATCTCGTCCATCATTTTCAAAAAGGCGGGTCTATCCCAGCGCGTTCCGCTCCATCCGTCATCGCTCATGTGAACAAGGTTTGTAAAACCGTTGCGGGTGGCGTATTCCTCTAAATATGCTTTTTGGTTTTCGATTGACAGGCTTTCATTTTCCCGTCCGTCCTCATGGCTCAAACGCTCATAAAGGATATTGATTTTGCTGTTCATGGTTTCCTCTTTCCGGCTGTCCGGCTTGGTTGCGGCACATAAAGGTTCAAGCAGTTTTCCTCGCCTCACTTTCAATCTGGCGTAGGATTTTGTCCTCAATGGTTTCTCTGCTTGTCCTGCTGAAATGGACGGACACGGTATAAACCGTGGAGCCAATCCTTTTTTTGAAGTCAGCCGCTTCGTTGTCCTTGCGCGGCTTGCCCTCGTCTGTCAAAACGGTCTGCATGGTATTGGCTCCTTTCGATATTGAATTGTGTGTTGATGTGGGGTACAATATGGCTGTGCTGCTCCTTTCGCTTTTATTTGAGGTGTAATCCGATGTAGTCCGTATCAAATTACTTCTCTCACTAATAGGAGAAAAACAGGGGGTAAAACGGAACCTTTTTCTAAAAGATTTTGAAATTTTCTCCGACATTTATTAACGGCATAAGCAGGGGTAAATTGTTCCTGTGTCGATAATCTTTTTTGCTTCGTGCCGATTGCCGTTCCGCGCCCATTCCTCTCCTGTCGCTGTCCGTCCATCTGTTGTGCCGCAACAAAAAGGACTGCCTGTAAATTACGGTCTGTTGACCTTCCTTTACAATACAGTCCTTTCGGATTTTTCAGCTTTTTGCGGTCCGCCAGTATCATGTTGTTACTTAAAGCGTTCAATCCGTAATACAAAGCCTCGCCGCCCTGGAAAAGTTCCTGCGTGGTGAAGGGTACGAATATGGCGGTGCTCGAAGTTGTCAGACCCCTTTGAATATTGATACGGTTGAGGCCAAGCGGCAGAGAGGACATAAGGGCATTCTCCTGCTGAAAATCCAGCCGCACAAGCTGGCAGTTGTATTTTTGAGCTACGCCGGAAGCCTGAAACACCGCATTTTCAAGTTTTCGCTTTGTACCCGCAAAATTCAGAACAATGAAGGTGAGCAGAAACATCCTCTCGTTGCGGCTTTGCAGCTCATGGAGCAGGTGCTTTGCCTCGCCGCCGTAGGTGGCAAGGTCGGAGGGGATAATATCCATGTCGTAGCCACTTCTAACCGCCTTTTTTTGTTCTGTAATCTTCATGGCGTCAAGGTCGGTGATTTTCCGCTTAATCGTCTTGATTGCCTCGTTCTGGTCGATACTGCGGATATGCAGGTTTACCATGATACCGCCGTCCGCCTCCATAAAATCGGCAAGCATACGGTCATTGAGCTCCGGCGCCAGTATTTGCAGAAAAGACACGGCGCCCATCTTTTTACCCATGCGGAAGGTCCGGCTCTCCCCGAATCGGAAGGAGGACGGAGCGATAAAATCCTTTGCCGACAGGCCGCTTGCCGGAAGCCAATCCCATTCAAAAGAAAACCGCTCCCCATCAGGATGAAAGATACCATGCAGAACAGAGAGCCGTT
>JGI994J12354_10005351_pt1 | contig 11085 bp, 16 predicted proteins | sample IntmicLarv3ML3BL_FD_12354 | JGI IMG/M metagenome (IMG submission 12354) | reverse complement strand
ATTATAAACTGCGAAATAGTTGTGATAGCCTATCAGAAAGGGGTAAAAACGCAGCACGGCGATAACCGATGTGTTGTAAAGATCAGGCACAACAACGCGGAATGCAAATTCTTTACTGCGTCGGAAAATTTGATCGACGTTTTGAGTCAGATCCCGGAAGCCGATTTTCCTTTCACGGCAACAATCCGCCAACAAAGTTTCGGGGCTGGCAATGGTAAAACATTTTATTTTTCGTAATTATGGGAATGACCGACAACCAATATAACGAGCTGAAAAGCCTATTGTATGAAATACTTGATAATGTATCAAAAATTACGGATAAGGTCGGTAATGAATTGATGACGCCAAGCGAGGTCTGCGAGCTTCGTAAATTCAGCCGGAGCACTTACCGCCGGCTTGTGCAAAAAGGTATAATAAGTCAAATACGCACAGTGCCGGGAATCAATACAAAAGTATATGTGAAGCGATCGGAAATTGAACGGCTAATAGAAGAAGGAAAGATTTAATGATTGATCTTATAACAATAGTAACACCACCGTTAGATGATGATGAAATTAATTACATCGTTTGGCGTAATGGATTGAAACTAAATTCAAGAGATGGTGTTGCTTATTACGACAATAAAGACACTAAGAACCTAAAGCAGCAAAATGGAATATACATTGCAATAGAAACAAACAAGCGGTTAAAGGCAGAAGGCAGCTTGCATAAATTCCACAACGATATATCAGGGAATGATAGAAATAATTACAATCTGTTTTCGATGTCGGAAGCAAAGAAAACAATTGACAGATTATTATTTGACAAAGGGATAAATAAAGAAAATGGTTGTGTGTATGGTTATGAAATAGGGTTGAACCTAAACATGGCGAAAGATTGCCGTGCGTATTTGGATAAGATGAAAAGCGTTGTAGACAGGGAGTTGTATGCAAACCCAAAATTCATAAACCCCCGTCATAGAAACGAGCGTATAAAAGTTACCGGATTTAACGGGGTGCGAAAATATTATAAAGCCTATGACAAGGTTCATGAATGCATGGACAAAAAACGAAAGGTAATACCGGACGGTAATATTCTTCGAATTGAAACCGTGATGAAAAAATTAAGTAATTGTTTAGTGACCGATTTTTTTGACCCGGACAATTTAAAAAAGATGGTTGAGGCATTTTTTCGAGATTGGCGAACGCTGCAATTTGAGCAAGACATTGTAACGCCCAAAGGAACGGGGCGCGCGAAGCAGCAGCTTTGCATTGATATAATGAACACGGGAACGGCAGAGGTATTGGCACGGGCAAAGGAGAGGCACAAGCGTGGTTCACTGTCAGACTGGGAGTATAGGAACATTCGGGAGTTTATCGCAAACGAATGGGATATAGTCAAGAGGTCTATTGCGTTCATACAGAGCGATGAAGAAAAGGAGTTCAGAGAGTTAATAAAGATTAATTACGCCATTATAAAACATGATGATTTCATCAAATAGAAAAAAACAGATAAAAGACTAATATATAAATGGGTAGCAAAAACGGGCGAACACAAATGGATATAAATGAACACGAAAGTGTGTTCAAAATGTCACTATATAGTGACATTACCTTGTATGGGAACTTGTTTTATACTTCCCAAAAGGGAAGCCCGGTAGGGCTTCACAAGGGAAGTCAAAAAAAAGAGACAGCAAAGATTTACGGATTAAAAATAATTGGATAGCATGAAGAAGATATTATTTTTTGATGTAGAAACAACCGGACTTGATTGGCGAGTGAACGGCATTCACCAGTTGGCGGGTGAAATTGTGATAAACAATGAAGTGGTTGATTTCTTTGATTTAAGGATTAATCCATTTAACGGATGTGAAATTGACAAACGAGCGTTGGACGTATCGAACACAAAACAGTCAGATTTTAAGCAGTACAGATCGGAAGAAGATATATATTTCGTGCTGTATGAATTGCTTGAACGGCACGTGAATTATAAAAACAAGAAAGATAAGTTTTTTCTTGCCGGTTGGCGCGCGCCCGAATTTGATGTGAAGTTTCTACAGGCGCTCTTTGAACGAAATGCCCCGGACGGAATCTTTAGTTCTTATTTCTGGAACAATCCGATTGATGTGAAGGTGCTGGCAACTCAATACCTGTTAAACGAACGGGCGGATATGGAAAGTTTCAGCCTTGCAGCGGCGGCAAAGCATTTGGGCGTTGAGGTTGCCGAATCGAAGCTTCACAGCGCGGCATACGACGCTTATTTGAGTCGCATGGTATATGAGATAGTAACACGATGATACGGAAAATGAAGCTTGGAAAGGAAAGAGGTATAAAACGGACAAATACAGGCAGTACCAAAATACACTGCTTTGGCTTCTTCCGAAGATGACGATACCGATGCCGCCTTATGAGATTCGTTTTAAGTTTGGTTTTAGCAATTCATTATCTGACTGGGATAATCCGGTAAAGCCAACGCAAGATATACTAAGCAAGAAGTATGGCTTTAACGACAAGCTGATTAGAAGAGCTATTGTAGAAACAGAAATAGTAAAGAGAGGGAAAGAGTATTTTGAATTTGAAATAGTAACAGTAAAAGAATAGAGATATGTTGATAAACGATCATTTTCAGAATTATAAAACATACGGCATTCCGAAGGCTCAATTAGTGATTGCCGATATTCCGTACAACATAGGGAAGAATGCGTTTGCATCTAACCCATCATGGTATGTTGACGGCAACAACACGAATGGCGAAAGTGCATTGGCAGGAAAAGAGTTCTTTGATACCGACAAGAATTTTAAGATTTCAGAGTTTCTACATTTTTGCAGCAAAATGCTTGTGAAAGAACCGAAAGAAACAGGGAAAGCCCCGTGCATGATTGTGTTTTGCGAGTTTGAACAACAATTCGAGTTAATCCAAAAAGCCCCACAGTATGGATTTAAGAATTATATAAACCTTGTATTTCGAAAAAACTTTTCCGCACAGGTTTTAAAGTCAAATATGCGCGTTGTTGGTAATTGTGAATATGCCGTGCTTCTGTATCGCAACAAGCTGCCGAAGTTCAACAATGATGGCATGATGGTATTTAACTGCCTTGATTGGGTAAAGGATACGACTACTCCAAAAATACATCCGACACAAAAACCGATTGCCGTTTTGCGACGCCTAATCGAAATATTTACCGACAAAAAAGATGTTGTTATTGATCCGTGCGCCGGTAGCGGAACAACATTATTAGCTGCCGAGCAATTAGGGCGCAGGGCATATGGGTTCGAGATAAAGAAAAACTTCTTTAAAGAGGCTAACGAGAAGGTTTTAAGGCATGTGCAACCATCAATATTCACAGAATGAACACTGAAAACAGAAAGAATTATAAGCGTCAGAAGATTGACACGTATGTGTCGGTTGGCGATGTTAGCCGGTTGAGGGCGATATGTGGAAAGTTTGGATTCAGAAGCATTTACCAGCTGCTGCAATATTTGGTTCATTGCTTTCTTCGTGTGGCTGATCCGCCAAACGATCCGATTGATGAACCGTTGCCGAAAGAGATAGAAGAAATGTTTACCGACAACGAAGAATGGGAAAGACGCGAACATTCGAGTAGAAGCCACGAAGGAATGAACATCAAGCAAAAGCGCGATCAAAGAAAAATTAAATCACCGAGCGATATAGTGCCGAAACAATGAAAACAATAGTAACATTTTCCGGGGGTAAAGATAGCCTCGCTGCCTTGCTTTGGATAAGAAACAATTTTACAAAGAACTTTACAACGGTTTTTTGCGATACCGGCTGGGAGAACGAAATAACATATAAATACATTGACGAAGTAGCCGAAAAGCTAAACCTTGACCTTGTTATTTTGAAGTCGAAAAAGTATAACGGCATGATTGATATGGTTAAACATAAAAGACGTTTTCCATCATCACAGCGCAGGTTCTGCACTTCTGAACTAAAATCTATTCCGATGATTGACTACTTGCTTGATGTTGTGAACGATGATTTTATAACCGTGCAAGGAATAAGAGGCGCGGAATCGGCAAACAGAGCGCAAATGGCAGCACAATGCAACTACTTTAAATACTACATTGAACCATACGGCAAGGACAAAAAAGGCAAGGACAAATTTCATAGATACCGCCGAAAGGAAATTTTAGAATTTGCGAAAACCCGCGCGACAGATGTACTACGCCCTATTTTCGATTGGACGGCTCAACAGGTTATCGACTACATACTTGAGAATGGATTAGAGCCTAATCCGCTTTATCGAATGGGCTTTAAGCGGGTTGGCTGTTTTCCGTGTGTTATGTCGGCGAACCCAGAAATTTACCAAATTACACAACGCTTTCCCGAACGAATTGACGAAATCGCAGCGTATGAGAACGAGTGTAAATCTTCTTTTTTCGGGCCGGATGCAACACCAAGACATGCCTATAAAGGCGACTATCCGCTTGTTGCTGACGTTGCTAGATATGTAATTAACAAACACGATACAGGCTCTCTATTTGACGATTATACGGCAACAAGCTGTATGAGTTATTACGGGCTTTGCGAGTAAAATTCTATTGAGCAAAACGGCTTAGAAAATCAATATAAAATGAAAATCGGATTAATAGACTGCGACACAATGGCAAAAGATACAAACTATATTAAGTTGATTAATCAGAAGCGTTGGAAGCTGCTGAGGTTAAGGAAGCTGAGGGCGAATCCAATATGTGAGTGCTGCCGGGAGAAAGAACGGATAACTCCGGCGAGAGAGGTGCATCACATCGTGCCGGTAGAGTCGGTTACAGCGATAACGCAAATGGAAATGCTGATGTTTGACTATAACAATCTGATGGCGGTGTGTTCGAAATGTCACAGCGAAATACATGCCGAAATGTTTTCGCACACGAAAGAGAATGTTCAGAAAGCAAATGAGCGGCGAACGAAGCGATTTATTGATAATTATTTGTAGGTTCTTTTTTTGCTCTCGAAAATTTGACAGCCATCCCTTGACGGGGGTGGCTGTTTTTTGAAGCCCCCCACTCAAGGCGCAAACCCACCCTCGCCAGTAGTTTCATGCGCGAAAAAAATATATTTCTGGGGGGTAAGGGAATTTTTACCCCCAAAAACACCCAAAACACCCATAGGATAAAGATTTGACATGAATGGCAAAAAAAATAGCAAGTATAAATTCCATCAAAAAACGGCTGAAAACGGCATTAGAAAATCAAGGCAGCTACATCGAGGGTATTGATCTTCTGGTCGAAACTACTGCCGGAAATCTGTATGCCTTCTATTTAGCGTCGAAAGATGTGGAAGAATTAGCATCGTCATGTATGGAAGAAGTAACAAGGGAAGGAAATATAAAGCTTGCGCCACACCCTGCCATAAAAATAATGCGAGAGCAATCTGAAATAATCCGGCGGCAGCTTCGGGAATTGAGATTGACGATAGCAACGGTTGAGGGCATAAGTGATGATGATATGAACGATTTAATTGATTCGGTTAATAGTGTTGTAGAATGAGCGCAGACAAACAGGAACTAAGGGAATTAAAACAAAAAGTATCCGATGAGTTGAGGGGTATTGATGTTTTGTCTTATCAGTTGAAAGATACGGATGAGCGATTAAACACATATGTTCTTTCTGTGATCAATAACCCAGAATCGCATAACCTATATGAGCAATTATCAATCAAGCGGTTTTTCCAGTTTCTGAAAAAGTACGAATTCAGATCAGTGAAAGTAAAACGCTTCATTGTATTTTATGAAAAACTAAAGTTCACCGGAGCAAAAGGGCTGACAAGATATAAACTTACCAGTGTTCAGGTATTTCAGTTTGCCAACATATACGGATTCTATAAAGAAAATGACAAAAGGGTAACTAGGGATGCTCTTTTGTTTGTTCCGCGTAAATTCTCAAAGACAACATCAGTAGCATCTATCGCCATTGAAGATTTGCTGTTTGGAGATAAAAACGCACAAGCCTATGTTGCGGCAAATAGCTACGATCAGGCGAAGATATGCTTTGATGTAATTCGTAATATTTTAAAAGCGCACGATAAAAGGTTGAGGCATTTTAAAATAAATAGAGAAGTGGTTTTTAATCTTCAACCCGGAAGGACATCTTTTGCCCGTTGTCTGGCATCAGACCCAGATACGTTGGACGGATTGAATGCCAGTACTGTTATAGTTGACGAATATTCACAAGCGGATAGCGCGGCACTAAAGAATGTACTTACATCTTCAATGGGAACACGGGAAAATCCACTTACTATCATTATTACAACAGCATCCGATAAATTGAATAGCCCGTTCGTCGAGCTGCTAAACTCATACAAGGCTATTTTACGGGGTGACCTTGAAAACGATTCGGTTTTCGCACACATATTCGAACCAGATGTGGACGATGCAGAAGATAATCCGAAAACATGGAAAAAGGTACAGCCGCATTTAGGGATTACAGTTCAATACGACTTTTACGAAGAAGAATATAAAAAAGCATTGCTTACAAGCGATGACATGCTGACTTTCAGAACAAAGCAGCTAAATATATTCACACAAAACACCGCGAAAGTTTGGTTCACACAGGATGAAATATCCAAGTTGGCCAAAGACATTAATATTGACCGCTTGGAAAGCAGATATGAATGTATGGTTGCCGTCGATTTGTCAGTGTTCGATGACTTTTCAACCGTAACATATACTATAAGAAACAGAGATACGCACACATTACACTCACATAGTGATTTTTATCTACCGGAAGCAACACTTGAAGTTCATCCGAACAAAGAATTATACAAAAAATGGCAAAAAGATGGACATCTGAAAGTTACGCCCGGAAATGTTATCGACTACAGATATATAACCAATGACATTTTAGCGCGAAATCAAAAGCTTCTGATTCTTGGAATAGGTTATGATCCGTATAAATCAATGGAGTTCATAAACATCCTTTCAGCAGCCGGAGCAAAAAAAGTAATTCAGCCAGTAAAACAAACATATGGAACATTCACATCGCCGGTAGGATCATTTGAATATGCCGCGAAACAGGGTAGAATATCATTTAATCAGAACCCGATTGTTTGGTATTGCTTCGGAAATGCCGTATTGGACGAAGACAGGCTTGGAAATAAAAAGCCAATAAAAAGAAGCAGTAATGAGAAGATTGATGCTACAATAACAAGCTTAATGACATTTTACTTATTTGATAACTATATACGATGAAATGGAATTTTAGATTTTTGAAAAGAAATAAAGCCGAAAAACGAACGCATAAAGGCTACTTTGAATCGGCAACCGAATCGGGGGTTACAGAATGGATTGATAGCGGAAGTAACATTCATGTGGTAAGTCCAAATGCAGCCATGAAGATTGCGGCTGCGTTCCGATGCGTTGACATCCTTTCGGGAAGTATAGCATCGCTTCCATTGCAACTAAAGGAAAAAAAGAACGGTGTATACCAGGTAAATGAGGCAAATGACATAAGCTATCTGTTGTCAGTCAAAGCAAATAGTCGGTTAACAGCATACGACCTGATACAAAATGCTATCGTACAAATGGTCAATACGGGAAATGCCTATATTTTACCACGATACTCAATAGATGGTGTGGATTCTCTTATTCTGTTGAGTCCGCACACGACTACATACGACATTCAGGCGGATGAATACCATGTGAACGACATGATAAACGGCGTGTATGGTGTATTTGATTCGGATGAAGTAATTCATTTGCGCAATATGTCACTTGACGGAGGATATACGGGAGTAAGCACCATCACTTATGGCAGTAGGGTAATGAATGTTGCGGCCAATGCAGACGAACGAACACTTGATTCTTTCAAACCCGGTAGCACAATGAGCGGGTTTATTTCCGGTGATGGAGATGCAGGGGTTCGCGGATTCGGTGAATTACAAGACAAGCAATTAAGCGACATAGAAGAGAGAATATCAAGTGAAATAAATAGTGGAAAAAAGATATTTCGTATTCCGGGTGCTGCGAAATTTAATCAGCTGTCCATTTCTGCTACAGATTTGCAATTGTTGGAAACAAGAAAGTTCAGTGTGTTGGATATTTGTCGGTTTTATGGTGTGCATCCTGATAAGGTGTTTGCCGGACAAAGTCAGAACTATAAGGCATCGGAAATGAGTAATCAATCTTTTTTATCGGATACACTACAGCCATATTTGAGAAAAATAGAAAGCGAGTTTACGGCAAAACTTATACCGAAATCATTAGCACATCGAATGAAGATAGAATTCGATGTTGAATCATTGCTGCTAACCAGTTTGGAGCAACAAGCAAATTATATTGAAAAAACAATTCAATACGGAATTTACACACCAAACTACTGGAGAGCGAAAAAGGGGCAATCACCGGCTGCCGGTGGTGATGATCTGATGATGTCAATGAATGTTGCGCCAATAGGTTCGGAAAAATTCAACGGTACAAATAAAAATTTACCCCCAAAAACAGAAGATAATACCAATTAATAAAAAGCTTGTATGGAAATAAGAAGTTTTTGTGAAGAAAGGGCAATGCCAACGGTAGTAGATGAAAGGACTATTGAGGGCTATGCGGTTGTTTTTGAGAAAGAAAGCCGCATCATGTTTGATGTGCAAAGGAAACGATTCTTTGTTGAGGTTATAAAGCGCGGTGCGGTAACAGAAGCAGATTTGCGAGGGTGGGATATTAAAGCTTTGATGGAGCACAACAAGTCAAGGCTATTGGCTCGAAGCTTTAATGGCACAGGAACACTCTCATTATCTGTTGATGATTATGGTGTGAAATATCGCTTTGATGCGCCAAGTACTGTTGAGGGTGATAATGCAATAGAGATGATCCGCCGACGGGATATATTCGGATCGTCATTCGCTTATACAGCAGATGAAAAACAAGTAAGATATACAAAAAAAAACGACGGGGTTTTATTGCGAGAAGTCAATAAAATAAATCGAATGTATGATGTTGCACCGGTATCTGATCCGGCCTTCTTCGGTACAGATGTGAATGTTCGCAGCCTTGATGAATATTTCATTGAATATCAACCGGATGAGAGCTATAAAAAGGAAGTGGAAGAACTACGAAGTTTAACTAAATAATTTACAGACATGTTTACAAGAAAAGAAAGAAAGCAGATGCGCGATCGTATTTTTGAAATAAATACGAGAATCGGAGAAATGGCCGATGCGATTGAAAGCGAAAAAAGAACCCTAACAGCGGACGAGGTAGAAGAACGAAATGTGTTGGCGCAGGAAAAAGAGATTCTGCAACTTAGATTAAACCAAGACGGAACGCAGGCGCAAACACCACAAGAGATTTCGAACGAAAGAGCTTTTGCGGAAATTATTTCTTCTTTTGGTTCAAAACGCGAAGCCCCAGAAGAATGTCGATCGCTGATTTTTGAAGAAGCAGGGCAGATGGGTATTGAAATCCCGGCAAACAGGGATATTCAAGATACAGCATCAGCCGAAGCGTTGATTCCGCTTACTATCGGAGATATTATTGAGCCGCTTGAAAAAGGGTTGATTCTGAATAAACTAGGAATGAAGTTTCAGCATGGAATGACAGGGGCATGGCAATTCCCAATTGTCGCAGGCGTTGAAGCAACTATTGAAGGTGAAAATGTAGAAATAAGCGATACGACAATAGACATTTCAAAAATTGAGCCGAAGCCGAGGCGCGTAGCAATCGCCATTCCGGTGTCAAATCGCGCAATCGACCAAAGCAATCGAGCATTGTTGTCTATCGTTAGCACTCAAATCCCGATGGCTGTGTCTAGGTTGTTAAACCGCTGGATGTTTGAGCCGGAAAAAATAACGGCATTGGCATCAGAAGGTTGTTTTGTAGACCCAAAAACGCAGGAAGTAGCAACTGGAAACGCATGGAAAGATGCGATCATGCTGAAAGGGAAAGTAATGTCTACGGGTGTGAACTTCGGCGATGGCACAGCGGCTTATGTGTGTTCAGCGACAAAGTATGCAGAATTGGAATCAACGCCGCGCGATGCCGGTTCGGGATTGATGGTAATTCAAGACGGAAAGATAAACGGGATTCCGGTATTTGTCACAGAATACATCGGAGACGGAAAGCTTGGCTTTGGTGTGTTCAGCTATCAGTTGGTCGGTCAATTCGGACGCGCCAGATTGCTTTTTGACCCGTACACCGGAGCAAAAAGAAACCTTGTGTATTTCGTGTTCAATTCAGACTTCGATATGCTTACACTTAGAACGGAAGCATTCGGAATACTAGCAGACGAATAAATATGGCAAAGTATACCAACGTAGGAGAGTTGCAGAAATGGGTGTCAATAGATTATCTGGAAGATGGAGATAGTGAGTTATTGGGGCTAATACTCGATGCCAGCGAAAGCCGGATAGAGATAGCTATACAACAGTCATTTACAGAATTTGTTGATGAAGATGAAAAACTTAATCCTGCGTTGGTGGCTGCTATATTGATGTTAGGTGCTACCATGTATGCAAACCGTGAAGCTGTGGCGTACACTAATACAACAGCAGTGCCTTACAATGTAGGATATATGATTTCACCATTTATAAAACACTAATGAGAGCCGCCTTATTGAAAGAATGGATTCACATATTGGAGTTGCAAACAACAACATCCGATACCGGTGCGGTAAAAAGGGAATATGTAGAAACGCATAAGATAAAAGCATATCGAAAAAAACTGTCTGCATCGGTTGGAAATGGGATAAATGCCAGTGAAGAATTTATTGAGAATACGCGAATCTTTCAAGTGCGAAAATATTCATTCATAAACGAGAATATCCGCATTAAATATGGCAAAAATACATATAGAGTGATATTGATAGATCCACAAAGCGACAATACCTACTTAATAACGTGTTCAAAGGTCAATGAGTAAGTTTTTTGAAGTAACGAAAATAGACCGCAATGCTGTCAATTACCTGATTCGGAATCTTGAAGATCTTGAAAAAGATGAAGCGGTAAGACGCGGATTAAAAGATGCCGGAAATGTTTTTAAGGCTGGCGGACAACGCCGGTTGAAAGAGCGGATGAAAACGCGCGAAGGGGTTACCGGCAACTTGAATGAAAGCATAAATGTGCGTGTGAAGAAAAGAAGACCGGGTGTACTGATCG
>JGI994J12354_10005350_pt1 | contig 11087 bp, 17 predicted proteins | sample IntmicLarv3ML3BL_FD_12354 | JGI IMG/M metagenome (IMG submission 12354) | reverse complement strand
AAACACGCACGTTCCCGTCGGGGTCAGAAACCGCGATAATCGAGCCTATTGGCCCGCCGCCGTTAATGCGCACAGTGACCGACGCGCCGTCCTTTTTCAGAGTATTTCCCAAAAGGCTCGTCGCGGACATAACGCGCCCCATTGCCGCCGTCGCGACCGGCGAGGCGTTGTGTATAACGCGGGCGCGCTCCGTAAGCTCGCGCGAATATATGGCAGAGACGGAGACGAATCCGTCGGCAGAAATGGCTCGAACAATGTAATCCAAGGCAGTCTCTCCTATTATATGTGGTTTTTGGCAATTGTACACTATTCGCGCCCGTTTGTAAAGTCTTGCCCAACGAACAGTTCCTCCGCGTCCTGTTGCATACGAATCAGAGCCTGCAAAGCCTCAGCCTTTTCCCCGCCGCCCTGCAAGAATCGAATCAAATTCGTAATTCTGTTAAAAAGCAGAAAGTATGGCTTTTCGTACTCGTCCATAGTATCCCCTTTCCGTAAATTTCATTTCATCCATTAATTATATCGTCAAATTTCCCATCAGTCAAACGCAATACATGTAATTTTCATGTATCACCGCCCACATATCCGCTAAAATCATATCTAAGGGAGGCGATACACTTGTTCGATATAAAAGATTTCATTCCAAAACGCATATTACAATTGCGCACAGCACGCGGCATAACCGCAAAAGATATGAGCCTCTTAATCGGTCAAGGCAGTGGATTCATCAGTAACATTGAAAATCTCAAAGCTCTGCCCGCATATGACAAACTCGTACTCATCTGCGACTACTTCGGGATAACGGTCTCCGAGTTTTTTGACGAGGGCAACCACCACCCGGAATTTGCAAAACCGATAATGGACGAGCTCCGTACGCTTGACGCGCAGCAGTTAGAGACTGTCCTCGCGGTAATTCGCGGGTTCAAGAAGTAAACAAAAATCACCGTCTGCATACGATAATTGCAGGCGGTGATTTTATGTTTTCAGTCGAAACTCATATAATTGACAAAATATTGACGCATTCAGATATTCCGGTAATACACCTAACGCTCGCGCTCCCGATTATAGCGATAGAGCCTCAGCCCCCGAACCAATCCGACCCCGAAACACCCCCGCGCCGAACCTCGGCGCATTGCGTGCGGAGGATAACGCATTTTTACGCACACCTCGCCCGGGTCATAGAGACTCATGCAGACCGCAAGCTCCGCCCCGTCGCATCATCAGAGCTCGACGCGGCGTTTGCAAACAGCCGTCGCTTCGATCCGTGGCGCATAAAGCTCTCAATTGAGTTCGACCAAACGGACTACGAGCTAACCCTCGCGCATACAATATACGCAAACCTCGGCGGGGACGAGCGCGAGCGCCGTTTCACAAACGTCTGGGACGCGCAAAGCGGTCTCTTGCGCCGCTTCGACGACACCGCGCTCACCTACCTCGATTATCTCACCTAACCTCGCCCGACCACCCCGCCCACCTCAGAATCCACCTCATTCTGACGCACCTCTTCAAGCCGAACGACAGAAATTTCGTATGCAGTGCGCTCCTCGGTCGAGTCGCCGACGGTTTTTATGTACTTACGGCTTTGAATCCGCCCGTGCAGAGTAATCGCGTCACCCGTGCGGCACTCCGCAAGGTCGGCGGCGGTGCGCCCCCACGCGATAATCGGCAAATAATCACTGCGCCCATAGCGTCGATTAACGGCAAGAATAATGTCGCAAATCTGCCGCCCCATCGGCGTTTTCCGCAAAGTCGGGTCTTTGCACAGCACACCTGACAGGCGCACATCGTTCGAATCCTCGTCCGCACAGAGCGCAATTTCGCGCGCAAAAACGGTAATTATAAGGCGGCTCCCGCGACCGCTTTTGTTGTTGAACGAGCGAATTTCCCCCGCAACGGAAACCCGCTCCTCCCTCGCCAGCGCCAGAGCCAAAACCTCCGCCTCCCGCGCGACGACATTAACACGGTCAGCCACGCCGGAAAGGCGCGTAATCTCCAGCGGAAACGAGTAATAACGCTCACCGTTCGTTCCGCCGAGATGCGAAAATTGCGGAGCCTCCGCAATCGTACCACACAGTGCGGCGCTGTTGTTTACAGCATCCAAATTCCTCACTCCTCACGGGGGCATTTCGCCCCGTTTTTCATAGATAATGCTAAATTCTATGAAGGTCCGTCCGCGTTTATAACCGAAAAGCCCATGAGCTGTTATCCAGGTCACGGGCTTTATCATGTATCACATCTCAATGCCGAGCATTAGCGACGCTCCCGCCGCCGCGATAGTCGAGTCCACGTTCCGCGTCGATTGGACGGGCAGTTCCTGCTCCTCCACAGTACCGAGCGGAGTTGTAATCTCGCGCTGAACGGATAGCATAGGCGCGTCTCCCACAGCGGACAGAGTGAGCGTCGCACGCGGCGACATGCCGTAGGTGACAAGGTTCACGCCGTCCGGCACATTGACAGAGCTCAAATCTGGAGCCAGCACCGCAGAGCATTTCGCGGTAACCGAGCCGCGAAATTTCGGCGACACGACGAGCACGTCGGAGTGCGCCGTCACGGCTTCATTAATAAAAATCCGCACGCCGGAGCTCCGCAGAGCGTTCGAGATATCCGCCGCGAACCCCTCGCCGGGGCTTTCGAGTATAGAAAGGCTAATCATCATTAACTCCAATCTTCCACCGCAAAGTCCCGTTGCTATAAACCCGATTTTCGAGGTTGTTGGCGCGTAACGGTTTGCAGTTCGCGGCGGATTTTGTAATCTCGGTTGTATGATTGCCAAGCACGCGGAGTATATGACGGTTGTAACGCTCTTGAAACGCAACAGATACGCGATTGTAATGAACGTCCACTCAATTCTATTTACCATAACCCGCCCCCGCCTCAGCGCAGAAGAATAGATAAAACAAAAAACACACTTGACAACCCATGTACAGTGTGTTATAATTCGCAGGTAAAGAAAGCAGTCGGCAAAGCCGTCTCACCTTGATTGCGGTCGCAATCGGGTTGATATTTAAGGTTAGCGCCCGAGTGGGCGCGGCTTACTTGTCGTGGGAATGCTGTTGCTTTCACACGATTTTTATTTATGGCAGTGAAAGCTGCAAACTTTTGGGAGGTGTCCGATTATCAGCACTGCGGCCTATCAGATTAACGAAGAAATCCGCGATAAAGAGGTAAGGCTCATCGGCGAAGACGGCGAACAACTTGGTATCGTCACGTCGGAAGATGCACTCAATATCGCAATTGAGAAGGATCTTGACCTTGTCAAGATTGCGCCCGGCGGAACTCCGCCTGTTTGCAAGCTCATGGACTATGGCAAGTACAAGTTCGAGCAGGCAAAGCGAGAAAAGGAAGCCAAGCGCAATCAGCACGTGGTTGAGGTTAAGGAAATACGAATGTCGCCCGTCATCGGGATCAACGATTTCAACGTAAAGCTGAAAAACGGTCAAAAGTTCCTGACAGAGGGTGACCGCCTGAAAGTCACGATACGCTTCCACGGCCGTCAGATGGCGCACACAAACATTGGCGAGGATTTGCTCAAAAAATTCGCGGCAGAGTGTGAGGAGCTGGCGGTAATGGACAAGAATCCAAAGCTTGAGGGGCGAAACATGTCGATGTTTTTAAGCCCGAAAGTAAAGCAATAAAAACACACGGAGAAATTTTCTAAAGGAGAAACGATAATGGCGAAGATAAAAATCAAGACCCATAGCGGCGCGAAGAAGCGTTTTTCGCTCACGAAATCCGGCAAGGTAAAGTACAAGCACGCGAACAAGAGCCATTTGCTCAATGGTCACGGCAAAACAACGAAGCGCAAGCGCGCGTTACGCAAGGGCGGCTATGCTGATGTCACGAACGAGGCAACCGTCAAGCTCATGATTCCGTACAAATAATCAACATACAAACGAAGGGACTGAAAACAAATGGCACGAGTTAAAGGCGCAATGATGACGCGCAAGCGCAGAAATAAGATATTAAAGCTCGCGGGCGGCTATTGGGGCTCGAAATCAACACATTACAAGATGGCGAATCAGGCGGTAATGAAATCGCTTCGCTATGCCTATGTCGGACGTAAGCGCAAAAAGCGCGACTTCCGTAAGCTTTGGATTACCCGCATTAATGCGGCGGCGAAGCTCAACGGCATGAACTATTCCCGCTTTATGCATGGCTTAAAGGTCAAGGGTATTGACATGAACCGCAAGATGCTCTCTGAGATGGCGATTCATAATCCGGACGCGTTTGCGGCGCTTGTTGCATCGGTCAAGGACTAAATCAAAACATAAAAAAGCGCTCTCACCTAATCGGTTGAGAGCGCTTTTCGTTTACCAAAATCTGTGCGCAAACGCGTTGTCGATTGCGACTAAATATGCCACGCTGATTGCGACGTTCAGAATCAGCCACAAAGCGAGCAATGTTTTCGTCAAAACGGGACGATTTTTAATCTCCGTACCGCCCCAAAGGAACGTGATAAGAATCGCTGGCAGAACAAGTAGAATCATCGCCGGACTAATTCCTGCTCGCCGCGTGCCCTCTTTCCCGACCCACTCAAGCAGAGCCGGAACGGCATAGATAAGCGCAAAGCCGGCGGCAGAGATAAGATGAATAAGCACCGTCCAGAAAATACGGCTCCGCGTGAAGCGCCCGCCCTTTTGCGGAGCGGTTTTTTCGCGTTTGCGATCCTTTTCCGGCAAAAACAAATCAACCGGAACCGCGCTAAGTTGCTCAATGGTGATACGGCTTTTCAGCTCATAAAAGCAAAGCAGTCCAACGATTCTGCCGTCTTTGTTAAGGTTACAGCTCGCGAGTGTCGGCTCTTCAATAATCTGCGTAAAATCGGAAATCGTGTAACCGGCGCGCAAAAGCTCGCCCACCGTGGTGCGCCCGTACTCAATGGTAATATTCTCAAGCCCAAAAGCATTTTCACTCATAAGCAAGCCCTCCCGCGCGCCGCATTTTACTCTGCGCTTTCAGCCGCCGCAACAGCTTTCGGAGCAAATCGCGGTTTTATCTTCCCGTAGCCGAAGCGGATTAGCTTCAAAATAGCGAGTATAATGTGCGAGACCACAAAAACAAGCAGAATGTATAATACAATGTCTTTCCAAGTTATGGGAATCGGGCGAAAATTCTTGTCCATGCCGCCCGTGTCGGATATCAGATTCAGCACCGTTTTCGCAAACGAGGAGGTAAACATCTTCGCCATAAGGCGCATTTTCAAGGCGTTAAGCCCCTGCATATATACCGCCACAAGTTGCAGGTGGCACAGGTACATAACAAACGTCACATGCCCGAACTTCCGCCATATCGAGCGATTGAGCAGCTTTGAAATATAATCCTCGTTCAAGAACGACAGCAGAACGATTAACATCAGATACGGCAGCTTACGGAAGTTATCAAAACTCTGCGGCTGATTGATTGTCAGCGCAAAAATTCGATAGATAGTGAATGCGTTCACAAGGGTCAGAATAATCCGCCCGAACACGCGAAAATCCTTTTCCGCAAGGTAGGTGTAGAGCCGATACATAGAAATTCCAAGCGCCATTTCGGCGATTGCGTGAACGCTTCCCGCGTTTAGGAAACCCATTTTGATATCGAAATCAAGAATCAGACTGGAATTGAGCGTAAAGAAAATATATCCCAAAATCCCAATCACCGGCGCAAGGAAAAGCGTAAATTCGTAGTGCCGCTCGAGTGCGTACGTGTATAAATACCCGATAATAAAAAGGTGCGTAAGGAACCACATCGGCACAATCGGGGCATTCCCGCCATCGAATCCGAACGGAGTTCCGATAAGCATAAGCCACTCCCATTCAGAGTTCGTAAGCGTCTCCCAGATACTCGGCGAGGGTCCGTAGCTAAACGCACGGACACCGAGCAGCGGGTACAATACAAAGCCAAAAAGCAGAACGACAACAAGAATCGGATACATCGTCTTGAGCTTTTTCACCACATAATCAAGCGCCGAGGCGGAAGCCTCGCGGACGCTCGGGCGCGGCGCGTCAAGGCTAAGGCGCTTTGCAAAGCGGCGGTGCGCACTCATCGCAAGCGTGAAGCCCGCAAGAATGAAGAAAAACTCAACAGCGCCGGTTCCCGCCTCAAGCTTTTTTACGGGCGACATAAAGTAAACTTCCAGATGGAACGTACAAACGAAAACTGTAAAAAACAGTCTCCAAAATTCAACCGTAGAAATACGCGGTCGTTTTTTCGTCATTGTCTCTGTCATTGAGATTTCCCCTTATTCTTCTTGTGTGCAATTTGCACATAATTATATCAGCAAGCCGAACTTTAGTCAAGCAAAACCATTTACCGCGGCGCATTCCGCACAACCCGCTCAACCGCATTTCAGACCCACAAACACTTAATTTCACAGAGCCACTCCGCCCCCGTCCTATCCGGTTATGGTGTCATACGACCAGTCGATAATCCCGCCAAAATCGTATACGTTTGTGTAGCCCATGCCGACCATTTCCTGTGCGGCAAGGGCGCTTCTGCGCCCGCTTCGACAGTAAATTAGGATAGTCGTCTCCTTGTCCGGAATCTCACTCTCGGCGCGATCGGCAATTTCGTAATCAGGTATCAGAATTGCACCCTCAATCCGCACCTCTTGGAACTCCTCAGCGGTGCGCACGTCCAAAAGAATCCAATCCTCGGTTTCGTCCATCATTGCTTTTGCGTTCTCCGCCGTTATTGTGCGATATCCAACCTCCGCGGCAGTCATCTGCGGCTCATTTGGCGTAGTCTCCTGCGGCGCGGCGCACCCGCAAGCGGCAATCACCAAACCGAGCAAAATTACCAATATTAAACATTTCGTTTTCATTTATATTACCGTTCAAATTTCAAATAAATCATATCAACAAGTTGCACTCCGTCCTCAAACATCGGGTGGTCGTAGTTGTCCGTGAAAAAATTCTTTATCCGATGTGAATCCGCAAATCCACAGCTTCGATAAAAGCTGAGCGCGGATTCGCAATTCCCCGTCCCGACGAGCATAACGCGGCAATCCGCGTAATAACCGAGCACAAATTCAATAAGCCGCTTTCCATATCCTTTTCTGTGAAAATCGGGAATAACCGCAATATTTTTCAGCTCATAAGTGCCGTCGGACTCGCGAGTCACTACACATTCGGCACGAATCCCATCGTCGTCCAAGACGAACATCTCACCGCGTTCAAGATATTTATCTATCATACTTTCGCTCTCATCCGCCAATAAAAGCAGAGGCAAGTAATCCTTTTTCCGCCCCTCAACCTTTGTAATAGTCATACGCTACCCCGCTATATACGCTAATACTTCTTCAAGATTATCAAAAACCGGTGTGTTGCATTTGCTTAAATGTTCTCTGCTCTGATGCCCTTGCGCAACCAGAGCACATTCAATACCCATAGCTTGCGCCACCTCAAAATCGTGGGTTGTATCGCCTATCAAAATGCCTCGCTGAACCTCATTTCTCCTCAAATAATCAAGCCCAATTTCGAGCTTACTCTTTGCGTAAATATCAGAAATACCTAATATTTCGTCAAAGTACCGCTCAATATCAAACGGACTTAACTGCATTTCCAAATTATTTTTAGCGGAAGCTGATAGTATAATTTGATGGATTTGCAGGCTTTGTATAGTTTTCAAAACATACTCTGTGTTTTTATGTAAGCCTACAGTGCCACTGCCTTCTCCATGATACATTTCAATATATTCATGTGCCAGCACCTCAAAGGGCTCCTCATTGAAGTCAAATCCAACATTTTTATAGTAGTCAATAATCGGAAAACAAAATGCCGCATGATACTCTGAAACATCCGCTAACGTAGACTTGCCCCGCTTCTCAAGCATTTTGTTAATCTGCGTTATGCACCAATCAACATCGTTTAGCAGAGTTCCATTCCAATCCCATATCACATGCGAATAGCGTTGCTTTTTCAACGGTGCACTCCCTCCATATCCTACTCCCCCGCGAGGCGCGTCTCGCGCTCACGCTCCGCCTGCGAAATACGCAGGTAATTCGGCTCCGCGTCGCCCAGCGGGTCAGCCTCCGCCGCGAGGGCAACACCGTAGGCGCACTGCAACCTCATCATCGCCGGAGCCATAGCAAACGCAACGCCGCGCTCCTCAAAGGCTCGCGCCGTGAGCTCCGCGCCGTCACCGATAAGCAGAACCGGCTTTGCAGAGCCTCGCAGCTCCTCCGCAAGCTCCGCCGTCGGAATCGCGCGATCCTCACAGAGCCGCACAATTTCGCCGCCGCGCCGCTCAAACATAGCATTATAAACCTCGTTCCGCCGCGCGTCCATCACAGGACATAGGATCACATTTTCGTCCTCAAAAACGCTCACCGCCGCCGCGAGAGTGCTAACCCCGACAAGCGGAATCTCCGCGCCAAATGCAATTCCGCGCGCCGCCGCCAGAGCGATACGAATCCCCGTAAACGACCCGGGCCCGCGCCCGACCGCAATACGACCGAGGTTCGAAACGGCAAGCTCGTTGTTTTTCAGGATACCCTCAACCATGCACAAAAGTGTGCGGCTGTGCGTCAGTCCGCTGTTCTGGAAGTATTGCGCCACAAGCATTTCGCCTCGCGTCAACGCCACTGAGGACGCTTTCGCCGAAGCTTCAATCGACAGCGTCAACGGCAATTCTTCATCAATCTTCAAAATTCTCAACCTCAATTCTGCGTTCATTATCGCCCTCGCGTGTGATTCGAATGACAATCGCGCCCTCCGGCAGAGCGTCGGCAATCCGCTCGCTCCACTCGATTAGGACAATCCCACCGCGCTCCAAATAGTCGTCAAACCCGAGCTCAAACAGGTCGTCCGAGCCGCCAAGGCGGTACATATCAAAGTGAAAAAGCGGAAGCGGGCTCTCCGTTCCGTACTCATTAACGATTGTAAAGGTCGGGCTCGTGACGCGTTGCGTAATGCCAAGCCCACGCGCAAGCCCGCGGCAGAACGCCGTTTTCCCCGCGCCGAGGTCACCAAAAAGCGCAAGAACATCGCCCGCCTTCAAGCGCGCCGCAAATCGTTCCGCAAAGACCTCCGTCTCCGCCTCAGAGTTTGACTTGTAAATCATGGCTTTCTCCATTTTTTATTGTTATAATCTATATTTCATCGAATTTCGACTAATTTTTCATATTATATATCGCGTTTTTGCAATGACAAGTTGCCACTCGCACCCATTCCGAGCCTCATACATACAGATTTTTCATTTTACCACAAGCACACGAGTAATGCAATCGGCATATTCTAAGGCAAGACAGTATCGTGGAGGTCGCGCAAATGCTAAATTATTATCTTGTCTGCCGCTCAGTCACGTTCGCGCAGAGGACGGCGCGCGCGCTTGATTCGCAGGGCATAACCGCATATGTTACGCGCACGCCGCGCCATTTGCCTGTGAATAGCTGCTCGTATTGCGTCAAAATTCCTGACCGTCTGCTGGCACAGTCGCTCATGTGTATTAAGAACGCCGCACTGCCGCCCGTCCGCGTTTTCGCGCAGGACGCGAACGGAACATTTGGGGAGCACACAAATGCCGAGAACTGATTTCGTCTATCTCGACAGCGCCGCCACGACGCTCCAAAAACCGAAATCCGTGGCAGAGGCAATGAGCGCCGCTGTTAGCACCCTCTCCTCACCGGGGCGAGGCGGACACCGTTTTTCAATGCGAGCCGCAGAGGTCGCGCTCGACTGCCGCGAGCTCGCGGCGCGACTTTTCAACGTCGCAGACCCTGCAAATATCGTCTTCACGTCCAACGCGACGCACGCGCTGAACATCGCGATTAATTCGCGTGCCAATCGCGGCTCGCGCGTTGTCGTGTCGGGGTACGAGCACAATTCCGTGATGCGCCCATTGTACGCCCTCGGCGCGGATATCCGCATCGCCTGTAGTAGCCTATTCGACGCCGACGATACTCTCCGAGCCTTCCAACACGCACTCGATGACGGAGCCGACCTTGTCGTCACGACGCACATATCGAACGTTTTCGGCTTCGTCCTCCCGATTGACCGCATTGCCCGGCTCTGCCGAGAGCGCAACGTACCGCTGATTATCGACGCATCGCAGTCGGCGGGCTCAGTGCCGATTGACGCTGAGGCGCTCGGCGCGGATTTCATCGCAATGCCGGGCCATAAGGGACTTTACGGACCGCAGGGCACAGGACTTCTAATCTGCGGCGAGTCCGACCGCCCGCTCCGCGGAATAATGCACGGCGGAAGCGGCTCCGACTCACTCAGCGCCGAAATGCCGGACTTCCTGCCCGACGCTCTGGAGGCAGGCACGCATAACATGCCTGGAATCGCCGGTCTGCGCGCCGGCTTACGCTTCGTCCTCGCACACGGAGTTCGAGCCATCGGCGCACACTCAAAAACACTGATTTCCGTTGCCTCGCATGAGCTTTCGCGCATTCCCGGCGTGACGGTTTTCAGCGCGGCGGAGCGATTCGACAACAACGACGTGCCGCTCGGCGCGCTTTCTTTCAAGGTCGCAGGACGCGATTGCGAGGACATTGCAGAGCTCCTATCCGCGCGCGGAATCGCAGTCCGCGCGGGACTGCACTGCGCGCCGGAGGCTCACCGAACTGCGGGAACGCTCGATAGCGGAACAGTCCGCGCCTCGGTCTCCGCATTCTCAAAGGAGAGCGATATCATGCGCCTCGCCGCCGCCGTCGAATCAATCACGCATAAAAAATGAAGAAGGCACAAGGGCGGTGTTTGTCGAGGCAGTACGGTAAGATTTCCGCCCGCCCTTTCGAAGTTTTTCTGTGAAAAACTTCAATACAAAAAGCCACCCTAAGCCTTCTTCATTTTGTCTATTCATCTTTTAACAGGTCTTCAAACTCCGCCTCATCGACGACCCGCACACCGAGCGACTGAGCCTTCGTCAGCTTACTCCCCGCGTCCTCACCCGCTACAACAATGGTCGTTTTCTTCGATACAGAGCCGGATACTTTCCCGCCCCGCGCCTCAATCTCTGCCGTCGCCGCATCGCGCGTCCAACGCGACAGAGTTCCGGTAAGCACGAATATCATACCGGAAAAGCGCCCGCCCTCCGACTTGATTTCGGCGGTCATATCAAGACCCGCCTCGCGGAATCGGTCGAGCAAATGGCGCGACTGCGGCTCG
>JGI994J12354_10005349_pt1 | contig 11087 bp, 11 predicted proteins | sample IntmicLarv3ML3BL_FD_12354 | JGI IMG/M metagenome (IMG submission 12354) | reverse complement strand
GCGTATGCGCAGATCGGTGTTGGCCATCTTAATCTCGACGGGGAAGGTGCGTGTGGCGGGGTCGATGGTGGGATAAACCAACGATACTGCTCCGCTAAACTCTTCGTCGCCGTAAACATCGAGTTTTATGGTGGCGGCATTGCCTTTCTGTACTTTGGTGAAATGGCTTTCCGAAACATTAACGACCAATTTTACAGGGCTTATCTGTTCAACCACATAAAGGGGGGCAGTCATTGTAAACATATCGCCACTGTCGTAGTTGCGCGCCGTAACAATACCGTTTATGGGGCTTTGCAATTTCGCGTTTTCAACAAGGTTGTTGTATTGTGTTTTCGCCAGTTCGTAGGCCATTCTTTGACCATCCCATGCCGATTGCGATATACCGCCCACTTTAAAAAGCTCATCAATACGGTTAAACTCAATTTCAAGGTTGTCCATTTGTAACTTGGCCTGATTCAGTGTTGTCTTGTCCATTTCGGCCAATAGCTGTCCTTTCCGCACTCTGTCACCAACTTCGACATACACCTTTTCGATGCGCGCCATTGTTTGCGGTGCAATGTTGTTTTTGACTTCGGCCATAACGGTTGCCGTAAACTCGTTTGCCTGTTCGACAGGTTGTTCTACAACGGTTTCTAATTTTACTTTTACTTTTTCAGCAGCTTCGTCCGAGTTCTTTTTTTTCGAGCCTGAGCAAGACATAAGCATTGCCAATGCAATAAGTGGGGCGAGTTTTAGCATGTTTGTTGTTTTCATCCTGATATTTTGTTTTTTTATTGTCGAGTTTATATTATTTTTCTTCTCCCTGTATTCGTTCCAAGTTCGATTTTGCTACTACGTACTCAAAAATAGCCTGATTGTAATTGAGCCGTGCCTGTGTAAGTGCCAGCTCCGAATCGTTGAGCTCGAGCAGCGTACCCGCGCCCGTATCGTAGCGCTTCAGCGAAATGCTATGTCCTTTCTCGGCTTCACCGATGCTGCGTTTCGATGCTTCAAACTTTTTCACGCAGGTGGTCATTTGGTCGGTTGCCTGACGGATGGCCATATTCAGCTTCCGTTCCACATCTTCGCGTTGCAGTTTTATTTGAGTGAGGGCTACATTGGTCTCTTTAATTTTGTTGACTTTTCCTCCACCCGAGAAAATGGGCACTGAAAGTGACAAGCCTACCATTGAGTAGGGATTCCATTTGTAGTTTTTAAAATTAAAGGTGTTGTCCATCACGCTCCACTGATAAAAGAATGTGGCCGCCAAGGTGGGCGAAAACTCTAATTTATGCAGCTTGAGCGACTGGTTCAACATTTTTGTTTGCAGGTCTATTTGTGTCAGCTCGCTGTTGTTTGCCAGCGAGGTTCCGGTTGACGACAGGTAATCGGCATACAACTGGCTGTCAAAATCGGACAGGCTTCCGGAGCAGTCGATAAGCTCGTCTAAATCCATACCCATCAATGCTTTCAGGTTCCACTTTGCCAATTTTACTGAGTTTTCTGCTTCCAGCAAATTGGGCTCAATATTGTTTACCCGCACGCTTACCCGTATCAGATCGTATTCGGCAATAAGCCCCTGGTCGTATTTTTTCTTGATGTCGTTGTAGTTGTCGACCGCGTTGTTGTAGCTGGCTTTAAACACATTGTAAACGTCTTTTGCCAGCAACACACCGTAGAAGGCTTTTTTTACCTCGTTGACCATGGCTATTTTTGACGAACGAGCCTGCTCAATGGCCAACTCCACATCGGTTCCGGTTATTTGCAGGCTTTTCCACAGTGTGGGGCTTACCAGCGGCATTCCGGCACTGAAGCCCGTGTTCCAAAGGTTGCTGCGTCCTACTTCAATACCCTGATCGCTGGTGTTTGAAGGCGGCAGGTTGTTTTGCACATTTTCGATATTTTGCATCAACGAACCCGGCGCATAGCCTGGATTGTTTTGTTGAAAGGTTTGCTCTATGCCGCCTGTAATGGGTGTCATCATGTCGACTATGTTAAAAGCGTCGTCCATATTATCCATATACATTACCTGTTTTTTCAGGGTGCGGTTATAGTCGAGTCCAAAGCTGACTTGCGGAAAAAGGTTGGCGTAAACGCCTTTTCTCGCATACTGTTTTTTCTCAATCTCTTTATTGGCAACCTTTATGGTCGGGTTTTCGCTCAGGGCGATGGCAAGGGCATCATCGAGCGTAATTTTGAGGGTGTCTTGCGCACCGGCGCGAGTGACACCGCCCACGAACAGCAATAGCGTGGTTGCCGCCGCTATCCTTGTTAGTTTTTTTAGTCGTTTCATCTAAATAGAACTGTTTAGTAGTAAGCCGTTTATTGGTTAAAATATATTTGTTTTGCTGCGTAACGTTCCAATTTTTCGCACCCCTGTTCGGTGCAGATGCCCCGCAAAAAGGTCAATAATATGGTGTTATACACCTCGCGCATCGGAAAATCGCGGTATTTTTGCGAGGGCTGCATCATACGCATCTGTTCTTTAGCCAACAGGGCGATGATCTCTATATTTACCTCGGACCGAAGCTCTCCCTCTTCCACTCCGCGCGCAATGTAGCGGCGGTATTTTTCGGCAAACTCTTTTTGCTCGGCCTCTATCATGCTTTGCGCGTTGGGGTAACGTTGCAGGTCATCGTAAAACTTGGGGGTGTACCAGCGGGCATTTTTCATCATCTCGTCGTATATCAGCAAAAAGGTATCTAATGCCGAGTGGTTTTCGCTTTCAAACTGGTTCATCTTGGCCCGCAACTGCCCGTAAAGCATGATAAGCCCTTGTTGCAACAAATCTTCCTTATCGTTGAATTCCCCGTACAATGTGCGTTTCGACAAACCCGTGTTACGGGCAATGTCGTCCATGCTAACACTCTTTATACCATATTGTGAAAAAAGGTCGTAGGCGGTTTTGATGATTTGCTTTTTGGTGGCTTCGGACATTTTCTTTTAGTACCCTTGTTTATGCTGCAAATTTCTCTCTATTTTTGTAAACTGAAAAGGTTTACTTTGTTACGCAATTAGTCAATCTCGAAACAAACAACCCGATACATTGCATACTCTGTTGGTTGTTTTTTTATCTTTGAAAACCATCTATCACTACACCATGTTCAATAATAAATAATCTCATTATACAGCTCCTTCATCCGTTTACGCAAGTGCAATACCGCGTAATGTTTCCGCGATAGCAGCGTGTTGGCCGGTATTCCGGTTGCCTGCGAAATTTCTTTAATCGTAAAACCCTCCATTTCGGTCAGTTCAAACATTCCGCGCTGCTCTGCCGATAGCTCCGAAAGAGCCTTCTCCAACTCGCTCCACACCAACGAGCGCAGATATTCCATGTCGGGCGAGGAGGCTGCATTGTTGAACAAAATATCAGAGAACTCTTTCAAAATTTCATCGTCACCGTCGCTGTTCGGGTAGGTTGGGTAGCCGGTTTCGCGCTTTTTTGTACCGTGGTTAATTATGGTGTTCCTTGCCACCCGGTAAAGCCATGCCGAAACCTGCTCAATAGGGTTCATGGCGGTATTGACTGTCTTTATCAGCTGATAAAAAACATCTTGCAAAATATCTTCCGCGTCCTCTTTGTTTACAACCCGTTTATGGATAAACGATTTAAGTTCCGGTTGATATTTTGCAATCAGTTCGTCTACATCGTGTTGATTTCTGGTTGACACTTTATTCCTTATTTTCTTCTTTTTCCTTGTCGCAACAATCGTACCTGGAGTGGAAGTGATGATGTTTTTTAAGAAATTCTTTCTGTTCTTCGCATGTCATTTTCATCCATTTTTTGTGGATATGGCCGTGGTGGCGATGTTTCATTCCCCACCTATGGTGGCCGCATCCGCTAAACAATAGTTTGGACAACACCAGCAAGCCCAACGCCTGCCAAAAACTGATCACTGTGAGCCCGAAAATAGTGGGCATTAGCCAATTCCATAAACACATAACAAGGGCGCTAAATGCGGCAGCCGCCGCCAAGCCGAGGACGAGGTGTCCTAAACAAAGAAATCCTCTTTTCATAATTGTTGATTTTAATCGTTTTTTTATCTGTATGTAATTTGAAAGCTTTCTATTATTGAAGACAAACGAGGAGCAAAAATATTTTACGGAATAGTGATTTTTTTCCGGGAAAGTGTGGTTGGGTTAGAGAGGGGAGGTTGTTGGAGTTCTGTAAGGTAGGGGATTCAGTTCGTTGTGCCTGAAGAACGGCAGCTTTTTATTTTAAACTATTGATTCTCAACTGTCATTGCGAGCAGAGCGAAGCAATCCGGCATCCAATCATCAACATTTCAGATATACACTTGCGATGACGAAATGAAAAGTTTTTCGACTAACGGATTGGGTATTCGCAAACCATCAACGGCGATAAATCCCGCCTTTTGCTATTTCGGAAAAAAGCTGGCTTAGCTTTTCTATTACGGCAGCGGCATAACGCGCGCCTTTTTCGGCTGAGGCTTTGAAAGGGTTGCCCACGCCCGTGTCGTCCGACACTTTCGACCAGTCGCGAGGCAACCACCCTGTTTTTTCGTTCAGCGATTGGGCGGCAAAGGGTGTGTACGCACCGCTTCCGGCACGTCCCATATCCACGTATTGGGGAAAGTAGTGCAACAAGAGTGAGGTCTCCATTTCGTCGGCATGGCCGCCTCCATTTTCAAAATAGTCCTCTATCCGAACCGTCAAAAACCAGTCGGTAACGGCAATGATGAAATCGGGATAGTCGAACGCCAAATCGCGCACCATGTTTTTGAAAGCGTTGCCGCCGTGCCCGTTAACAATGATCAGCCGTTTTATCTGCTGCCGGTAAAGCGATGCTACCACATCGGTCAGTATCGCTTTTTGTGTTTCGTATCGTGCGTGGATGCAGAACGGTTGATTCCATTGCCCGGGGTTTTGCGAGCCCAACCATACCGGAGGAAGTACACCACCCACGATGTTATGCTCTTTCCCTGTTTTTTCGGCTGCCGCTATTGAAAGCGTCCGACTTAAAAGTATATCCGTAGCATAAGGCAGATGGTAGTTGTGTGGCTCTATCGCACCCCACGGCAACACGGCATAGGCGAATTGCTGCTCTTTTATTTCGCCAAACGAGCGTTCGGCAATCTCTTTGTATGCTGACTTATTCATAAATGGCCGGTTGTGCTATTCGTCGTTGTTATCGTCGCCTCCCACCTCTTTGTAGGCAGTGTACATATCAAGGTATTCCTCCCAATCGGTGTCAACTTCGGCCGACAGTTCGAGTGGTAAGGTAGGCAAATCGCTCAAGGCTTCGTTCAGCCGTTCGCAAAACACCCGCACGGTACGGGTATAGAATACCCAGCAGCGTTCGCCGTTGCCCGTATATATTCCGGTCAGAATGGCGAGCTTGTCTTTCTCTACCGCTTTCCGGAGCAAATCTTGCACCTGTTCCATTTGTGCCGACTGCTCGTTGGGGGGCATATTGCCCTCGTAACGCCAAACTATTTCGAGGCGCTCTTTCATTTTTCCCGATTTGCGGAACTCGTCTAGCCCGTTGCGGCCGGTTATGTATATAAGGCTACCGTTGTCCGATTCCGATAACACGGTAAACCAATCGTCTGTCAGTTTCATTGCTTGTTGTTTTTTATTCTGTAAAAGTAGAAATTTATCGCGTCTATTCCGCTCTATTCCGCAAAAACTTGCTAAATTTGGTGTTATTATTTATAGTTACTAATTGACTAAACAACTTTTTATTATGATTAAAAAAGCTAACATTTTTACGGGCATGCTTTTTGCAGTGGCTCTATTTATCTCATCTAATGCCTATTCGCAGCTCAATTTTCCGATTGACAGCAACAACGAAACGGGCTTTGTTTCTATTTTCGACGGCAAAAGCCTCGACAACTGGTTGGGCGATCCTGTTTATTGGAGCGTAAAAAACGGGATAATGACGGGCGTTGTTACGCAAGAGACTCTGCTGAAAGAAAATTCGTTTATTGTTTGGCAAGGCGGAACGCCTCGCGATTTTGAGCTGAAACTACAGTATCGCGTGTCGGACGAGGGCAATAGTGGTGTTAACTACCGCAGCAAGTACGTGGAAACAGGATTGTTCAATAAATATGCTTTGAGCGGCTACCAGTGCGATATTGACGGTGAGGGCTGTTGTGCCGGAATGAACTACGAAGAACGCGGGCGTACATTTTTGGCAAAACGTGGCGAGACAGTTCTGATGCGTACCAACGAAGAGCCGCAAATTATCGGTTGGATTGACAGTGCTGAAAACCTTTGGGACGAGTCGGTAAAGAAAAACGATTGGAACGAAGTACACATCATTGCACGCGACAACGTGCTGATACACATTATCAACGGACGGGCTATGAGCGTTGTGGTTGACGACGACACCGAAAAACGCGCCTATAACGGCTACATCGGTGTGCAGGTGCATGTTGGTCCGCCCATGACCATCGAATACAAAAATATCCGCATTAAGGTGTTGGACTAGGCCAAGGGTGAAAAGATATACAAAAGCCAGCCTCGCGCAATGCGAAGGTTGGCTTTTTTGTGTGGTGGATTTGATGCTGAGATCTCCTCACTTCACTTCGGTTGACATGACGCAGAGAGGAAAAAAACCGTCATTGCGAGCGAAGCGAAGCAATCTAAGGTCAATCATCGACTTTTTGGAGATACACACTCTGGATCGCTTCGTAGCTTTGCTTCTCGCGATGACGTTTAAGGTTTTTTTGCTGTTAAAGTCTACCCACAAATGCGGCGGATGATGGCGATTAGCTCGCCGGCTAACGCTTCGGCTTCGAGCATGCTTTTGGCTTCGGCGTAGATGCGGATAATGGGTTCGGTGTTCGACTTGCGCAGGTGTACCCATTTGTTGGGAAAGTCGATTTTTACCCCGTCAATCGTGTTTACCTCGTATTGTGCAAACTCGGCTTTTACCGTTTCAAGAACGGCATCGACATTGATGTTGGGCGTAAGCTCAATTTTTTGCTTGGCTATGTAGTAGGCCGGGTAGCCGGCTTTCAGTTCGCTGACCTTCTTTCTTGATTTTGCCAAAAGGGTAAGAAACAGCGCTATACCCGCCAGCGCGTCGCGGCCATAATGGTTTTTGGGATAGATAATGCCGCCGTTGCCCTCGCCACCGATGATGGCGTTGGTAGCCTTCATTTTTTCAACTACATTTACTTCACCTACCGCTGCGGCAGTGTATTTTCCGCCGCGCGCTTCGGTAACATCGCGCAGTGCGCGAGTGGAGCTGAGGTTCGACACCGTGTTGCCGGGCGTGTGGGCAAGTATGTAATCGGCAACAGCCACTAATGTGTACTCTTCGCCAAACATTTCGCCGTTTTCGCAAACAATGGCTAAGCGGTCAACATCGGGGTCGACCACGAAACCTACATCGGCCTTCGCCTCTTTCACCAACGCCGATATTTCGGTAAGATTTTCAGGTAACGGCTCAGGATTGTGCGCGAAATTGCCGTGTGGGGCGCAATGTAGTTTCAGCACTTCTTCAACGCCCAAGGCATGCAGCAGATCGGGTATTACAATGCCTCCGACCGAGTTTACACAGTCGATTGCCACTTTCAGCTTTGCCGCCTTAATGGCTTCGGTGTCAACAAGCGACAGGGCCAGCACCTTTTTAATGTGCTTAGTATTGTATTTGGTATTGGTGTGATATTGCCCGAGTTCATCGACCGGCGCATAGCAGAACGATTCGTCTTCGGCCATTTTCAGCAGCTCGTTGCCCTCACTGGCATTCAGAAACTCGCCTTTTTCGTTGAGCAGTTTCAGGGCATTCCACTGTTTGGGGTTATGGCTTGCCGTGATAATGATGCCGCCTGCTGCCTTTTCGGCTACAACAGCCATTTCGGTGGTGGGGGTCGATGCCGGTCCGAGGTCGACAACGTCGAAGCCCATACCCATCAGCGTGCCCGCAACAAGGTGTTGTACCATAGGGCCTGATATGCGCGCATCGCGCCCGATAACGATTTTATTCAATAAATTTAGTCGTTTTGCGTGACTCGGCATAGCACAAGCAAGCTTGGCTCTGCTCTCGCTACTTAAAACGTTCGATCCTGACTGTCCCGATTGGCGGATAAAAGCAGCGTAAGCTGAAACAAAGCGGACAATGTCGAGCGGATTAAGCCCGTCGCCTACAGCACCGCCAATGGTGCCTCTTATGCCTGAAATTGATTTTATGAGTGTCATTGCAGCGAGCGTTTAATCCATAGCGAGTCGTACTGAACGGGAATCACGCTGTTGCGGTCGTAGGTGTCGCCCATGACTGAGGGTACAATCATTTTTACAAGGGCATAGTTATTGACATATTGCAACATAATGTCCCACGCAAGGGGCGTGTCACCTCCCTCCGACTTGCCGGGGGTGTACCTGAATGTTATCGGTGCTTCATTCCAGTTATAGAAGCTTGGCTCATTGTATTGCATAAAAAAATGACGCCACTTGACACGAATATTTACCTCATCGCCCGGACGAATAGAGTCGTTGTATAACGGGTCAACGTTGTACTGCTTGTTTATCACGTTCAGGTAAAGCCCCTCGGGGGTTTTGAAATATTGGTGGGGTTCAAATATGGTGTCGACGGGCATTTTATTTAGAATCTCCAAATCGTTTCTTGATATATACCGGTCAATCGCTTTTTTTTCGTCTTTCAGCTTTTCGGCATAAGTTTTTGTTTTATTACAACCCACCCAGCAAAGAGCTAAGGCGGCTAATAAAACGGTAAAAATAGCGGTGTGTCGCATAGGGGTAGAAATTATAGGTTTTTACGAGCGTTTATCTCTCTTTTTTATTTCGGCTTGCAACTCGGATTTATATCCGGCAAGGGCCTTTTCGAAAATGGCTACGGCCTCGTCTATTGTGCCGTTAAACTCGCCACCCGAAGCGTTTACGTGCCCCCCTCCGCCAAAGTGCGCGGCAGAAAAGGTGTTGGTGGCAAAGTTGCCCGTTGAGCGGAACGACAGTTTTATCTGCCCACCGGTGGCTTCGCGTATAAAGGTCGAAAATACGATCCCTCCAATGCTCAAGGGGATGTTCACGAAGCCTTCGGTATCGCCTATTTTGTGGTTGAAGCGTTTCAATTCGTCGTTTGACAGGGTTATGAGCGTGGCGCCACAATCGGGATAAACTTTCATTTTTTCATATAGCGCGTAGCCCATAAGCCGGATGCGGTCTTCGGAGTAGGTATTGTAAACCTGCGCATAAATCCAGTCTTTGTTGACGCCTTTTTTTATCAACTCTGAAATAATGAAATAAATTTCGGCATGGCTTGAGTTGTAGGTAAAGCTGCCAGTATCGGTCATCATGCCGGTGTAGATGGCTTCGGCACATGGTTTGGTAATCAGTTCAAAATCGCCAGAGCGGGCAATGATGCGGAATACGATTTCGGCAGTCGATGATATTTGTGGGTACGATATTTGCAAATCGAATTGTGGGTCGGGGTCGGGGTGATGGTCAACCAGTACCTTCTTCCCTTTCGCGTTGATAAGCAAGGGGGCTACATCGCCAATTCGATGCGGTGCGTTAAAGTCAAGGCACATCAGCACATCGGCTTCGGCTATGAGTTGAGCGCAGTAGTCGGGATATTTTTCGTAGTTAAGAATGTCTTTCGCTCCTTTCAAAAACCCCAGAAAAGAGGGTGTGGCGTTGGGTATGATTATGGTAACCGTTTTGTTGAGTGCCGAAAGGTAGTGCCACATCCCTAACGCTGCACCAATGGCATCGCCGTCGGGCGAGGTGTGGGTGAGGATAACAAAGCGTTCGCCTTTGTTAATGTATTTCCCGATTTTCTCGATTTTAGCTTGGTCAATAATTTTTGTAATCATAAATAACTGATAGTACAGTATACAAAGGTAAAAATAAAAAGCTATTTATTTGTGAAGTGTGGGTGGTTTTGTTTATAAAACAAGAAAATCCCAACGGTTAACAACCATTGAGATTTTCTTTTGTACCCAGGACGGGATTTGAACCCACACACCGTAACCGGCACTACCCCCTCAAAGTAGCGTGTCTACCAATTCCACCACCTGGGCCTCATTATTATTCCTGCAACTTTTTTGTCCGGTTGTATCCTGTGCCCAGAACAGGACTCGAACCTGCACATCCTTGCGAACACTAGTCCCTGAAACTAGCGCGTCTACCAATTCCGCCATCTGGGCTCAAGACTTATAGAAACTGTCTGAATTTTTTCAAAATCAGTTCTTGAAAAATTTGGACAAATTCTTGGCAAAAAAGGCGGCCGCTGCCGCTTTCTGTTCCGTTATGCGGAACAAATTTGCGGTGCAAAGGTAAACATTCTTTTTTATCCGGCAAGTGTTTACCGGGGAAAATTACTTCTCAATAACCAGTTTTTCGGTGTAAACAGCGGCAGCACTTTCAACTTTTACCAGGTAGTTTCCGGTGGGGTAAGCCGACAAGTCTATTTCCGATTGGCAAGCTGCGTTCTCAATCAGTTGTAGCAGCTTCCCGGTGTTGTTGTACACGTAAATATTGTTGGTTTCGCTACCATCGCAGGCGATGGTAATAATGCCTTTCGATGGGTTGGGGTAGATGATGATACCCTTTTCCGCATAGTTTGTTCCCTCTGTCGCAATATCGAATAGCGTAGTAACCGATAGTGCCTCGCTGAAGTCTGACTCGTTTCCGTCGCCGTCAATTAGTTTTACTGTCATGTTGTAGGCGGTATTTGGCGAAAGGCCGGTAATTTCAACCGATAGCCCTTCGGTAGTATTGTAAAGTGTGCCGTCTTTGTAAATCTCAAATTCGGGATTATTGACACCTTCGGCATCGCACATCCACGCCAAAGTGAATGAGCTTGAGCCGATTCCGGACGCTTCCGGACTTCCGGGAACAGGCAGCGCGAGGGTAGCACCCGTAATTGGCTCGCTTAATGCCGATTCATTCCCGAAGGCATCAAGGGCTTGCACTTGTACTTGATACGAGGTGCCGGGACTGAGGAAGGGCATGGGCATAAATCCTTCGTCGGAAGTGTCGCCATAGAAGTTCCCATTTGTATATACTTTGTAGCTTGCAACGGCAACATTATCGTCTGACGGAGTCCAACGCAGGGTAAATTTGTAGTAGTCTTGTTCCGAAATGGTCAGGTTTGTTGGTATGGTGGGGGCTTGCAG
>JGI994J12354_10005348_pt1 | contig 11091 bp, 4 predicted proteins | sample IntmicLarv3ML3BL_FD_12354 | JGI IMG/M metagenome (IMG submission 12354) | reverse complement strand
GTAGTTTTCAAGGTCGAGCACGTCGCGCGTCGCCTCAGTGTTGAGGAGAATGCGCGCACCGGCTTCAGCACATTGCGCGGCAGTGTGCCGAAGCCATTGCAGGTAGTCCTGCGCGTCAATTTTGAACTCCGGCGCGGCGGCTCCAACGACGTTGCCTCCGAGAAGGCCGGATTTTTCGTACAACGTGACGTCATGGCCGCGCTGCAAGAGCGTTTCCAGCGCCGTGATGCCGCCGGGACCGCCGCCGATGACGGCGACTTTTTTCTTAATCGTAGCTTGCGGCACAACGCCGTCGCGCAGCTCCGTCGTCATCGCGCACATCGGGTTTACGGCGCAATAAACGGGCTTCGGCGTCATCAAATGCTTCGCGCACGTATCGCAGCGCAGGCACGGACGACGGTCCTCGGGGCGGTTTTCGGCGTATTTATTCGGCATTTCGGGGTCGGCGGTGAGCGGACGGCACATCGAAACGAAGTCGCACCAGCCGTCGGCAATCATCTGCTCGGCGTAGTCAAGGCTTACAATCGAGCCGACGGTGTTCACGAGCAAATCGGGGTGCGCGCGCTTAATATCGCGGGCATAGTGCGCGTTAAAACAGTGCTCCATCAGATAATTCTGACACCAGTTGCGGTAGTACAGGTGCGGACCGAATGGGTCACTGTGAATGCCCGCCGAGACGTGCAGAATGTCGATGTGGGGCTTTAGGTAACCGACCATCTCGATCGTTTCGTCGATGTGCATGCTCCCCGGGGCTTCCTCGTCGCCGGAGCAACGGTATTCGATGACGAAATCCTCGCCGCAATGACGGCGAATCGAGTCGCAGACTTCAATCGCGAATCGCGCACGGTTCTCCGTGCTGCCGCCGTACTCGTCGGTGCGCTTGTTGAACAGCGGGCTTGTGAACTGCGAAATCAAGTTGCCGTGACCGCCGTGAACCATCGCGATATCCATACCCGCTCGCTTCATTCGCGCGGCGGCGAGGCCGAATTTCTCAACAGTCTCGCGAATTTTCTCTTTAGACATCTCAATCGTCGGAATCGGCTCGCGGTTGTTGCGCGCCGCGCGTAGCTCCTCATCTTCGGAAATCCACGACGAGGACGAATACCCCGCGTGACCGACCATCTCGAACGGCACGCCCTCGCCGCCGTGGTTAATCTCCAGCGACGCGTGGCACCCGAACTGCTTGCACATGTCCGCGTAGAGCGACAGCGGATATATGCAGTCGTCCTTGCCGAGCTCAAGCTGATAGTTTTGGTCGTTGCTCTCCGTCAGGTCGATTGAGCAGTTGCCGAGGTACAGCGTTGTGACGCCGCCGCGCGCGAACATGCGGAACCAATCCACAAGCTCACGCGTGACGTAGCCCTCCGGCGTGCTAAGTACAGGCGTTGCGGGCGCGAGAAAGACGCGGTTCTTGAAATCAACACCGCGAATGCGTATGGGGCTGAATACGTGCGAGTAACGTGATTTCATGGCAAAGTCTCCTGTCGTTTTGTTGTGCCGCAGTGCGGCAATTTTTCATGCTTTAATGATACCATTGACGCGGATAAAAAACAAGACTAAAACATCTGTTTTAGTCTTGTTTCTGCGCTTTCAGTTGCAAGTACGACCTCAGCCGCCGACAATTTGCGCTTTTATGAGGTTCGTACTGCCGCTGCGCCCGACGGGAACGCCGGCGGTGATGACCACGATATCGCCGCGTTCCACGAAGCCCTCGGCGAGCCCCTGCGCGATGCAAATTTCAAACAGCTCGTCCGTTGACGGCACGACCTGCGACAAAAACGGATAAACGCCCCACGAGAGCGCGAGCTGTCGCCTCGCCTGCTCCGTGAGCGTGAGCGCGACTATCGGGCACGCGGGACGAAAACGTGAGATGCGCCGCGCCGTGCTGCCGCTCGCCGTCGCGGCGAGGATTGCGCGGGCGCGCAAATCCATCGCGGTCAGACAGCACGAGTGTGAGATGGCGTTCTCCACCGTCATTTGCGCGGCGGAAGGCGCCTTACCGAAGTGCTCCCAGTTGTCAACGGATGCGTCGGCGTGCTCCACGGTGCGTTCCATAATGCTGAGCGCTTGCAGCGGGTAACGCCCCGACGCCGTCTCGCCGGAGAGCATGACGCAGCTCGTGCCGTCGAAAACGGCGTTGGCGATGTCGGAAATCTCCGCTCGCGTCGGCACGGGGTTGCGAATCATTGATTCAAGCATCTGCGTGGCGGTGATTACGGGCTTGCCCTGCGCGACGGTTTTGGCAATCATCGTCTTTTGCAGACCGGGGATTTCGTACGGCGGGATTTCCACGCCGAGGTCGCCGCGCGCGACCATAATCCCGTCCGCCGCGCCGATAATGTCGTCTAAATTGTCCACGCCCTCGCGGTTTTCAATCTTTGCGATGATGTGAATATGCTCGCCGCCGCACTCGCGCAACGCCGCGCGCACGTCCGCAACGTCGGAGGCACTGCGCACGAACGACGCGGCAATGAAGTCGAAGCCGTGTTCCACGCCGAAGCGAATATCGGCGCGGTCCTTGTCCGTCAGCGACGGCAGCGGAATCGAAACGGACGGAATGTTGATGCTCTTGTTCGCTGAGAGCGTGCCGCCCGCCATTACGACGCAACGCACCTCGCTCCCCGCGATTTCGGTGACGGTAAGGTTAATAAGCCCGTCGTCGAGGAGTATTGTACAGCCCGCGCTCAGCCGCTCGTGCAGAGGCGGATACGTCACCGAAACGCGCGACGCGTCGCCGACGATTTCCTCGCCCGTGAGCGTGAACGCGTCGCCCTCAACGAGCGTGACGGACGGCGTGGAGAACGCGCGAATGCGAATCTCCGGTCCCTTAGTGTCTAAAATCGTTGCGACGGCGACATCGAGCCCCTCTTGCGCAGCGCGGAGTTTTTCGAGCATGCTCAAATGCGACGCGTGGTCGCCGTGCGAAAAGTTGAAGCGCGCGGCATTCATGCCACCGTCAATCAGCGCGCGGAGCGCGGCGACATCGTCGACCGCGGGGCCGACCGTGCATATGATTTTTGTTTTGCGCATATGTTTTGCCTCCTTTTCGGGCAGTGGTTGCAGCGTGTCGTGGCTTCGCAACCTGCGTACGGCGCGAAGCGCTGCAATGGGCAATCAGATGAGGTCGCCCCTACTACTGTGTGGGTGTCGCGGCCGTTGCGTTTTTCATGCAGAAGCCATCTCTGTCGAGCGTTAGGCTAAGAGCGCGTTCGCAGAACGCGCCGCCGCGTCGTCGGACGAGGATTGCTCTGCAAGCATTATATCGTATTACCGACGGAAGTACAAGTTAAGTTTTCATAAAATCGCGCGCATTCTAGCAAAAACGAGGGACTCCCCGACGGTTTAACGTCGGGGAGTCCTGCACCTGCACAGTGCGCCGTCCTTTTACTGTATGCTTATGCCGCAAGCACCTCAACATCAACGAATGCGAGGAATCGCGTCAGCATTGTCGCTAACTCGGCACGCGTGGCATAGCCCTTCGGGTCGAAGATGCCGCCTGGCTTGCCGAAAATTACGCCCGCGCGGCACAGAGCCTCAACAGCCTCCGTCGCGTACGGCGAAATCTCGTCGCCGTCAACGAACTCGGGAGGCTCATAGAGCTCGGGCAGCTCAAGCCCCGCGAAATCGGCGTAGCGCATCAGAATTGCCGCCAAATCCTGTCGCGTGATGGGGCGATTCGGCGCATAGCGGTTCGGTGCGACGCCGTAGATGACCTCGTTTTCCTCGCCCCACGCAGCCGCGTCCGTATACCACGTGTCCACAGGCACATCGTCAAAGCTGCTGAGTTGCTCGTAATCGGCCGCGCCGTTGCGCACCAACTCAAGACGATACATAACCGTAATGACCATCGCGCGCGTCGTAGACATATTCGGGCTGAACAACGGCGGAACAAGGCTCGTACCAATCATCAAACGCAGGAAGTACGCGCCGTGAACGTCGTCGAAGTACCAGTCGCCTAAGTAAACATCTTCGAAAATCGAGGTCAGCGCGCGGAAGCCGTGCGGCGCGTCGGGGTCGAGTTGGAACTCAAATCCGCCGGGCATTTCGCCCTTGCCGCCGTCGGTGTACGTAATCGTTGCGCCGTCCTCACCGACGATTACCTTGCCGTTGTCCGTGATTGTCGAGCCGCCGGGAACCTCAATTTCGGTGCCGTCGTCGGTGATTATCGTCGTTGGGCCGTCGTCGGTCTTGGCACCGTCGCCGCCGCCCGTTTCGGTCTTGGGCGTCGTCGTGGTCGGCGTGTCGTAATCCCAGAACCCGCCGCCGCTTGACGCGGACTTGACTGCGAAGCTCACGTCAACCGTCTCAGTGAGGCTGTTCGCGCCGTTAACGGTCACTGTATCCGTGTAATTGCCGACACTCAATCCGCTGCTCGGAACTACTGCGAACGTCGCGCTTTCGCCGACGCCGAGGCTCGCGATTGTCACGGGGGTAACTTCAAAATCCGTATCGCCGAGCGCGAGCGCAAGCTCACCCGTCGGCGCGTTGCCCGTATTCGTGACCGTGACGGTCACGGCTGTCTGCGCGGCGTAGCCCGCACGCGCCTCGGGGAAGGTGTGAGTGGTGATATCAAGCTCCATCGCGTAAACAGCCGCAATTGTCTTGATTTCCACGCCTACACACGGCGTTCCTACATTATAATCGTCGTTGTTTGCCGAGCGCGCGAATATGTAGTAAGTCGTGTCCGCGTCAAGCCCTGTAAACTCTTGAGCGTCTGACCAACCGTCCGCGGGCGGCTGATCCGTCTTGCTGATGGCGTACTCAACACTCTGCGTAGTTTTGCCGTTCAGCTCTGCGTCGGTGACAACGATTTTGTCGGGCTTCGGGGTGCCGTCCGCGCTCGGCGAAACTTCAACGGGCGAGCCGTCGCCCTTTTCGACTTGGAAATCAACCTCACCGTCCGGCGTAATCGGGTCGGGATAATTTGTGAAATGCTCCGACGGAATCGCGCCGACAATCGTGATTTTACCGCTACCCGCCGTCGTCGGCGTGCCGTCAAGCACAACGTGAACCAATGTGTCATCAGAGCTGCTGTGCGTAACATACGAAATGCTAACTCCTGCGGGCAAGCCCGTGATAATACCCATAATCTCCGACACCGTAATCTCTTCGGCAAATGTGTCGTTCGAGATTCTGAAGCTGATTTCGTCATTTGTCCAGTCCAGCGACTCGCCGACCTTGAACGTGAGATTCGACGGCTCAACTGCGATAGTAGCGACGATTTCCGTCACGGGCAGCGGGATAAAGCCGCTGTTCGCGCCGTTTTCGTACGCTATGCCGTTCGTACTCGGCGTGCCGCCGAACACCCAGCCGACTTTGCCGTTGGCAGCAAGATTGTGCGTGGCTATGTTCCCCTGTGTGCCCTTGAAATACTCCGTCTCTGACGGATTCGTCCAGCCGAGCACGAGCGCATCGTCGCTTACCGTGAGGCTACCCGTGGAAACAACGACATCTCCGGTTATCAGATTTGCCCCATATGCAAACACGGTGGCATTTTCCTTAATTGTCACGACTGCGGGAAACTGCGTAGAATGAATAGCCCGCCCGCTCGTGGCCATAACGAGCACGTTTCCGCCTACGGTCAGGTCGCCATTGCCCGTGTGGAATAGCGCAGTTCCGCTCATAGAGCTGATTACGGCATCGCCTTGAACGACAACCGGACCGTTGTTACTGAAAAGAGCGTTTCCGCTGCCCGTGTTTCTGACCGTACCGCCGCTTACAGTGGTGGTACCCGAAGCACGTACGGTTGCGTAGCTCATATTACTCGTTGCGCTGTAGACTTCGCCGCCGCTCATAACAATATCACGTCCGTACACGGCGTATGTATTCTCTGAGCTGACCTCGCCGCCGCTGATGTTGACGGTGCCGCCCACAGCGTGGATTCCGGCAGCCTTCACTGCGAAAATCGTACCGCCGACGACGTTAATCGTCGCCGCATCCGCGCTCTTAAGCGCATGCGCCGCATCAGAGCCCTCGGTCGTCTGCACGAGTCGGCCTCCGTCGGCGAGCTCAAACGTGCCGCTGCCGCTGAGCGTGATAAGCGGCTCCGTCGTCGTGCCGCCCGTCATTTCAGCCTGCCAGATAACCTCGACGCCCGCGTCAATGGCCAATTCCAGCGTCGCCGTGACGTCCGTGACGCTGCCCGTCACCGTAACCGTGTCGCCTGATTGTGTCGCCGCAAGACCCGTGATACCGTTAATTGTGTCCGCGAGCTCCGCTGCCGACGATGCCGCCGCCGAAATCGGCAACAGGCTCACGCACAGCGCAATTGCCAGTAGTGTTGCGATGAATTTTGTTTTTCTCATATGCCTTACCTATCCTTTCCTTTCGTGGCTTGCTTCCGTCTCGGGTCTTTACACCCGAAATCCCACTTCGCACCGCAAGCGGGAAAAAGCAAAACCGCGTTTGAGGGTGCTTTCCCTCAAACCAACACCTCCGATTTTTTCAGGCGCGCGTAATTCGACACGTTCGCACCCGTATTCGAGGGCATTGTATCATGAAAGAACGCCGAAAAAAGGCTCGTTACGCAGAACGCAGGCGTGCCCTCGCAGAATGCACTTCGGCGGCGATTTTACATCTCGTCATGCTCGGAAAATTGTGGTACAATAGCTTTGTCGAAAAAACGCGAAAACGCTTCGGGGAAAGCCGTAGCTTTCTCGGAGTGCTTTTCGCGCCGTAATACCGAAATCGGAACTGCGTAGAGACAAGTTTGAAAGGTAAATATTTCAAACGCGGTTTTGTTTCTTTCTTCCGAGAGCAAAAGGAAGTCTTTCGGGCATAGAGGCTCGAAAACGAAACAATTCCCTAACAAGGAAAGGAATGGTCACGGATATGAATATTTTATTGTGTGATGACAAGATTGAAGAACTCTGCGAGCTTGAAAACATGCTGGAAAACTCGGGTTTTGATGTGCGGCACAAGAGCTTCTACAATGCCCAAGACCTCTTGACGTATGTGCGGCAGGGCGCCGACGTCGATATGTGCATACTTGATATAGTGATGCCGGACATGACGGGCATCTCCCTTGCGGTGGAGCTCAGGCGCGGCGGATACGAGGGACAAATCGTATTCCTTTCCGCGCTGAACGACTTTGCCGCCGAGTCCTACGGCGTACATGCGTTCTCGTACCTGCTCAAGCCGCCGACAAAGGACGCGATTATCCGCTTGCTGAAGGACGTCGCCGCCGCGACGGAAAAACGCGACGAGGAGGCCATCGTTGTGCGTCAGCCGCGCGAGATGCGCCGACTGCTGCACCGCGAGATTGAGTACGTTGAGGTCGTTGACCATTACGTGTACTTCCACCTTACGAGCGGCGAATACGTTGAGGTTTACTCTACGTTCGTAGAGATTACGAACAAGCTCATAAGCGCGCCGCATTTCGTCAAATGCCACCGCTCGTTCATCATCAACATGCACGAGATTAAGGTTATCACGAGCCGCAGCGTGACGATGCGCAGTGGCAAGGTGCTGCCCGTGTCGCGCAATTACAGCGACGTGAAGAAGGAGTTTGCCAAGTGGAGCGTTTCAGAGGGTATTCTGAACCGAGGAGGCGAGCGCATTGCACCTTGATATACTGCGAACAGTCGTCGGCTCCGCGCTCATCATCATCAACTACGCGATTCTATTTCGCATTTTTAAGCCACGGCGCGGTCGCGTTTTAACGATAGGTGCGCTCGCGGTATTCTGCGCCGTGTACTACACCGCGCTCGGACGTGCGGGCTATGCCGTGCCGAACAGCGGCACTCTGCACGACCTTGCGCACCTTCCGCTTGTGCTTTTGCTGTTTGAGGGCAAGCCGTTCCGCAAGGCGTACACCTTCCTGCTGCTGTTCTTCCTTACGATGTTCCAATTCGTGCTCGCGCAAACGCTTGGGCGGCTTTTGGAGTCGCCGCTGCACCTTCCGCCGAGCATGATTTCCGGCGCGTTGCTCATCGTGCTTTTCTCCGTTTACCTGTACATGATGCTGCGCTTCGTGCGGCCTCTGCTTACGCAGCTGTTTGTCTACGGGCGCACCTCGGAATGGGCGCTGTACAGCGGCGGAGCAATACTCTCGGTCGTCGTTCTCGTCGCCATTCAGTCGACGCAGAACAGCGACCTATTTGTGTTGCTGAGCCTTGCATTTATCCTCTGGAGCTTCGCGACGCTGTGCTTTGTTATCATAAGCACGACCGAGCGCATTCGCCAGAGCTACGAGGCGGCGCAGGCGCAGGATATTGTATCCGCCGGTCGCGAGCACTACGCAAAAATGTCCGAGTTGCGCGAGGAAATCCGCATTCTGCGCCACGATTACAAGTACCACCTGAACACAATTCACAAACTTCTGCTCGCCGGAAACGCGGAGGAAGCCGAGAAGTATTTGTCTGACATCGGCGAGCGTTTCGTAGTGAACAGCCTCTACAATTTTTGCGAAAATCCCGTGCTGAACGCGCTGCTATCCGGATATGCGGAGCGATGCGAGACGCATTCCATTCGCTTTCGCACGCAGCTTGCGTTCCCCGAGCACGTGAGCATTCCGAACTACGACATGAGCGTTATCTTGGGCAATCTGCTTGAAAACGCCGTCTCCGCGTGCATTCGCGGCGTCGGCAAGCGCGAGATTACACTTGCAATCAGCACGCACGGCGAGCATATCACCATAATGGTCGGCAACACGTTCAACACGAGCGTGTCGCGCGACGAGCTCGCGGGCAGCGGTCTCGGTCTGCGCAGCATCAGCGGTGTCGCGCAGCGCTACAGCGGCAATTTGATGACCGATATTGAGGGAGATGTGTTCAAAGCGTACGTGCTGCTGCGAGTGTAGGCGCTTTTGCGCACGAAGTCCAAAACAAAAAGACAGCCTTGTGGCTGTCTTTTTGTTTTGGACTTCGTGGTCCGCGCTTTAACCCTATGAGCGTCTCCATAATTCGTAAGTATTCTGTCTTGCGCTAAAGAATACATTGGCACCACCGCAACTGAAGCCGCCTTATTGGGCTTGATTGCTTTTTCATATGTGCCGTAATATCGTACAGAAGCGCACTTGCAAGAACCCTGTCAGCATCCGCAATCGGCTTTCCGCTGAAAAGGGATGCTTGTTGTATTGAGATTACCTCAGCGTATTTCTCGCCGAATGTCATGCCGAGCTTATTTTCAAGCTCAGTGCACAGATTATATAGTGAGCCGTTCTCACGCGGTATCCCCATATACGAAAGAAGCTGTATCGCATAAGTCGTCATACGGACGATTGACACGGCGTTATCGTCAATACTAAATAGCTTGTTCAAGCGACTGCGTTTTATGCTTCGCCGCACGGCGAGTACAGCAAAAACCAACAAAAAAAGTATTATTCCGAGGGAAATCAGTATCCACGGCGTTGGGTCAGCTCTCGTCGGGCTCGTCGGTGGCTCATTTAGGTTGTCGTTCAACGGAATCGTTTCTAGTAACGCAAGCGGCGGGATAGCCGGAAATTCCTGCTCAAACGGCACAAATCCTACACCATCCCGATATATCTCCGCCCATGCATATGCGTCCTTGCTGCGCAAAATAACAGCGCCGCTTTCGTCGATTTCCGAGTCGGGCGTGACAAGATAACCCTCGACATATCGTGCGGGAATGCCCATATACCGGAACATAAGTGTTGCGGCAGTTGCAAAATCGACGCTGTTTCCCACGCCGCGTTCTTCAAGAAAGTATGTCAGTACGTCCTGTCCGGCAGACGCAAATTCCGACGTTTCTGAATATACAAATGTGGCAAAATATGCGTTTACAACCATTTTTGCATCGAGAAAGCTAATCCTGCCGTCAGGGAACTCCACCTCTGACATTAGGCGTTCAATTGCCGCGCGAGGCGCATCCGCCATCTCAAGGTAGCTATCATATACGAACTCACGGTAGCCGTTCTCGCTCGTCAAATATTCAATCACACGCGATTCGTTACGCTCCAGCGCGGCGAGCAGGGAAAAATAGAGCAGCTCATCATCAGATATAGAGCCTCCATTGACGGTAACTGTGTATACATCCTCTCCGCGCAGGCCCGCGGCACTCAAATTTTCATCGCCTATGCGAGAAGCATCGGCGCGGATACTTGAGAGCTCATACGGCGCATACAGGTACGCTGTGCTTACGCCGTCATTTGTTATTTGAACAAATTCATCTCGGCTGTCAATACCGAGTGCGTTTGTCAGCAACGCATGCTGATTCTGCGCGTAAAACCCACGTTCATGCAGCCAAGTGAACAGCTTTGCATACTGTGCGCGATGATTTGGAGAGATCGATGTCCAGCCGTCACCTGTATAGACCTCGCCGACAAAGCCGCGCAGATAATATTTTCCGACGTCCTCTAATACGACTGTCAGTGCCGGCTCATCTCCCAAAACAAAGCCGGAAAGCCTGCTGTAGTCGCCCTCGGGCAATGTTTGGTTCTCGCCGTCATAGCGTACGGAATGAATTTTTCGCGTGGTGGACAGGCGAAGTGGCGCGGATTTCGATCCGTCCGTGTTGATAATGATTAAACTCGGTATTGCAGAAATTAAGGTCAGTGCCGTGGACAGAACCAGTGCCCACGCCGCCGCTTGCCGATTCGGCAAGCTGTATCGCATAGCTGTAAAGCCTAATGTAGGCAGAGAGAGTGCCGCTATTACAAGTGCTAAGACACACACAATCGGCAGTGCTGCCTCAAATACCAGCGCGAGTACCCATATCGCAACGATGAATGGAATAACCGCATACCGACCCCCGCCTCCGGCTACACGTCCGCATAGAACGGCCAAAAGTTCGGTCGGAATTATTAGGAACAGTGAGGCACACAGGGCTTGATTTGCGTCCTCGCTCAACAAAAATCGCGGAAATGACCGCCCGATATAGTGCTCCAATGCAGCGTACATCTGATTCATGGCGATGCCGCCACCCTCAATTATAAGGCGGCTTGCAACTGCAACAAGTACGGCCAGAGCCAGAATTATACCAATATACGCAAAATCCCATTTCCCGGGCAACCTGCAACTTAATATACAGCCGACACTCCCGAGCAAAAATAACAGCAGTGGGCTTGCCCCAACGCCCGTCATACCCATCACGCTCCACAGACACCCTCCGAGTCCGACAAACAGCAGCAGG
>JGI994J12354_10005347_pt1 | contig 11092 bp, 15 predicted proteins | sample IntmicLarv3ML3BL_FD_12354 | JGI IMG/M metagenome (IMG submission 12354) | reverse complement strand
GTCGGGCGAATGTCAAAGGATTAAAGCCAAAAGACCCGACAAAAAAAGCCTATGATGCTTTAGTAATTATGGACGATACAGGAACATGGATAAATTTTAAACTTCAATTTTAACATAAGAAAGGAGTTTTTGAATTGGCTAAAAATAAAAGTTCTGTCATTGAGGAGCTTACTAAAAAAATTCATGAAGGTGTTAAAATCGTTTTTGAAACAGGTAAATACCAAGAATTTTTGAAATCAATAAGTAATTTATACAAGTTTTCTGCTAGAAATATTATCCTTGCAAAAGCGCAAAACCCGCAAGTTAAAATGCTAAGTGGTTACAACCAGTGGCAAAAGCTGGGGCGAAATGTAAAAAAAGGCGAAAAATCCATTAAAATTTTAGCTCCCACAGAAAGAAAAATAACTGAAATACTAGCCGATAAAGACGGTAAACCAATTTTAGACGATAACGGAAATCCTCAAAAAAAAGATTCTAAAATTCTTTCCTTCGTACCTATCAGTGTTTTTGATGTAGACCAAACGGAAGGAACACCTATCCCCTATTTAGGCTCGCTGGTAGACAATGTAAAAGATTTTGAATCTCTAAAAAACACCCTTGTGTCTTTATCCCCTGTGCCTGTTGTTTTTAAAGACATAGGAATAAACGGTAGGTATGAACCTTTCCTTCAGCAAATTACTATAAAAGATAGTTTGCCCGAAGCGGCCACGATAAAAACGCTGACACATGAAATTGCACATGCTAAAATGGCACATGAAAATTTAGACGACACAAGACTTGCCGAAGTTCAGGCCGAAAGCGTAGCTTATATTGTTTGTCAGCATTTAGGAATAGAAACAGAGCCTGAAAGCTTCAGTTATATATACAGTTGGTCGTCAGATAAAGAAACACCTGAATTATTAAAATCATTGTCTGTTATACAATCCGCAGCGCAAGAATTTTTAAGTACCATTGATGATAAATTTTTAGCAGCTGAATTAGAACAAACAGGTGATATTATTACTCCTGAAGAACGCACAGGCGATATTATTACTCCTGAAGAGCGTGCAGGCGATGTTATTACTCCTGAAGAGCGTGCAGGCGATGTTATTACTCCTGAAGAGAGTGCAGGCGATATTATTACTCCTGAAGAACGCACAGGCGATATTATTACTCCTGAAGAACGCACAGGCGATATTATTACTCCTGAAGAGCGTGCAGGCGATGTTATTACTCCTGAAGAGAGTGCAGGCGATATTATTACTCCTGAAGAGCGTGCAGGCGATGTTATTACTCCTGAAGAGCGTGCAGGTGGTGTCATTGCACTTGAATATAATACAGGGCACAATCCTGAAGGTCATTCTTTATTTGATAACCGCATTATAGAAACTGTCGAACTTTCAAAAGCATATTTAGAGCATTTCAATGGCGAACCTGTTGTACAAGTTATTTTCAGTGAAAGCGATATTAAAAGCGGCGAAGTCTTTTCCCTTTCAAAAGCGCAGGAAATATTTAAATCCCTGGACGCTGCCGCTTCCAATGAACCAGGATATTTAAAAACAGAATTTCAAATTATTTATGAAAGCAAAGGCGAAATTCTTACATATCATGGGCAGCAGGACTTAGGGGATTCTGAAGGGGGTTTAATAGACCATATCAAAGCATACCATGAGTACACCGCAAAAGAAGGCCTTACGGAAACAACTAGAGAAGATAGCACTTTGGCATTAGATAGTTTTATACCATATCTTGAAGCCCATGACGATTTAGCACAGGCAAAGCGAGAAGCTGTTCATACTGTAAGCAGCGGCAAGGATAACCTAACATCAGCAAACTTTCCTTATCCGCAATACGTTACAACAGTAATAAACGAGAATCGACAACGGCTCAATAATGGCAATCCTCTTATAAATACTATGAGTGAAAAAGATTTTATCAGTCTAATTATCAAGAGCCAAAAAAACACACCTATAACGACCCAGCTATCCCAAGCTAAAATGAAACAATCTACTAATATTTCCAATCCCAGCACTAGCCATCAAAAGACCAATAACCACGAACAGCAGTTATAAGTATGAACTATTATGAATTTATCTGTATAAGAAAGGAATTACTATGAATTTTTTTACAGTAGAAGAAACAACACTTTTAGAAAGCGTTATCAATGGAATTAATCAGGACTTTATAAGCAAAGAATTATTACTGGACACACTCGGCGGCGCCGACATGGACGATTCGGCAATATCTGAAATTCTTGAAAGCGTCATAAAAAAATTAGAATCATTACCCTTTGAGACTTTCCCAAAATCAAACCCAACGACCATACATATAGACTTTTCTGACAGTTTGCTTGCTGAAGGAACACCTATTGTACCTTCACCTTTTTACGAAGCGGAGGAATAATATGATTAAATCAAATAATCTAAATGTTTCACAAGATGGTAGAGAATTTCGTGATTCTATAATAAGCGGTAATATTGCAGATATGACTAATTGTCGTTTCTATAATTGTGATTTTATAGATGCAAGTACGGATAGTGCAAATTTTTCTAATTCCGTTTTCCATGATTGCACTTTTAAAAATACTAATTTACAAAATACCAATATGACTAAAACAGGTATATATAATTGCCATTTTTACAAAACAAACTTAGAAAATGCCTGTCTGCAAGAGACTTCAATTCGTCATTCAACTTTTAATGATAATACCACATTAAGTAATATTGATTTAGCAGCAGCTCGTTTTGATTCCGTTTATTTTCGCAATGTAATTGTAGATGTTGTGCCTAGAAACTTAGATAGTTTATACATCACTATGGGCGGCGCAACGCACAGTGAAGTGGAAAACCACCGCAGGGCAATTATGGCCGCACTTAATCGTGGTGAGGGTACAACCACCAATATCAAAACAAGTATAGCTGATAGAATAGCCGAAGCTAAATTAAAGGCCGATGAAAGAAATGTAGCAGCTCCGGCAGCTTCAAAAAAACAAAAAGAATTTGAAATATAATATGAATGATTTTATGGCTTTTGTTCTTGAAGGTAAAATTTTTTATTATATCGTATGTGGTTTTATTATTTTTCGTATTATTAGTTTCTATTTAGATTCTTGATTGTCACTTTGAATTTAGCTGGTTAAGGTGGCGATTGTGATAGACTAAGGCCTTGCGAGGGCATTTAGGCCGCTTCTAAACAACTTGATTTGTCTTACACGGCCAACAAGGTACAATGCCCATTCGGGCGCACTACTGGGGGATTGTCCCCCAGACCCCTAAATTACTTAAAAATGAAGATTCTGGTACGAGTTTTAGCATAAACATTTGCGTTATAGCATTGACAAAATTAAAATAATGTATTAAAATAAGTACATAATAAAGTACAGAAAGGAGTGCAAAAAATGATAGCATTGAAAACAGTGGATATGCGTAACGACTTCAAAAAGGTTAGTGAGCTTATCAATTCTGGTGAAAAGGTTTTGATTTCCCGTCCTCGTAATGAAAATCTTGTTGTATTGAGCGAAAAAGAATACAATGAACTTGAAAAATCCCGCCGAAATGCTGAATACCTTGATAAAATTGACAGGTCGATACAGCAGCTTGCCGCAGGTCATATTGTAGTTAAAACAATGGAAGAACTCGAGGACATGGCGAAATGAGAGTGACTTTCACAGAAGACGCTTTATCCGAATATATTTTATGGCAGTCAGAGGACAAAAAAACGCTGAAACGTATTAATGAGCTTATCAAAAGTATTCAGCGTGACGGTTTTATGAAAGGCATTGGAAAGCCTGAACCGCTGAAAGGTCGAAAAGCATACAGCCGACGCATTGATGATGGAAATAGGCTTGTATATATCGGGGATAGCGAGCAGAATTTAATCATACTGTCTTGTAAAGGACATTATGAAGACTAAGTTTTTTATCAATATATTAAAGGGGCAGCAGGCCGCATTTGCGGTTTGCTGCCTTATTTGCATAATAAGTGGTTACAAACGAGCAAGTCAGGGGCGGTTGCGTCAGCAACCGTTCATCTTGACCCTTGACTTGTTTGTTTGAATCCACTACAAGGAAGTTTATATATAAATACATAAAAGCGTCTTAGCAGCCATTAATTAACCGTTTAATACGCTTTTATGATTTATCTTGGAGCAATCAAATATCCTATGCTGTTAGCGTAGAATCATATTCATAAACTTTAGATTTGTCTGTTGCGTTTTCATATATCCTATATAAAGCTTTTATTTCAATTGTATCTTTGTCATCCTTATATTTGGATTTTCTGGTTATCGTTCCATAAATTATAAGCATTCCTGTATCTATAACCGGGTCTCCGACAGAGACAAATGTAAAAACCTCTTCAGTTCCCACTGGCAGAGTATTTACATTGTCCTGCATATCTTGTAATATTTGTTTATCTGTCGGATATGCACTCTCTTTAGTACCACATGCTGACAAGCTAAAAATCAAAATAAAAGATAATAATAAAAGCAATATTTTCTTCACTCTAGCAACCCCTTTTCACTTGTTAGCTAAATAGTAGCATACCTGAAAAGCGATTACAATATAATCTCATAGGTTTTCGGACTAGTTTTTGGACTAAAAAAGAACATAAAAAAATAGTGTCCATAAAACGGTCGTTTTTTGTACACTAAGAGTAAAAAAAGAGTTCTTTTTTAAGTTACACTTTTTTAAAGAATATGTCAATTGTTTTTATATAAAATCTTCTCTTTTTTCGACATTTCTTTTTTGGCCGATAGCATCTTTTTCTTTTGATAAATCCTTATAATCTCTAATAGCAGAAATGTTTGTTTTTACTACGGAAATTTCTTCTCTTTCTTTTCTTATTTCTTGATATTTATTATTTACTTCTATTCGAGCATATCTTAATTCTTTTATATCTTTTTCTGCTGCCAAAGCTTCAGAAAGTTTCTCAAATCCCCCGCTTTTTAAATCAGATTGTAGTCTTTGTAAAACTCTTTCTTGTGATTCTAAATCTTTACTATTACCAGTTGATTTTAATTTGTCTATTCTTGCCTTTACATCTACATATTTTTTTGCTAAAACATACCCTTCAGATAAACTATCTGTTTTGTCTTGCAGAAGTTGCAAAACACTCCTTGTACTCCTTTCTTCTGTTTCCAAACTTACTGCCCTTTGCTCTATATCCCCCATTGAATTAATTTTATATTCAGCTAGATAATTGAGTGTTTTTGTCAAAGTTTCTAATTGCTTTTTCTTTTCCTCATAAGGTAACTTTTCATAAGATACTTTTAATAGGTCGGCCAACTTTGTTGGCTGTCTGCTAGACTCTTTATTTTCTTCTTTCTCCTGCAATGAATACTTATATCCATTTTCAATTTTTCTTTTGATTTCTTCGACTGAAAAATCCTCACCAGTGCTTTTAGATAATGTACTAATTCTTCTGTAACGCTCCATACCTTTTTTCTGTAATGATATGGCACTCCCCTGCTTCACTTGATACCCAATACCTTTTAAATTATCAATAAAATTTTCATATGATGTAGCATTATTTATTGCTTGTTTTAGATCATAAATAATTGCTTCATTTAAACTTTTGAAATTCTTTTTTTCTGCTTGATTTTTTTTGAAATTTTTCTTGCCATAACTCTTTTTTGGTTTTTCAATAATTGATAAATTATTGTCCTTGCAAATTTGGTCACTGGTATTCCGAATTTCATAATATGACTTTTTGTTTGATACATAATGTTTATAGTTTTCTGTATCGACAGAATTAAATATTATATGATTGTGTACATGGTCTTTATCTATGTGTGTAGAAACTACAAATTCATATTGTTCACCGAAAGTTTTTTTCGCCAATTCTATTCCTATTTCATGTGCCTTTGTATAATCGCTTATTTCATTTGGTGCAAAAGATTGTATTAAGTGCCACCCTAAATTCGCTCCATTTCTGGCAGAAAATGAGCGCGTCATTTCAAACTGTTCTGCTGCAATTTCTGCTGTGCATTTATTGCCTGTTACAAGAATTTGTTCATCTGTTTTTATTGGATTTATTACATAATCAATGGCATATGTCATTGTTGCTTTTATCGGGTGTATACTTGTAACCGCCATTTTAAATACCCTTCCCTATAATTGTTAAAATAAATCTAATAAATTCCTTTTCTGATTTATACGTTTCGTCCATAAGCTGGCGAATTTTTTTTATATCTTCAGTTCTAATAATGTTCAATGTGTTTATTTTTGCCATTAGCTGATTTACATTTCTTCCTATTTTTCCAAGCTCGGCAGAGTGTTCTTTTACTTCTTTTAAATCTACTTTATATATTTCACCCACCAGCACCATTTTTCTTAAAAATTGCGACTTGCTTTTTAGTCCGCTTTGTAAAAATTTCGCATCAATAATTTCTTTTTCTTCATCAGTAACACGAAATTTTATTTGATTGTTTTTTTTGTCTTGCAAAACAAAACTTCCTTTCGTTTATAAGGGGTATTAGGGGTCACCCCTAACAAGCGTTTTTGACTAAATTTGCAAAGCAAAGCAAGTCGAAAATACGGCAAAGTGGTACCACTTGCCTATGCTTGTTACTTTTCCGCCCTGCTCCAAAGCATGAGAAAGGGCACGATAAACCTTTTTCAATATTTATTGATAATTTATTGATAAGCTCTTTTTATCTGAAGAAGAATCTCCCTCTACCATAATTGTATTAGACGGTAGGTAAAGTTGTGTTTCAATAAGCTGTTTATTTCCATTTTTTATCATTATACAATGTGCTTTTTCATTTTCTGGTATGTCATAAATTATTAAATTTTCATCAAACCTTATTTTAAATAACTGTTTGCCTCCGTCATCATTTACTTTAAAAGCAACAAAATATACTCTTCTACCGTCAACTAAAGTTCCAAGCGTAAATATATCGCTCGAATTATCACTTGTATCTATACTTGATAGTTCTACTTTTTCTACTATTCTTTCATTTTCACTTTGGTAAAGAAAATAAACTGCAACCACTACCATTATTAAAAGGACAACACATGCAATTATAGGAATTATTATATTTTTTTCCATTTCGTTTCTTTTCATAATATAACCTTTTTTCATCTATCCTTTTCTTTATTTTTTCCCTGCTCTTTTTGGGGGGAGTTGTCCGCTTTTTCTTTAGCCGATTTAATCTGTTGTGATATTGGTTTTTTTTCCTTTTCCGCAACTTTTTGGACTGCATAACTTTCGTATGCAATTTCTGTAAATATTTTTGTTCCATGAGTTATATAAACTGGTTCCATATATTTATGCACTATCTCATTGCACTGCTCTATGTTTTTTATATCTAATACTTTCATTAGTGATATGCTATCGTCTAAGTCCATTGTTCCCATTCGTCCAGATACTAATTTCATAGCTAATAACGGTTCTGCATCTAATGTAAAAACAGATAAATTACTATAATCTTTATATAGCGATTTTGCGTTTTGCATTCTCGGATTAAGGTAACCTTTTACTGCATCATTCAACCAATCTTCTGGTAACTTATTTTCCGCAGCAACTTGATTAATACACTCTCTTATTTTTGATGACGGCTGAAAGAGTGCATCTATGTCTTTTGTTCCTTCTCTCGCATCATAAACGGTTGTCATTACTGCTCCACCAGTAAGTAATAATGCTCCTTGAATTTCTTTTTCTTTCATCTTTTCGTTAAGCTTTTCTAAATATTTTTCTATATCCTGTTTCGTTAATTCAAACTCCGTTTTCATTTATTCACCCCTATACCCTTACAAACGAATTTTCCAATATAAATAGATTGCGTTTTTTAAAATGTTCAGGGGCATTAGCAATCATATAATTTATATGTTCTGTTTTTTTTGTATTCCAAGCATAGTAAGGTACAGATAAATAATACTCTTTTTTTTCTAACCATGAAGGAAGCGGAACAGAATATTTTATGCAACAATCCTCAACACCCGCAGCAATAAATACTCTTTCAAAATCTTCATTTCCGCTATAATATTTATACCTTGCGTGATTAACATCTTGAGTATTAAAAATAGGTTCTTTTTGTACAAACTCTTCTTTCCTTTTTATATCTGCTCTTTTCATTTCATCTAACCATGTATCTAAAGCAAATATTAAATTCCCTTTTAGAATCCATACGTTAATCATTTCTTGAAGATTCATTATTTTTTCCTTTTCACAAATTTTTAGTAGTTTAAAATGACATTTATTGCGGTTTAAATTAATGATTTTTTTCTGCCAATTTTTGCTCAATCTTTGCTCTTGCTGTTAAGTTTTTTAGGACATTTTTTTCTTTTTCTATAAAGAAAGTAATCGAAACAACTGTTTTTCCTTTTTTGTTTGGTTTATAAAAAACTTTAATGTCAGTTAATTCGTTTATTTCTTTAATGGCGACATCTATAACTCTTCTTTTGAAGTCCGCATAGTTTTTATACATTTCAGCAGCGAGAATTTTTTTTATTTCTTCTAATGTGAATGTTTTTTCTTTTACAAATTCATAGCTTTTCATAATTTCATATAATCGTGGACTATATTGGCTTTTCATTATGAGCGTATAAAACAATTCGAATTTTGTAAATCGTTCTTGTAAATCTATTAGAAAAGGCTTCATATTTTCATTTATTTTTATAACAGCTTTACCACTCTTTTGATAAAGAGTGACTTGCTCTACCCATGCAAATGTTGTCTCACTTCCATCCGGAAGTGTTATCCAAATACTTTTATCGCGCAAATTTTTTAATGTCTGTCTTATGTATTTATAATTAGCTCCGCTTCCAGCATCTAAACCACATAGTTTGCAAAATTCAGATATTTCAAAAGTATAAGATTTTAATTCTATATCCTCTGGCCTGATTTTGCTTATAAGATATAGGACTATTTTTTGTTCTTGTAATGATAACTGGAAACGTGAATTTTGTATTAGCTCATTAGATTTTACAACAAAATAATTCCGTTCTTTTTCTAATAAGAAATTTTCGTTTTCGGTTGCTTCCGATAGTTCAAACGTAAGTTGTTCCATTTTTTACTCCTTATTTATTTTTGTGAAAGGGAAAGATAACTACTTATCTTATTTATTATTATTTTATGTTATTTAGTTATTTATATTATTTAGAGCAATAAAAAATACTTTAACAAAGCCAAAAATCAGAGTTATAAATGACGGATACTGCGGTTGAAAATGACGGATACTGCGGTTGAAAATGACGGATACTGCGGTTATAAATGACGGATACTGCGGTTGAAAATGACGGATACTGCGGTTATAAATGACGGATACTGCGGTTGAAAGTAACTTTTATTACTATGTAATTTTTCAAGATAAGAAAAGAAAAGACTGTTGTATTTATATTATTTATATTATTTATATATATTTAGGACACCATATAGAGCCTTTAATAATGCGGGTTTAGCAGGGTGAACTGTGAGGTTTATTACTATTGATAATATAAGTGACAGTTATTACGGTTACTATTCACCGTCTATTTCTTTACTAATGCCATCTTCTGGTTGAAATGAATTTTCATACGAAGGTGTCCATCTGGATGAAGATGAAGGTTGAACTTCAATTTCTTCTACTTTGTAACCCTTCTTATTAAGTTCAGTAATTGCCGAATCCTGAATTGATTTTATAACTAAATAACTACGTTCCTTTTCTAACAGCTCTTGTTGTTCCGCCGTTGGGTTCGGCAGCTCGAAGGTAAGTTGATTCATCTTTTTTCCTTTCTTTCTTCTTCGTAAAATTGGATGCTGTCGCCTGACCGCCTGTAATGGCTCTGTATGCGTCTGTAACATTGAACGAAGGAAAATCCTTGACAATAGGGTCTTATAGCCTTTAAGGGTTAATACAGGGGTCATAGCGGTGATGTTTATTACTACAAACCTTTTTTTGCTACCGTATCTAAAAATTGATTAACCAGTTCGTTTACTGATATTCCTGCTGCTTCACATTCATTTTTAACCTTTGCAATAACAGAAGGTTGTACAAGCAAGGTTACTCTTTGTGAGCGTGCTTCTTTTTTTTCAGTGATTATTGAAAAAGATTCAACTGATTTTTCGGTTCTGGTAACTACTTTTTCAGTACTGGTAGTAGTCTGAATATTTTTTTCGCTTGAATTAGGCTCAAAGTTTTCAAAAAGTCCTTCTGTTAATCCAGATTGAGGTTTATTCTTAGCCATTGTTTTTACTCCTTTTAATTACATCTTCAATTATTTTCATATAGTCTATTGCTGCTGTACAATGTGGAGCGTGTTCAAATATTGTTTGTCTGCTGCTTTCGGCTTCTTTGACTCTGACGGTTGAACGTATACTTGTTTTAAATAATTTTGTATTAAATGCACTTTCTATTTCAGCAAATGAACCGAGAAGCTCTTTCATAATGTTTGTATGTTCTTGACTTTGGGTTATTAAAACACCCATTACAGTTAAGTTAGGATTTGTGTATTTTTGACAGTCTAAAATTGATTCTCTCAATTGACTTAGGCCTTGAAGGCTATATCTACCAGTCATTATTGGCAAAATAATAGAATCTGCGGCGGTTAAGGCATTTAGCATCAAAACACCAAGTCCAGGACTTGTATCTATGATTATATAGTCATAAAGGCTTTTAATGGGTTCTATGGCTTCTCTAAGCAAATAGTTTCGCCCAATGTCCATAAATTCATTATCTGCTTTTTTCAGCAATGGGTCACAAGCTATAATATCTCCAGCTTTTGTCTTTTGTATTGCTTCTGTTATGTCTCCGTCTTTCTTCATAAGGTCGTAGACAGTCGCCTGACCGTCTGTAATAGCTCTGTATGTGTCCGTAGCATTGCATTGAGGGTCATTGTCTACCAATAGGGTCTTATAGCCTTTAAAGGCTAATCCAGAGGCCAATGCGGTTGCGGTGGTGGTTTTACCTACTCCGCCTTTTTGATTGGCAACAGCTATAATCATAAAATGCACTCCTTTATATTTTTTACACACGAATTTCAATCATGTTTTTATGTGTATATCTGTTATTATAATATACATGGATATAAAAAGTCAATAATATACATGAACATAGAAAGTCAATAATATACATGAACATAGAAAGTCAATAATATACATGAACATAGAAAGTCAATAATATACATGAACANAGA
>JGI994J12354_10005346_pt1 | contig 11094 bp, 6 predicted proteins | sample IntmicLarv3ML3BL_FD_12354 | JGI IMG/M metagenome (IMG submission 12354) | reverse complement strand
CCCTCGTCGGCTTTCGATGAAATTTTGAACATCTTTGCCCCGGAATGGATTATCAACGGTGCCACCACAGAGGCCACGCCCGAGCTTATCACATTCAATGGTCGCGAAAACGTGCTGCAAATGGCCTACTTTGCCGACGGCAGTTGCAGCATCCGTCACGAGCTGATTGTGCCCGATACCAAAAGCCCAAAACTGGTAGTAAGCGTAGCCAACGACCCGGCCAAAACATGGAAAATGGACATCAGTTTCAACTGGAATCCCGTTTACACAATCAACGTAACCGACAACCTGACTAACGGCGGGTGGTACGATGTTGTTTACGACATCTCCGAATATCGCGGCAAAAAATTATTCATCAACATACTCGGCTGCGACACCGATGGTGAAAACAGCAACGTGTATTTACACAACCTAAGTATAAAATAATAATGAGAAACGCGTTATCCATACTAACCATTGTTCTGGTATTATTTGCATCGTGCTGCAAGCAGGCCGAAAGCAAATTTGCCATTGTTCCGCAACCACAATCAATTGAAGCAAAACCCGGCAGTTTTAAAGCCGAAGCCGTAACTATTTCGGCATCGAGCTGTTTACAAAACGAGGCCGGGCTGTTTGCGCGAGACTTCGCAAAACTTACAGGCATCACACCCTCCATATCGGAAAAACCAAACGGCAACATAAGCCTTGTGCTTGATGAAACGTTGCTACAGGCCGAGGGGTACGCATTAAACATAACCTCGACAGGCATCGTTATTAAAGCAAAAACACCCACCGGCATATTCTACGGTCTGCAAACACTGCTGCAACTGCCGGTAACAAAAAGCGGAAGTGGCATTGCCATTACCTGCGTTGCCATTACCGACGCACCGCGTTTCGCATGGCGAGGCAATATGCTCGACGTATCGCGCCACTTTTTCAGTGTCGACGAGATTAAAACACAATTAGACATATTGGCAAAATACAAACTCAATGTTTTCCATTGGCATCTCACCGACGATCAGGGATGGCGCGTTGAAATCAAAAAACACCCCATCCTCACCCAACTCGGCGCATGGCGCATTGACGATGAAGACGGCAAAAACTGGAACTACTTCAAAACCATATCGAACGACCCAAACAAAAAGCTTTACGGTGGATTTTACACCCACGAAGAGATAAGGGAAATTGTCAGCTACGCTGCCGATCGCCACATTACCATTGTGCCCGAAATAGNCCTTCCCGGCCATGCCAACGCAATCATAGCCTGCTATAACCACCTCAACTGCACGGGTAAACCGTTTGTGCGGGACATGAGCAAGCCGTTCGAATTTTCCGACCCGCTCTGTTTGGGCAACGAAGCCTCGTACACCCTTGTAGAAGATGTATTGACCGAAATATTCGAGCTCTTTCCCGGCGAATATTTCCACATTGGCGGCGACGAGTGCAAACGCGAAAACTGGGAAAAGTGCCCGAAATGCCAAGCCGTAATGCGCAAGCACAACTTAAAAGACGCCAGCCAACTGCAAAGCCTCTTTAACTTGCGCATAGAAAAATTTTGCGCCGAGCATGGCAAAAAAATGATTGGTTGGGACGAAATTCTCGAAGGCAATATGATTGCCCCCTCTACGGCCATTATGTCGTGGCGTGGCGAAGAAGGTGGAATTGAAGGTGCCAAAGCCGGGCACAAAGTAGTAATGTCGCCAGAGGGATACCTCTATTTAAACACACCTTACGATTTGCTTCCATTAGAAAAAGTGTATACATACAATCCCATACCCGAAAGCCTGACCACCGAAGAGGCATCGTATATCATGGGCGTGCAAGCTAACTTGTGGGCCGAGTATATGTTCGATTACAGCTATGTGCAACGCGATATGTTCCCTCGCTTGCTGGCGTTGGCCGAAACAGCATGGACACCCTACGAGCAGCAATGCTACGCCAAATTCTGCGCCAAACTTCCCGCTCAACTTAAAGCGATAGAAGAGGCCGGAATGAACTTTTACGTACCCGGACTCAACGCCATGGTAAACGACCTGTTCTACACCGATTCATACCAATATGAGCTGCCCATTGAGAATGTGGGCAAGTTTGACGTTCGCTACACCCTCGATGGCAGCGAACCGACAATAAACTCAACGCTGTACAAAAAACCAATCACCATTACCCAATCCACCACCGTAACGGCTGCACCGTTCACGGCATCGGGAAAACGCGGCGATGTACGTTCAACCGAAATAACCAAAACAGCACTTATACCCTCCGTTGAAGCCGCCAACACCGAGCCCGGCCTCAAAGTCGCCTACTTCAGAGGCATGATATCGACCCTCGATGATTTCGATAAAATGGAGAAAGTGCGCACTTACACGGCAAGCTCTGTCAACTTGCCCGAAGAGCGCGATGCCGACGGCTTCGGGCTAACATTCAGCGGTTACCTGTTGGTTGAAGAAGACGGCGTATACCTCTTCATTCTGCAATCGGACGATGGCAGCCGCCTGTACATCAATGACGAGTTGGTTGTTGATGCCGACGGCATACACAGCGGCGAAAGCATATTTTCGGGTCGGAAAGCACTGTCGAAAGGTCTGCATAAAATAGAAATACAATATTTTGACAACGCCTACGGTGAAAGCATTCTGATGAAATGGGCGAAAGGAAACGATGAGCCTGTAGTTGTTCTACCACAATATTTTTATAAAGACAAAGAATAAATAACCAATTAAATAAAAAAACAAAATTAATCTTATCATGAAAAAGAGTTTGTTATTATTAGCTTTGCTCGTATTTGTTACGGGGCTGTCTGCCAATCCGGCAAAATATGTATGGGATACCCCTACGGGCGAAGGCGAAGGGCAGTATGTTTATTTCAGAAACGAAGTAGAACTGTCGGAGCGTCCTTCGAAGGCCGAAATAAATTTGTACGCCTTTTCACGCTACGCACTTATTGTTAACGGCGAATACATCAACTTCGGTCCCATTCGAAGCACAAAGGAGCGCCCGTTTTACGACACCTACGATATTCTTCCGAACCTTAAAGCCGGAACCAATATTATCACGGTCGAAGCCTACAACAACGGCATGCATACCTTCCAGCTTCCTTACGGAACGGCGGCATTTATTGCTTGGGGCGAAATTGTTGCCGGTGGAAAAAACGTTGACCTTGCCACTCCAGGCAACTGGCTTTGCCGCGCTGCAAAAGGCTACAACCCCAACGTGCAACGCTTTTCGTTCGCGAAAGGGCCTATCGAAATATTCGACGCTCGCAAAGAGCCCGACAATTGGAGGGCTGTAGACATCATTGCCTCTGAGTGGAAAAAGCCGGTGGTAATGAAAGACCAAAGCGCTTTCGGAGAGTTAGAGCCTCGCTCTATCCCTCCCCTCACACAAGAAGAGAGAACACCTGCGAAATGCGTGATAATGACAAAGAAAGAATATTTCGGTGACCTGTACAATTTTGAGATAGTGGGGAAAAGTCCGACAAAAACACACTACGATTTCGGTGGAAAAGACTCGGTGCAAATATATACCTACATTTACTCACCCGAAAATCAAGTAATAAAAGCAGCTCTGTCGTGGGGCGAATATTGGATAAACGGAAAAAAAATAGAGCAGGAAGATTTGGGCACGCCGTTCCAAAAAATAGGAACCATACCACTTACTTCGGGATGGAATCTGTTGTTCGGCGATATGGAACTTGTATTCGGAGCTACCGAATTTATGATGATTCTTCCCAAAGGAAAAGACCTTGTCGTGTCGGCCGATTTAGCAAGCAAAGACCCTGCGAAAGGGATTGCCATAACCGGCCCTAATAAAGGCCGGCTAATAACAGACCAGGAATCGTTTAAACCGGCAAAGAAAGATAAAAACTGGTTCTTCGTACCTGCTCAAACGCCAAGTACCAACCCCGCAAAAGCCGTCTTTTTGATGAACGAACGTCGCATGATGCTCCCCGATCCGCTTAAAATGAGCAACATAAAACTAACTTCCGATTTACTGAACAACGTGCTGTTTGATATGGGCGAAATGCTTTTAGGTCGTATATTTGTTGAAGTAGAAGCCCCTGTGGGAGCCATAATCGACATTACATTTTCCGAAACAGAGAAAGATGGCTATATGGATCTGTACCGTATGATTAACGTAAACGCAGGCCTTCGCTACATAAGCAAAGGCGGCAAACAACGGTTCGAATCGTTCAGACCTTATGGTCTCCGCTACCTGCAAGTTACCGTAACAAACGACAGCGAACCCGTATTTCTTGACAAAGTGGGTGTTATAAGTCAAATTTATCCGTTCGAAAAATTAGGATCGTTCCAATGCTCCGACCCCATGCTTAACTCAATATGGGAACTGGGATGGCGCACACTGCGCGTTTGTTCAGAAGACAGCTACACCGACACCCCATTCCGCGAACGGGGACACTATGCCGGCGATATGTATCCTGAATATGCCATATCATTAGTAACCTCGGGCGACTCTCGCTTGGCGAAACATACCATCAGAGTATTCATGCAAAACTCAAAGGAAGCCTATTTGGGCGATGGCAGTAACATGGGCAATGACTTTACCGCCATTAACCTGTTAGTGGCCGCGTGGTATATACGAATGACCAACGATCAGGAGTTTGCCGAAGAGATTTACCCCTATTTCAAAAACTACCTCCAACGCTGGTACGAAAACCGCACGCCGAAAGGGTATTACCATCCCAAAGGCGACACCTTCTTTGAGTGGCTGCCTATTGACAAAACGGCGGCATTAACCCAGTTTCAAACGTTCATTTACAGACTGTATCAGGAAATGGCCTATCTGGCCGAAAGGGTAAACGACACTGAACAGATACGAATAGCCTACAACCGTGCCAACGAAACAAAGAAGATGATAAACGAGGTGTTCTGGGGCGGCTCAGCCAACGGGGTGTTCTTTGACGGTATTGACAAAAACGGAAAATACCTGACCAGCCGATTTCCCAACTCAAGCCTCATCCCCATGGCTTACGACATCACCCAAAATGGCCAAGATGAGCTAATTATGAGAAACGTAGAATTTGACCTGCTCGGAATTCCATCTCCATTCGAAAAAGAAAACATTACCCGTACCACATCGTACGGAGGCTTTTACGCGTTAGCCGGCTTATATGCCAAAGGGAATGCCAAACTTGCCGAAGAGTATATGATTAAGCGTTGGAGTCCGATGATATATACCGGAAACGACACGGCTTGGGAAGATTTCGATTACAGCAACGGCACATGGACGCTTAGCCACGCGTGGAGCTGCGGACCCACCTACTTCCTGTCAACCGAAACGTTGGGCGTAAAATTAGGTTATCCTGAACTTTTCGACTCCGAAACCATTACCATTGCCCCGCAAAGTGAAAAGTTGACATGGGCCAAGGGTACAGTACCGCACCCGAAAGGGCTCGTATCGGTTAGCTGGCGTGTTGCCGGAAACAATCTCTACCTCGACTACACCGCACCCGAAGGCACTCCCGTAAAAGTGGAACCGAAAGGACGTTTAGCCGAATACAATCTGATTATAAATCAAACAAAAAAATAATCACTTTTCAAGGGGTTGTCCGTTTGGGCGACCCCTTGATTTAATATTCTTAAATTTTATGAAACATCTTATTATCATCCTGTCAGTAATCGCTTGTTTCGGAGCTACAAACCTTCGCGCCCAAAAACCGGCAACACACAACATTGCCGACATCAACATTCGCGACCCATTTATAATGCCCGACCACGAAAAGGGCATCTACTACATGTACCGCACCTCAACATCGGCCTTTGCCGATGGCAAAGAGAGGGGTGGCGTAGAGGTTTTTAAAAGCAAAGACCTAGAAACATGGGAAGGACCTACAAAGGTTTTTACCGTTGACGAAAACAACTGGATTACCGGCCGCGTATGGGCACCCGAAGTGCACCGCTACAGCGGGAAATATTACCTGTTCGCTACGCTCAACAGCCACACCGAATGGAAAGAACAGCAAAAGGATTGGCCTCCTTACACCCACCGCGCTACGCAGGTATTTTGGTCTCACTCGCCCGAAGGACCTTTCTTGCCCTTCAGCAACCTGCCGCACACGCCCATTGACAAAATGGCACTTGACGGAACACTGTGGGTCGAAGACGGCATCCCCTATATGATTTATTGCCACGAGTGGGTACAAGTTGTTGATGGAACTATGGAATTAGTAAAACTGAAGTCCGACTTGTCAGCCTTCGATGGCAACCCGGTTACGCTGTTTCACGCTTCGGCTGCCGAATGGGCAACCGGAGGAGAAAATGCTCCCGGCTTGCCCAAAAGCTACGTCACCGACGGCTGCTTTCTATATCGCACAAAAACGGGAAAACTATTAATGATATGGTCAAGCTTTATGAACAACGATTACGCCATCGGCATCGCCACATCAGCTACAGGGAAAATTACAGGCCCCTGGGTGCATCAAAAAGAGCCGCTGTTTAACAAAGACGGTGGGCATGGCATGATGTTTGAATCGCTCGACGGAAAGTTGTGCATCGTTTTCCACCGCCCCAACAATCCCGAGTTTGCCGAGCGCGCGCGTATATTTGAAATAGAAGATACGGGCGACAGCCTCCGCCTTGTGCGCGAGATAACCAATTTTTAAACCGGCCGCAAGCAGCCGCCAATAAATGGATTTCTCGTTCATCAACATACTCGAGTACATCGGTTCCTTCGCCTTCGCTATCAGTGGCATCAGGTATGCTTCGCTGCATAAATTCGATTGGTTCGGCGCTTATGTAGTGGGCTTTGTTACAGCCATCGGCGGCGGAACGCTACGCGATTTGCTGCTCAATACATCGCCATTTTGGATGACACAGCCCTCGTACCTCATCTGCACGGCTGTAGCGTTGTTGATTACCATTGTTTTCGGAGAAAAAGTAAATCACCTCAGCCGCACCTTTATGATTTTCGACACATTGGGATTGAGTCTGTTTGTGGTGGTGGGTATTGAAAAAACACTCGACTTTGGCTTCCCCATGTGGACGGCCATTATTATGGGTGCCTCTACGGGAGCCTTTGGCGGAGTATTGAGAGATGTGCTGCTGAATCAGGAGCCGTTGATTTTCAGGAAAGAAATTTATGCCATGGCTTGCGTTTTGGGTGGAATAGCCTATTGGGCAGGACTGCGGTCCGGACTAACCGAGCCGTTGCTTCAAATTGTCGCCGCCGGAACGGTTATCGTAACTCGCCTGCTGGCGGTCAGGTATCATATATCCCTGCCTGTTTTGAAAGGCTACGAAGATAATAATAACTGAGAAATACAGTTTTAACTATTAACTCGCACAACTAACGTATTATGAGACTTATTATTCAAGACGACTACGAAAAAGTGTCGCAATGGGCTGCCAACTATGTAGTCGAAAAAATCAACAACCACACCGAGGGGGGAAAACCCTTTGTTTTAGGGCTTCCGACAGGATCGACCCCTTTGGGTATGTATCGCGCACTGATTGAAAAAAATTACAAGGGCGAAGTCAGCTTTAAAAACGTTGTTACATTTAACATGGACGAGTATGTTGGGCTTCCCCAGTCGCACCCCGAGAGCTACCACAGCTTTATGTGGAACAACTTTTTCAGCCACATCGATATTGTGAAAGAGAACGTACACATTCTCAACGGCAACTCCGAAAATCTTGAAAATGAGTGCACCATGTACGAAGAAGCAATACAAAACACCGATGGCATCGACCTGTTTATCGGCGGAATGGGGGTAGACGGGCACATCGCTTTCAACGAACCGGGCTCGTCACTGTCGTCGCGCACACGCGTTAAAACGCTTACCGAAGATACCCGTAAGGTAAACTCACGTTTTTTTGACAACGATATGAACCAGGTTCCCCACACGGCACTTACCGTTGGGGTAGCAACCGTAACCGATGCCAAAGAGGTGATGATCCTTGCCAACGGCATCAACAAGGCGTTGGCGTTACACCATGCCGTTGAGGAGGGTGTTAACCACCTGTGGACAACCAGCGCGCTACAAATGCACCCGAAGGCCATCTTTGTTTGCGATGAAGCTTGCGCTATGGAGCTGAAGGTGTCAACCTACCGCTATTTTAAAGATATTGAAAGTGGGGAAATGCTGTAAATTATCTCCAAAAACTCAAACGAGCGTAGTGGAGATGTTTCTCAGCTACGCTCGTTTTTTTGGTTATACAGTCAAGCTCTTCTTACCCATTCATTGAAGCAAGAAACTCGGCATTGTCGTAAGTTTTTACCATTTTTCCTTTTACAATATCCATTGCCTCAACCGAATTCATATCGGAGAGGAACTTGCGAAGAATCCACATACGGTTCAGAGTGGTTTCGTCTTGCAGCAGGTCGTCGCGGCGAGTGCTTGAAGCAGTAATATCAACAGCGGGGAATACGCGGCGGTTCGACAAGCGGCGATCCAATTGCAGTTCCATATTGCCCGTACCTTTAAACTCTTCAAAAATAACCTCGTCCATCTTCGAGCCTGTTTCGGTCAACGCCGTAGCTATAATGGTAAGGCTTCCACCGTTTTCAATGTTACGCGCAGCACCAAAAAAACGCTTGGGTTTTTGCAACGCGTTGGCATCTACCCCACCCGACAGCACTTTACCCGATGCCGGTTGCACGGTATTGTATGCCCGGGCCAAACGGGTAATGGAGTCGAGCAGAATTACCACATCGTGACCGCACTCAACCATCCGTTTGGCTTTGTTGAGTACAATATCGGCAATTTTTACATGGCGGTCGGCGGGTTCGTCAAAGGTCGAGGCAATAACCTCGGCATCTACGCTGCGCGCCATGTCGGTAACCTCTTCGGGACGCTCGTCGATAAGCAGAATTATCATATACACTTCGGGGTGGTTTACCGCAATCGCATTTGCTATATCTTTGAGCAACATTGTTTTACCTGTTTTCGGCTGCGCCACAATAAGTCCGCGCTGCCCCTTGCCAATGGGCGAGAAAAGGTCAACTACCCGTACCGAAAGTTTATCGTAAATCATGTTGTTGGTTTTCTCGGTAAGACGGAATTTTTCGTCCGGAAACAGCGGTGTTAAATGGTCGAAAGGAATGCGGTCGCGCACCTCTTCGGGCAGACGGCCGTTTATGCGATCAACCTTTACCAAGGGGAAAAACTTTTCACCCTCTTTCGGCGGACGGATAGGGCCTTCTACCACATCGCCCGTTTTAAGCCCAAAAAGCTTGATTTGCGACTGCGACACATACACATCGTCAGGCGAACTGAGGTAGTTATAGTCGGCCGAGCGAAGAAAACCGTAGCCATCTTGAATAATCTCCAACACCCCTGTGGCAGTCAGAATTCCATCGAAATCGTAGCCTTTCTCTACCGGCAACTGTTGCTGCTGACGGTTATTGCCATTATTGTTTTGGCGGTATTGGTTGTTTTGTTGATTGTTCTTATTTCTAACGGGGTAGGTCATTTGCGAAAGCATGTCGTCTACTTTTGTCTGCTTGCTTGGGTCGTGTTTAAAAATAACCTTTTGTGGTTGAACAGCCCCCTCGTTGGTTGTTTCAGCAGCAAACGAAAGCTCTTTTTGCTCGGGCTGTTCTTTTGCTTCGGGTACAACGGGTTTATTCTCCTCTACCGCAGGCTTTTCAGCGCTATCAGTCTCTACCTTTTTGCGGCGTCCGCGCCGGGGTTTTTCAGCAGCAACGGGCTCATCGCTCTTTGTTTCAGGCACCGGTTCAACAGCCGGATTTTGCGCTGATTTTTGCTCCGGCTTTTCCTCCGCGTCTCTGGACTCTGTAGCTTCTACCTTTTTTTGTCCGGGTTTACGACCGCGTTTAGCGGGCAGCTTATCAGTTTTTTCCTTATTTTGAGCTACTGCTTTATCGGCAAAGTTGATAGCTTGCTGATCTAAAATGGCATAAATCAGCTCGTCTTTTTTCAGAGAGCTGTTTTTCTTGATTTTTAATTCGTCAGCAATGGTTTTGAGCTCATCCAAATTTTTGTCGTTAAGCTCTAAAATGTTGTATTTTTGCATTTTAAAAAAATATAATCGTATTATAAGTGTCCTGAATAAAGAACTACAAGGGTACAGTTTTATTCAATAAAAGATTGACTAATTGTTAATCGCAGTAATAAAAATTGCAGGGAGATTTTTAGAATCCGCTTTCTGTTTTCCGCGAAATTCTAATTGTTTCGTGGTGCAAAGATAATCAATAAAGTGTTACGCGCAATAGATTTTTCGTATTTTTTGTGACCCGATAGCGATTGTCGGCTCTGTGACCCACAATCCACACCACCTCTCCGGCCGAACAGAGCAACCAGGTATTCTCTTTTTCGGGCAGCGAAAATTTATGGTCGTTAAAATAATCGCTGAGTTTTTGACGCCCCGTCATGCCAAAGGGAACAAAGAAGTCGCCCCGTTCCCATCGCCTCAACTCTAACGGAAACGAGAGCTTGTGGTAATCGAACAGCGCTTCGTCCGCACTCGCCAACATGAGGGGCTGCCCGATAAAGGGCGTTTTTGCTACTCGCAACCTTAGCGGCAGGTGTTCGGCATTCAGGTTTTCGTCTATCAGGCAGCTTCCCTCGCACGCCTCACCGATTGGCGATATAAGCAGGCATGAACGGTCTTTTACCACCCGGTGCGAAGGTGAAAAAAAGAGCTTCCCCGGTGTGGATAACAACGAGCGAGCTACGGAATCAATAACGGTGGGGGTAAAATCGTACTCCGACAAAATTTCATACAACAAGGCTTGCGGTGATGGTTGTTGTGTCAGAAGGGCAATATCAATTGCCCTTTCTGTTGGCATTACCGCTGCCCTCCCCTCGCCCAAAGCATGGGTATATACCTTCTCCACCTCGCCCAGATGACCGGCCATGCGCAGCAGCGTATCCCGAACCGACGGGTTATATTTCTCGAGCAACGGCAGCAACTCGTGACGTATAGCGTTGCGTTGATAAACTGTGTCTACATTGGTGCTGTCGGTTACGAATGGGGTATTTTCGCTGGCAAGAAAAGACTCTATTTCGCACCTCGAAACAGCCAGCAACGGACGCGCTACCCGGCCATTCAGCGGCAACATGCCGGTAAGGCCTTTTATGCCGCACCCGCGAACAACGTTCAGCAAAACGGTCTCTACATTATCGTCGCGGTGGTG
>JGI994J12354_10005345_pt1 | contig 11094 bp, 7 predicted proteins | sample IntmicLarv3ML3BL_FD_12354 | JGI IMG/M metagenome (IMG submission 12354) | reverse complement strand
GCACACTTCCGATATATATAAATTATACATCAGCGGTCACCTATTTACAATAATAACCTGTATTGTTTAGAGGCAAGTCCTGTCTTTTTTTATTACTAAAAATTTTTGCACCAAAATGCTTTTAACTGTCCTACAAAGTGAAGGGAGTTTTATTCTCCCCCTTGCTCTTTGACAACTGAATCGCAATATTTTAGGTACATACTGCCGGGCGGCGAGCCAATAAGAAGCGGCGCCATGATGGACAAGCACACAGCTTGACCGAAGCGAGAACCGTTAGCTTATAGCCTTGTTTGGAAAACAAGGCGCGATAACCCCCTCGGCAGAAAATGATACTTCTTCACAGCCTCCCACAGATTTGAGGGGGAGCCCTGCGATATACGCTTGCCTTAGCGAAGCGGCGGTATCTGCGGAGCTATGATGCCGGCACTATCCAACGGCAGCCTAAAATATTCCCATAGCCCGATTGCGGGTTTGTCGGGGGCACGAGATAAATACGGCAGTTTATTTTTGCGAATTGAGATTAGATACTGCGAGCCGGGTTTTTATGAGAATCCGACTCGTTCATGTACTCTTAATCACAAAACATCTATTAACCATACTCATAAAGGAGGATACCGAATGACCGAAACCAAAATCAATTTTGTTCAAAAAACAAGACCTGTTACAGAGACCCAAATCAGCGGCACAACATATCTTGTGTCATCTGCTTTTAAGACCGATAGCAGGGAAACTGCCGTTACAAAGATGGAGCGGGTGCTTAAAAGTGAAATTCACCTGACGACGCGAAATACAAGGCCATAACCTCCAGTTTTTTTGCAAAAAGCAGGCTTACAAACAGCCAACGGTGCGGTATAATCAAGATACACAAGATTATACAACTATCCGTTTGGCTGTCGGAGATGGAGGTTTATTATATGATTAAGACAAGCCAAACGACTTCTGGCAGTTTGAGCAGTGAAGTGTGGAAAGCTCTGTATGCCCGCCTTTCGGTTGACGATGCAATGGACGGCGAAAGCAATAGTATTCAAACACAGAAACGGATTCTTGAAAAATATGCCGTTGATAATGGTTATACCAACTATCGTTTTTATATTGACGACGGCGTCAGCGGAGTAACATTCGAGAGACCCGGTTTTCAAGAAATGCTCGCCGACATTGACGCAGGCCATGTTGATACTGTAATTGTCAAAGACATGTCGCGTTTCGGAAGAAATTATCTTCAAGTCGGTATGTACACGGAAATTATTTTTCCCGACAAAGATGTACGCTTTATTGCCATTAATGATGGGGTGGATAGCGCCGGCGGAGAGAACGATTTTACTGTTCTGAGAAATGTTTTTAATGAGTGGCTTTGCAGAGATACAAGCAAAAAAATTCGGGCGGCTCTCAAAGCAAAGGGTATGTCCGGCAGACCGCTCAATGCCGATGGACCATATGGATATATCCGGGGAGAAAATGAGCATTTCGCAGTTGATCCACAAACAGCGCCTATTGTGCAGGAAATCTTCGCCTTATGTCTTGATGGTAATGGTCCTGAACAAATAGCCAGAATATTGACAGAAAGAAATGTTCCGACCCCCAGTACAGCCAGATACTTACGAACCGGAAACCGTTGCAGCTATGTGCCGGAATTTCCATGCGGATGGTTAAGTTGTACGGTACGTGATATTTTGGAACGAAAAGAATACTTGGGGCATACCGTGAATTTCAAAGAGACCAGAAAGTCCTATAAAAGTAAAAAGATTCTCAAAAACAGTGCAGATAAGCAAGTGGTTTTTGAGCATACCCATGAGCCGATTATTGACGAAGAAACTTGGAATAGGGTACAGGAAATCCGTCAAAACAGACGCCGCCGTACAAAATGGAATACTCCCGGTATGTTTTCCGGCTTGCTATTTTGCGCTGACTGTGGCTCGAAACTCTCTCGTCATATGGTTGCTGATCTGCCGGATGGTAAAAAAGGTGTTGATAATTATGTGTGCAGCGCTTACAGAAAGCGGAAAGATGGCTGTACTGCACACTATATCCGCACGGTGGTATTAGAAAAATTGATTACGGATGATTTGCGGCATGTGACACAGTATGCAACCGCACACGAAAAAGAGTTTGTAAATCTTCTTGTCGATAATTCTGTAAAGGAGCATCGGCGGAAAACCAGTGAGATTCAGCGCACTTTGGAAAACAATCAGATGCGTATTACTGAGCTTGATAATATTATTAAATGTTTATATGAAGATAATATAAATCACAAGCTTTCGGATGAGCGGTTTATCAAACTATCTGGCGATTACGAAACCGAGCAGAAGGAACTTACGACCAGCACCCGAACATTAACAGATTGGTTGGCAAAAGAAAAGGATAAGGCTATTAATGCGGATAGATTTCTTGCTATCGTAAGAAAACACCTTGCATTTGAAGAATTGACACCGACGCTCTTAAACACGTTTGTCAGCAAAATAATCATTCATGCCCCCGATAAAAGCAGCGGCAAGCGTGTGCAGAAAATTGAGATTGTCTATAACTTTGTAGGCAAGGTTGAGATTCCGGAAAGTCCAGTGCAAGGCACAGCAGAATTGAAAGTCCATGCCGGTGCAACAAAGGACGAAGAAAAATCAGCATAATCGGCAGATTGATTTTTAAGATTCACAAAACATCCTTATCGAGATTACACAACTGTGTAGCCCTTGTTTTTCTCTACTCGGAATACTGCCATAGCGTAAGCCCTCCTTTCTGAAAATTGGCGTAAAAAAACAAGGTATTGTTTTGTCAACAATACCTTGTTTCATGGTGCATATTCGGTTTTGTACTTTTCCCATTTGCCCGGCTGCCATAAAAACATTGATTTTACTGGGTTTCTTCGTGTTTTCTTATGTCAGCCTGCTTTTTTGGGGCGTCTTTTTCAAAGCGTACTTGAGGATGACCCGCAATGGGGCCGCTCATGTTGAATGAGATAGCGACAGATTTTTAATCTTCTGTGCAGCAGACTATGAAACGCTTACTGTTGGTCAGAAGCAACACCTGCTTCACATTGCCCATCGTCTATTTTGGATGCTAACTTGACTTAGCGTGCGAATAAGTTATATAATATATTTAAGCACTCTAAATAATAGAGCAGATGCAATGAAACATTAGCAAAGCTGCAACGGCATGAATGTAGCTCGCTTAAAAAATTAGGAGGCAAACAAATACCATGATTAAAACCTTTACAGCCCATACCGACGAAGTTGATGATGCTGAGGCTGCAGTAGAGCAGGTTCTTGGACAGCTGGATTTTAGTAAGCTTCTTAAAAATAGTGTTGCTATAATCAGTTGCTATGCGGATTTTGTTGATTCTGGTGCGTATGCTGCAGTCTGCGAGATTCTTCCCTGTGATGTTGCGGGAACCACAACGATTACCAATACTGTGGAAGGCGCAGAGGATGATATTATTTTGACACTGATGATTCTCAGCAGCGATGATGTTTCTTTTGAAACTGGTATTTCAGGGTCAATTTTGTCTGAGGACGAAGCATTATTGCAAAGCGCTTATCAAAAGGCAGCAGACCGGCTGCCTGGCACACCCTCACTCATATTCAGCTTTGCGCCACTTCTTTTGAACGTAGGCGGAGATTTTTTTGCAAGAGCTTTTGACGGAATATCCAATGGCACGCCAAATTTCGGAACAGTTGCCGTAGACCACAATGCGGACTATTCTGAAGCCGTCGTTCTTTACAATGGCGCATCCCACCATGACTGTTGCGCATTTATTCTGTTTCATGGCGAAATTCACCCTAAGTATTATGTTGCCGGTATTTCTAATGAAAAGGCTTTCCGTGAAAAAGGGGTCATAACCGCCTCTCAAGGAAACCAGCTGCAAACAGTAAATGATAAGCCCATAGGCGATTATCTTGAAGGTTTGGGCCTGCAAAAAAATGCAGATGGGTCGATTGCAGGGATAAATTCGTTTCCCTTCATCATGGATATGAATGATGGCATGATGCCGGTCATTCGGATTATGTTTGCATTGACGCCGGAAGGCTATGCCGTGTGTGGCGGTGATGTTCCGGTTGGAGCAACGCTTTCCGTCGGTGCAATTGACGCTGAAGAGGTTTTAACCACAACTGAAGCCAAATTGCTGGAGATTATCAAGCATTCAGCGCCGAGTTTTTTAATATTATACTCCTGTGTGGGACGCTATTTTTCGATGGGCTACAATCCGGCAGGCGAGCTTGAAAAGATTAAAGCATTGCTGGATGAAACAGGAATACCCTACCATTTTGCGTATTCCGGATGCGAGATATGCCCGGTGTACCCTCAAGATGGCTTTGAAAAGACCGTAAACCGCAGCCATAACGATACTTTAGTTATATGCGCTTTTTGACCAAAGAAAGGAAATTCGCATGGATAATCACTCACTTACTGCTGTAGCGCAAGAAGAATATAAGCAGCTGCTCAAAGAAAATAAGCGCCTTGCCCGTGAATTAGAACGCCAAAAAAGCATAAATATGCGCAATCAAGTTAGGGCGGAGGCTGACCGCAGTTTAGAACGTATTGTGAAGCATGAGCGTTCTCAGCTAGAGCGGTATATGGATTTGATTCTGGATAATTCTCTTGAAATAATTCTCCTATTTGATAAAAATGGTCGAATCCTGTATGCGAGCGAATACTACTTGAAGCGCAGCCACAGCGGCTCAAGTAGTATGGTGAGAGGAAAAACGCTCTGCGAAATATTGTCGCCCTTTGTAGAAGAGGAATTCCTTTTGCAAATTGACAAATCTATGCAAGACGTGTTGTTTAACAAGAGGCGCAGTGAGGCCGAGCATGATATCGACTTTGAAGGAAATGGAAATGTACGGCACTATATCATGCAAATCACACCTATGATTGGAGATACCCATTCCGTGGAAGGTGCAATGGCTTTATTTTTCGACACCACTGAAATCACAAAAGCTCGCAATGAGGCGGAACAGGCTACTCGTGCAAAATCCGATTTTCTGTCGCAAATGAGCCATGAGATGCGAACGCCGCTCAATGCAATTATTGGTATGAATGAGCTCGCCAAAAAAGCGACCGAAATGGATCGTATGCAATACTTGTTAAGTAAAATCCATGAAGCTTCGGTGCATTTGCTTGGTGTAATCAACGATATATTGGATATATCGAAAATAGAAGCCGGAAAATTTGAAATTTATCTTGATGAATTTGATTTTGAGGACATGATAAAGCGTGCTGTGAATGTGAATAACTTTCGCATTGAAGAAAAGCAACAACGCTTCATGGTATACATTGACCCCCAAATTCCGCATGTTCTTGTCGGTGATGAACAACGACTGGCACAGGTTGTCACAAATCTACTTTCCAATGCCATTAAATTCACCGATACATCCGGCACGGTGGAGCTTGACACTTATTTAGAACGTACAGATAATGACATCTGCACCGTGTGTATTACCGTGAGGGATAGTGGCATTGGCATTTCACCCGAACAGCTATCTCGTCTTTTTGCAAATTTTGAGCAGGCGGATGGAAGTATTTCGCGCAGATATGGCGGAACTGGTTTGGGTTTGGCTATTTCTAAGAGTATTGTTGAAATGATGAATGGTGAGATCAACGTGACATCAGATTTGGGGGTCGGCTCCACCTTTACAGTGTCCATTCCGATGAGGAAAGGCAAGGCAGAGCAACAGCGCCATCATATGCTCCATAAGGGACTGCGGATATTGGTGGCAGATGATGTGCCGGAGTTTCTTGATTATTTCTCCAAGCTGATGAGGCACTTGGCTATCGACTGTGTCACAGCATCAAGCGCATCTGAAGTGCTTGAAATGATTGCGGCTACTGGTAGGTTCGATATTTATTTTATTGACAGTTATATAGGAGATGTGGCGGGGCTTGACCTTGCGGAAAAAATCAAAATCGCAGATCAATCAGAGCATTCCATTGCAATCATGGCTTCTACAGCAGAGTGGGAAAGTGTTTCCGAGCAGGCGGAGAGCATCGGTGTGAAACACTTCCTGTTGAAGCCTTTTTTTCCTTCGGCAATTGTTGACTGTATCAATGAGTGTTTGGGTGTTTCTAGGGCAACAGAAAATGTGGACATGCAGGAAGAAGTATCTTTTCATGGACACTGCATCTTGCTGGCAGAAGACATTGAGGTAAACCGAGAGATTATTAGTGCCTTACTTGAATGGACTGGATTGAGTATAGATTTTGCTGAAAATGGTCTTGAAGCTGTGGAGAAGTTTGCGAAGAACGAGGAGCGCTACGGTCTGATATTTATGGATGTGCAAATGCCGGAGATGGACGGATATCAGGCGACAGAGAAAATTCGTGCTTTGGGTACGCAGCGAGCAAAAGAAATCCCGATTGTTGCAATGTCTGCAAACGTATTTCGTGAAGATGTAGAACGATGCCTTGCGGCCGGCATGAACGACCATCTTGGAAAGCCCGTTGATATAAGCGAGGTATTGAAAACGCTGAAAAAATACTTGAAATAAGAGCTGCTAAGTGAATGCCCGCTTTAAACATTTTAATTTGGCTGGTGGTGTAGCGGCTGGGACCAGATGAGCGAAGAAAGCTATACTGAAGTATAATTTTTTGCCCCAAGTTCTGACCCAAGATGGTAAACTACCCAGTGGACACACTGGGTAGTTTACCATGATTGCAGGTGAATATCTTGGTCTAATAGGCATGTTTGGTCGCAAAAGCAACGCATTTCTGCCCCGACACATATTCGGGACCAAGAGGCCTCGGGTTCGAATCCCGACACTCCGACCAAAAAATCCTTTAATCATGCGGCTTTCCGCTGGTTAGAGGATTTTTTGTTTTGCCTATAAACGGTGTTGGGTCAACAAAAAGGTCAACAACTTGCGAAAAAGCTGTATGATTACGCTTATCGTCCGAAAGGACGGAAAGAAAATGGCAAGTGTTCAAGAAAATGTAAAAGACGGAAAAGTGGTATCGTGCAAATTTATAGTATTTTTGGGGAGAAATAAGAACGGAAAAAAGTTATCTAAGTGCATGACTTGGCATCTCCCATGCTTGCCCTTGTAGGTAGCAATGCTTTTTTGTGCCGAATCATCACTGTTGCAGGGGACGCTATCGGACTTACAGCCTCATGCGGAAGGTCTGCCATGCTCTCAAAGGTATTGTATCGTCCTCCAGCTTGCAATTTTCGATAGAGAAGTGAAGCGAGAGAGATGGGATCAGGAGCGCATGGGCAAAATGATTGAAAAATAGGTGCGAAAATCACAAGTGGTGTACATGAGCGAAGATGAACTCCTCTCTGAGGGCTGGGTGGCGCCTTCTCTATGCCGACTTGTATCATTGCATGGCGGTCAGACATATTCCTCGGCAGTGCGACAACTGGGGGCGAGATGGAGCTGAAAAGACAGCTTGGGAGATTTTTACTTTGAGCGCAAGCAAAAGCGGCAAACTAACGTTTGCCGCTTTTATAATTACATATCGTTAAGAAAACGAAAGCATAACTGTTGTAACAACTGGAAAGCCGGTTGAAATGAAGCCAGGAATAATTACATTGGTTAGAGAAGCATGCCCATAAGCTCTCTTATGCACTTTTCTTTTTCAACTCAAGAACAGCTTCAATCTCGAAAGGAATATTCCCTGGCAGCACATTAACGCCGATGGCGGAGCGAGTGGCTCGGCCGGCTTGCTCGCCAAAGATGTCGATGAGCAGTTGAGAAGCGGCGTTTGCAACCTCGGGCTGCTGATAAAAATTGTTTTCGCTGGCGACAAAGCAAAGGAGTTTGACAAAAGTCTTGATTCGGTTCAGATCGCCGATGTTTTTATGCAAAATGGCCAGCAGATTTAACACCGCATGCCTGGCAGCGTCCTGACCTTGCTCAAGCGAATATTCGCCGCCGACCTTGCCCGAAAATGTGACAGTGCAGCCTGTGTTGGGACCGGAGCCGGAAACGTAACACAGAGCACTTCCGAATTCTTTCGTCTGTGAATAAATTCCGCCAAGGCCGGGGGCTTCGGGAAGGGTGAGACCTAATTGAGCCATCTTTTCATAAACATCCATCTTTTTTTCTCCATTCAGCCATTTTGCATTGATCTTAACTCTTTGTGTGTTGCAAAATATGCACATAATTTTTTATTTATAGTGTTCTTATTTGCCAAGTTTAGCCATTAAAACTTCCAATTCATCTACCTGCGGAGAGATTGTTGCGACTTCTTCCAGATTAACGTCGATTTCGCCGATATCTTTCAGCCCATGGGCGGTAATCAGTGCGACCACACATTCGCCCTTTTGAATCACACCCCGCTCTGTCAGTGTATGCACTGCCGAAAGAGATGTGGCTGATGCCGGTTCGCAGAAAATCGCCTCCTTACAGGCTAATTTCCGCAGGGCGGCGCTGATGGATGTATCTGAAACGCTCACACCCACACCGCCAGATTTGCGAATTTCCCGCAGAGTTCGGGTTCCATCCTGAGGATAACCCGTGAGGGGATCGCAGATGCCGCCTGCAATGGTCTGGGGGTTTTCAAAAGCTTCCACCACATCCAACCCTTTTTCAAAAGCGCCGGTGATGGGAGAACATCCTTCAGCTTGCACACCAATCATGCGAGGCAGCTTGTCACAGAATCCCAATTGTTTGAGTTCGATGAAGCCCTTATATACACCAGCAAGCATAGCTCCTGCACCCAGCGGAATCACAATCCAGTCAGGCACCCTGCCCTGAAACTGGGCGAAAATCTCATAAGCGATGGTCTTGTCACCCTCTACGGTATAAGGGTTGAGGTAAGTGGAAGTCAGATTCGCCCAATTGTATTTCTTGGCAGCCATGTTGGCAACGCTGTAGGAATCGCTGTAATTGCCACGTACTTTGACAATAGTCGCACCGTGGGCCATCGACTGGGTGACTTTGGCGGCAGGTGTTTTTTCCGGAACGAAAATATAGCACCTCATGCCTGCTTTCGCAGCGAAGGCCGCCAACGAACTACCTGCATTGCCTGTGGAAGCAATGGTCACGGCATCCAGGCCGAAATCCTTCGCCATAGAAATGCCTGCTGCGTTGGGACGATCCTTAAACGAGCAGGTTGGATTTCTAGTCTCGTCCTTAAACAGCAGATGGATGCCCAAAGCAGGGCCAATGCGGCTGCTCTCCACGAGGGGCGTGTTGCCTTCCAGAAGCGTAACAATATTCTCCCGATTTTTCACCGGCAAGAGCATGGAAAAATCCCACATGGTTTTGTAATGCTCCAACGCAGAGGCGACTTCATTCTTGCAAACCTTGTTGTAATCGTAGACGACTTCCAGACTGTACCTGCAGGCATCGCAGGCGTACTTGTTGCCAAGCTCGGTTTCCCAACCACAATCGGGGCAAACTAACTTTGAAGCGTACATCTTTCATTAACACACCTTTCGCAACATTCTCCATAGCCGACGCACAAATTTTAGTGGCAGTTCTTTGCACCATGTCCTTCGCCGCCATTGCGCAGGGTTTCCAAATAAGTATACAGGGTGCCCTTGGAGATGCCCAGAAAATCGCCGATGCGCTCGCTGCTCTTAGTGATGAGGAAGACGCCGCTGTCGTCGAGATATTTTAGGAAGGCAAGCTTTTCCTCTTTACTCATTAAAATAGGCGGCTTACCGATGATACGCTGACCCTCGGCGATAAAATGCTCCAGCAATTGCTTAATGTCCGTGGCGAAAACTTCCTTCTTCTCATCCACATCCAGCGAATAGTTGTTGTTGGCGTGAAGATAACTCTCATATCGCACCGCATCGGTAATGTCTGAATTGATGCAGAGACAGCCAGTCACCTGGTCGCCGTCGTGATAGTACATGGAGGAGGAGCGGAGAATTCGTCCGTCTTTTGTGTGGGTGATGTAGTTATAGCGGTCGCCGTCTACCACAGTGCCTCGCAGAACCTCCAAGCCGAGGTTGCTTCCGCAGTCGCCGATTTTGCGTCCGGTGATATGCCCGTTGCGGATATCGACGATTGTATGTTCATAATCCAACATTAAATCGTGCAGAACAATTTCACAATGATGTCCGAAATGGCTCTCAAGCATATCCATCAATTTTTTCATAGATTCCTGCTGGTCGTTTATACTCGCCATTGAGCGACCCCCTAAGATATAAGATTTATAATCATTCTACCATACAATTTGTATAATGTAAATGTTTTTTTACAGGGTTATACAAAAAGTTGGGCAGAGGATTAAAACTTTAAAAAAGTAAATGAAAAGTTTTTTTCATACAGAAACAAGCATGTATTCTGACTAAAACACAGGATTATCAACAAAAAATAGATAAATGTTTGTGCGAAAACAAAAAAATCGATTAAAGCAGGAACTTCTCAGATTATGAAATAGAGAGCAGAAAGAAAGGCGGAAAGAACGTTTTTGGAAAATTATTCTATGCACTATACAAAAACTATTGACTAATGATAAAAACTGTGCTAATGTATTTTTATCATAAGATAAATACAATAATTTAAAACTATCACAACGATTTTCCGGCGAAATAGACAAATGAAAACAGTGGAATTGCTGCAAGATTCCTAGAAGGACGGTGGCATTTTCCGACGCAGGAAGTAACCCCTATCTGAGTTCCTGTACAAATTCCCTATTTTGTGTATCTATGGTGTCTGTGAAACAGCGCAAAGGCAGCGCCGCTGATATAAAACTTACATGAGGAGAGAACAAAATGAAGAAAATTGTTGCATTACTTACTGCCGTGCTCTTGCTATGCTCCCTGCTCGCAGGCTGCGGCACACAGCCTGCCGCCAGCACACCGGCTCCACAGCCTGTTGTCAGCGGCGAACCCGCTGCGCCTGTTGTTGAGATGGAAGATCTGGGCGTAGCCATCACCATTGGTACTCCCCACGCAAACGTAGCTGTTATCGCTGAGGAAAAAGGTTACTTTGCAGAAGTTGGCATTATTCCTGACCTTCAGCCCTATGTCGGCGGCACTGCCATGATGGAAGCCCTGCCCTCCGGCGCATGGGATATCTGCGTGGTTGCCATCCCCGGCTGGATTCCCGGCACCGTGAACCATGACGTGAGAATCGTCGGCCTCGGCCCTTGGGATCATGACGGCATTGACCTCTCTGTCCGCGCTGACAGCGACATCGCTCTATCCGG
>JGI994J12354_10005344_pt1 | contig 11095 bp, 11 predicted proteins | sample IntmicLarv3ML3BL_FD_12354 | JGI IMG/M metagenome (IMG submission 12354) | reverse complement strand
TCCCGAATTTGTTTTTCATCAACGGCGGCAAACAAAATTATCATAAAATCACAAAAATTTTTATTTTTTCAGTCGGCTGTGTCGTCATTCCACCGGCTTGGCATCGGCGAATCCTTCGCGCTGTCCCGTTCCGGCTTCTTTTATCAGCTTTTCGGGCGATTCCAGCATTTTGGCGACATTTAAAGCGTGTTCGCGCGTTCTTCTGTCCATTAAAAACGCCAGCTCTTTGTCGTTTCGTCCCTCATCTTCGTGAACAAATACTTCGATGATGTGCGTGTTTGTCATCAGCTGCGCCATGATAATTCCCTGGGATGCTTCGTGAGCGCACGTTTTGTCCTGCGGTTTGCTTCCCGGCATGCCGAGCGCCATGACAATATCGCACTTCTGCTCTTCGATCAATTTTTTTGCGGCGACAGGAAGGTCTTTAATTCCGGGAACCGTAACACGGATAATTTTCGCATTGATTAATTTCTTAAGTTCATCCGACGCGGCGGCACCCATATTGTAGCGGGCGAATGTCGTATCGGCAATTCCGATTGTAGGCATGACGGAAAAAAAGATAGATAAATAAATAAATGTATTCATTGCAAGTTCAAACGATTAATTCGATTCATTCAATTATTCAATTCAATTATTCAATTCAATTATTCAATCCGATTATTCAATTCGATCATTCAATTATTCCGGCGGTATTTATGAAAGCAATTATTTTGGACGGTTATGTTGACGAACCCGCATGTTTCGGCGTTCCGCCTTACATTTCGCCATATCCGCGATATGCCGCGGGCGCCCTTATTGAATGCGGTTTTTTAGAATCGAATATTTCTTATTTTACAATCGACAGCGTCCGAATGCTCGGGAAATCAGTGTCTGAGTTATTCAAAAAAGCGGATGTTTTAATTATCATTTCCGGAATGACCGTTCCCGGCAAATATTTAAGAGGAACGCCGATTACGGCCGAAGAAATTCGAGCGATTTTCCGACTCTCTTCCGGCATTAAAATTCTCGGCGGCCCGATTCGTCTGGGCTATTCCAACGAAGGCGGCGTCGCCGCGTCTTCTTTGTCGTTTCTTCCGGAAAATGTCATCGTCGCTCGAAAAGATGTTGAAAGTTTTGTTTACGATTATTTTTCAAAAGGCGATGACCCTTTTTCAAATTCTCACAGATACCGGACGGCAGATGAAATTGCTCGCTGGTCGCAAAAAGGTGCCTTTGTCGTTTCGCAACACCCCGATTTTCCGAATATCATTTGCGAACTCGAGACCTATCGGGGCTGCGGCCGAAAAAAACACTGTTCTTTTTGTACGGAAGCGTTTTACGGCAAGCCGGATTTTCGGGAAGAAGAAGACATTATCGCCGAAACCAAATTGCTTTACGATATCGGCGTCCGCCGTTTCAGAATCGGGCGGCAGCCCGACCTTTTCGCTTACAAAGGCATTGATGTCGGTAAATCTTGCTTAAAGCCGAATCCGCCCGCGCTTGAAAAATTGTATTCCGGAATCCGCCGCGCGGCGCCCGATTTACAAACGCTGCACATGGATAACGGCAACCCGATTACGATTGCGGAATATCCCGAAGAATGCCGCGACATTTTAAAAACAATTGTTCGCTATCATACGTCGGGCGATGTCATTGCGATGGGCATCGAAAGCGCCGACCCCGCCGTTATTGAAGCCAACGGCTTAAAAGCGTCGCCGGAACAGGTCTTAGAAGCCGTTCGCATCGTCAATGAAATCGGTGCCGTTCGCGGCGAAAACGGAATGCCCGAAATTTTGCCGGGCATTAATTTTGTTTACGGTCTGCTCGGCGAAACCAAAAAAACGTATCAATTGAATTATGATTTTCTCATGAAAGTTCTGAACGAAGGATTAGCTGTCCGTCGAATCAATTTAAGACAAGTTATGGTTTTTCCGAAAACACCGCTTTCCGACAGCCATATTTCCGATTTCAAAAACGAAAAGCTGTTCCGCGCACACAAAGAAAAAGTCAGAAAAGAAATTGATTTACCGATGCTTCGCCGCGTCGTTCCCGTCGGTACCGTTCTCAAAGATGTTTTTGCGGAAGTTTACGGGGCAGACGGAGGCGGCGGCAGCAACAGTGGTGGCAGTACCGGCAGCAGCAACAGCAGTAACAGCGGTAGCAACAGCAACAGCGGCAACAGCAGTGACAGCACCGGTCCCGATTTAACTTTCTGCCGTCAGTTCGGCACATATCCGCTTCTCGTTGCCGTTCCCGGCCGGCTTGACCTCAATGAATTCTATGACATTTTAGTGACCGGACACGGTTTCCGCTCGATTACCGGCGTTCCGTTTCCGGTGAATATAAATTCAGCGGCGTTATCCGTTTTAAAAGAGTTGCCCGGCCTCAATAAATCAATGGCGGAAGAAGTTATATTAAAACGGCCTTATTCCGATGAAGCGGACTTTCTGAAAAAATCCGCTCACGGAAAGTTAATTTCAAAATACGTTTCTTATGAATGATATGACGCAAAATGCGGTGCATTACCATTTTTTATAATTCATTTCGTTCCGCGTCATTTTTCAACCAGTTCGCTTGAGCGAACCAGCGGAATCAATTCAACGCCGAGTTCTTTTAAAGACGCGGCGGCTCCGGATTCTCTGTCGACGATTGTCACCACTTTGGAAATTTTCGCGCCGTCTTCTTTTAAAGCCGCAATTGCTTTCTTAACAGACCCGCCGCTGGTGGTCACATCTTCCATCAAAATAATTTCTTTTTCCGGATCCATTTTTCCGACATAACGGCTTTTGGTTCCGTATTCTTTCTGCTCTTTTCTTATAATCAGCAAAGGTTGTTCTGTTTCCAATGAAACGGCCGTTGCAATCGGAACACCGCCCAGCTCAACGCCGCCGATAATCACGTCATTTGGATTTTTCATGATTTCCGGAAGGAGGCGGCCGATGTGCGCCGCGATAATTTTCAATGTTTTCGGGTCAGTGCTTGCTTTTTTAATGTCAATGTAAAAGCTGCTTTTTTGCCCCGATGATAGCGTGAAATCCCCGAATTGAACGGCTTCACAATCTTTGAGTGCTTTAATGATATCCGAATTATCCATAACGATCATGTTTTTCTTTCCTTTTTTTAATTTTTCTTTTTCATATCAATACCGGCTTACCAAGGTTCATTTTTAATTCCGAGCCAATAACCGACAATATTTGTTCCCAAATGAAGGACCGGCGTCATAATAATCACAACAATTAAGGTCAGCCAATCAAATGTTGCCGCCAGCCAGCCGTAGGATGTCAGCGCCGTCAGCAAAAACGCGCCGATTAAAAAGTCATATTGATCTGCAAGCGGCAGCGACTGTCCGCGCTGAAGCCCGAGGCGGCGTTTCAAAAAGCTGAATCCCATATCCCCAAAAAGCGCGCCGACCGCAAGCGATAATATCACAATGATCGCACCGACGTCGAATGTGCCGGATGTCTCTAAACTGTAGCCGGGCAGAACGATTCCGAAGAAGTGAAATCCTTGGCTCAAAAGGAGAATTTCAATTAAACCGATTGCGCCGCCGAGTAAAACTCCGGCAAAAAATCCGCGCCACGTTTTTCCGTCTCCCAATATCCGCCGCCCGTCTCTCATATTTTTCCCGCGGTCAATCGGTTTGCCGCCGCCGAAGACTGCGGCAAAAGAGTTCGGAAGATATGCGGGAAGCATAACCCATAATCCGACGACGATTGCTGTTCCGATTTCAATTAACATTTTACTGACTCCTTCTACCGCCATTCGCAGTTTAATCTTTGTTTTTATTTTGTTTCATATTTTCAAAAATGGTTTTTGGTTTTTCGATATTAAAAAACAATTTAATCTATTTATTTTATATTGTAATCGTAAACTTTGTAATTTTTTTCGAATTGTTTAAATATTTAAACCAGAATCTACTTTTATCAACTTTAGACAAAAATTTTGATTGATTACATTGTTTTCTTCGATTTTCAATTTATTTTCTGACACAGTCGTGTACAATAATTTGAAATAACTGTCGGCGACAATTTTTCATAATAATATTTTCATAATAATATTTCCATAATAATATTTTAATAATAATATATTGCAGGTTAAGATTGCAGGTGATTTTTTGATTGATTTCGAAGTTAAAATATTGGACGAAAACGATTTGATTTTTGTCTCTGACCTCAGAAATTTGGGCATACAGAGAAATGTCGCACTGACGATCGTTTATTTATCTAATGTTAAAGAATCTTCTTCCCGCGAAATTGAAATTGGCACGGGACTCCGGCAGCCTGAAATCAGTTTAGCTCTCGGATTTATGCAAGACCGTCAATGGGTTAAAACACGCATGATTAAAGCCAACAAAAAAGGCCGCCCGCTCAAAGTCTATTCTCTTTTTGTGAAAATGGATAAAATTTATGAATATTATGAACAGCAGGTTCTTTTAAGTTATGAGGAATCTGTTGATAAAATCAGTCGGCTGAAAGAAATTGTAAAAAACGATAAGCGTCAGAAATCTTAAAATTGAGCTGCCGCCTCTTTTTTTTACTCTTCTTCTCCTTCAAAATGCATGTCCGTAATGTCAATCCCATCGGACGATATTTCTTTTCTTAAATCGTATTCGATACCGCTTTCATCAATGAAACAGTCTTCGTTATGATAATCGGTGTCGGACTCATTTTTTCGAGCGATAATATATGTTTCCTGTCTTTCCGGTTCAATAACATCCTCAACAGTAAAACCGAAATCTTCTATCTTTCGCAAAATGGATGCTTTCGAACGGTTTTTCGGAATTTTTATAACTTGTAACAACCGGCCGCCTTCCCTTAACAATGCGGCCATTCGTTCCAACGCCGCAATCGAATCAACCGGCTCAAGCGTCATATCATTGAGAAGGACATCAAATTTGCCGTTTTTGCTGTTTTTTTCTGTGACAATTTTTTCAAACGGCAGCGTAAAAACATCCCCGAATATGACAGTTATATTTTCATTTTCAAAGGCCAGCTTCCCGAGTTCCGTTCTAAAATCTTTTGAGAATTCAATTCCGTGGACATGTCCGTTGTCCCCGATATTTTCAGATGCGAATATTAAAAAACCACCCGCGCTGGAACCTAAATCCAGAACATAATCTCCTTCATTTAATATCGGTATTCGTTCTTGAATTGCTTTCAGCTTGAAATAGCCCTTGGGCATATCTAATCCGTCTTCAGCCTCTACGGTGTCCTCTGTTGTTATGTTTTTGGACGGTTTTATGCATACTGTTCCGTTCAGTTTGACTTTCCCGTCTTCGACTGCCCGTTTTGCCCGGCCGCGCGACTTAAATAATCCCGTCTCTACCAAATAACTGTCTAATCTCATGTTCTTTTCTCAACATTGAATCTTATATAAATACGCTCTGAATTATCCCTTAAATACAATATTTTAAATATTTCCAAACGAATGATCATGTGCTTTTAATACTTACAGGAGTTGCAAAAATGGTTAAGTTAACCCCGGAAATGAAAGAAGATATTAAGAAAGTCAAAATTTTGCCGCTGGCCACCTCTTCTAAAGACGGAACGCCCAACGTCATTCCAATCGGCATTGCCGAAATTGACGATTCGGACGCAAAGGATGACTACATCCATATCATGAATAATTTCTTCCTCAAAACGATTGTCAATCTGAAAGAAAATCCGAAAGCCGCTTTTTATATTTGGAGTCCCGAAACGGTCGGCTGCATCCAAATCAAAGGAGTCGTCATTGATATCGCCGGCAAAGGAACGATTTACGATGACATGACAACTCGCGTCGCTTCCGTAAAACCCGGGCTTCCGATGAAAGAAATCATTCGAATTAAAGTGACGGATGTTTTCAATTGCAAATCCGGAAAAGAAGCCGGTCAAAAAATCATTTAATTTTTATCGAATTTAATTAGTAACAGACAGATTCGGTCTGTTTTATTTTGAAGAATTGAAACTCGAATCTTTCGATTTCAATTTCATTTTTTGCTTTTGTTTTTGCTTTTGTTTTTGCTTTTGTTTTTGCTTTTGTTTTTGCTTTTGTTTTTGCTTTTGTTTTTGCTTTTGTTTTTGCTTTTGTTTTTGCTTTTGCTTTTGTTTTTGTTTTTTGGTTTGAATTTAATTATAAATACTTTAGGTCTTATTTTCGGTTATGTATTTTTCAAAAAATTTTATTTTTAAATTGCTCAGGTTTATTTTTTTTATGGCGGTTGTCGTTTTAATTATTTCTTTAATTCTTTTTACTTATGTTCCTAAAGATGAATTTTATCGGGCGGTGGATTATTCAATTCGGGATTTGTCTGCTTCTGCCGATAATGATATTGTTCTTGTTTATCCGTCGCTGCGGTCTGAACAAAAAACATTGGGTTTTAATGTGTCGGATACGGAAAATTCCTATCAGATGAATTATTATTGGCATTTTGACGGGAATTCGCAGTCTTATCGGGCATCTGTTCCAAAAGATATGTATGAATATTATCGGGGACGACCGCACGGGCATGATAATTATCAGGAATACGCTCTTTCCGATTATGACCGCGAAGTCGTTCGGAATTTTGCAAAAGCATTTCAAGACCACGGAAATCGGTACAATTATTCCGATGAACAGGTTGCTCTAAATATTATCTCATTCGTCAACACGCTGCCGTATACTTACGATTCAGATTCTACGGGATTTGATGATTATCCCCGCTATCCGGTTGAAACACTCGTTGAAGGCGGCGACTGCGAGGATCGGGCAATTTTGGTTGCCGCTTTGCTTTACGAATTAAATCAAAAAACAATTCTAATCCGTTTGGTTACTCACGTTGCAATCGGACTGGAAGACAACGGCAATTATACCGGTCAATTTTATGAGTCCGACGGCGTTCGCTATTATTATGTGGGAGTTGCCGCTGATGAATCCGAGGTCGGCATCATTCCTCCGGAAATTAATCCGCAATTGCTCCGAATCCATCCTGTCATCAAAATCCCTTCTCTTCATGCCGATATCTATAGGTCGGGGATCGGATTAAATTCGTCCGGCAATTACAATTATACACTTCAAGGGACCGTGACGAACGAAGGACCGGGACCGTTAAAAAACGCTTCTCTTCGAATTGTTACATCCGAAATCGGATACAATAAAAACACATCCGACTTGCCGGATGTCATTGTTCCTCTCGGCGATTTGCCGGAAGATTCTGACACGGAAATGAAAGTCGTTGTTCCGGTCCCGAGAAGCAGCGGCCTTGTAACAATCTATATAGAAGGCGACGATTTTGAGCCGTTTAATTCCGGCGGCTTTTATTTCAATTTTGCAAAATAAAACAGAAATGTTAGAATGGATTTATCTTAACAATAAATTCAGTCCTTTTTTTAACGAAGTCGGAATGTTTCCGCATTGCATTTCTTTGAGCTTGTCGGCCGGAATCAGTTTAAATGCCGCATTCAGTAACGTATCCGATCCCATAAACTTGTCCATCAGTTTTCGGGCTTGGACAGATGAATCCAATGCATTGCCGAAAGCGTTCCGCCATTCGTTTTCGTAATCGATGACGGATAATTGCCTGCCGCATGCGCCTTCCAACGCCGCCGCCGCAGCTATTTCTCCCGCAATTTTTCCGGCAGCCATTGCAAACGGAATTCCGCCGCCGTTTGTTGCCATCACTTGTCCGGCCGCATCGCCGACAACCATTGCCGAATGTGTTGCCGTTTTATCGGGGGCGCCTGCCACGGGAATGATTCCGCCGTGAATCGACATAATTTTTCCGTCTTTAAGTTTTTCGGAAGCTTCCGGATGCTCCGTTATAAACTTATTTAAAAGCGAACGAGCGGACATTTTTTCGCCGGATTGAGAATTTCTCAGGCCGATGCCGACATTTGCTTTTCCGTCTCCTTCCGGAAAAATCCAGATATAGCCGCCGGGAACATATTCGTTTCCGAAATACATTTCCAAAGTGTCCGTATCAATATTTACGTTTGTCATTTTATATTCAAAACCGATTCCTCTTTCATACGGAATGCCCGCGGCCGGCTCTGCTTCTCCCGCATCGGTGTTTATCTGTCTTGAATGAGAAAGCCCAAACGTTTTGCCGACCATGGAATTTGGTCCGTCGGCGCCGATTATAATTTTTCCAATCACTTCTGCGGCTCCGAAAACGCCGTTTAATTTGACAGTGTGTTCTTTTGAACCGGACAGTATTTCCTTTGCCGCCGTTCCGCATAAAATATCCGCCCCTTCTTTAACGGCCTGTTCGGCTAAGTCACTGTCAAAAAGACGGCGGTCTAAAACAAAACCGTTAACGTCGAACTCTTTGGATTTCAGATTCGGCGCAATCAATCTTTGTTTATTTGTTTTTGAAAGAATACATTTTTTTGAGATTTTTTTCATTTCGACCGGCAGCGTTAATTCCGGAATCAGCTCTTCGACTTCCGACGCGTCCGGCACGAATCCCGCGCATTGAATCGGCGTTCCGATTTCCTGTTTCTTTTCCACCATCAAAACTTTCGCACCGTTCAAAGCCGCATATTTCGCGGCAAGCGAGCCGGCCGGTCCGGCGCCGATGATAATTATATCATATTTTTTCTGTGTCAGCGGATACATTTTGAATCTCTTTTTTATTCTGTAAATTTTTGTTTTCTACTTTTGCTTTCTGTTTTTTGTTTTTTACTTTGTTTTCTGTTGTTTTTATTTTATTTATTGCTTTATTTATTTTACCGTCTCTTTTTTTAGAAAAGTTCATATAGGGGGAATATGTTCTTAGGCTGTCTTCGGAATAGATTTCTCTCATATGCAGTTTTATTATGCATTCAATAAGGGAATGCATCCGAAAAAGATTAGGCCGATTTTTCAGATCGCTTAAGAGAGAATCTGTCGTTTACGAATTGCGAATTCTATTATATCTCGGAATTTTTATCCGTATAACGGCCTTTATGAAAAAACAGCGTTTTATGACAACCCTGTTTGATATTAAACATGATTGAATGCCGTATTATCATTCGAATATTTAATTCATTATTGAACCCGTACTCGGGTTTAATTTTGGCAGTTTATTTATTTTCATTGCCTCCTTCCGTCTTTGATTTTTTCAGACGAGTCGGCGTATTTGAAATTCATGTTTTGCTATCTTTGGTTTGGGGTTATATGACGTTGTTTTTGTTTCAATAATTTAAAGGAACTTACTATGACAACAACAACATTCAATGACCTCGGTATCTCAGATGACATTATTCAGTCTCTCCTTCTCAAAGGATACGAATACCCGACGCCGATTCAAATTCAAACCATTCCTCTTTTCTTGAGCGGAGATTCTAATATCATCGGTCAGGCACAGACGGGAACCGGAAAAACAGCCGCCTTCGGCGTTCCGATTATTCAAAATATCACAAAAAAAACCGGTCACGTTCAGGCAATTATTTTAACGCCGACCCGCGAACTGACGATTCAGGTATGTGATGAAATGTCGTCTTTTGGCGGCATCAAAGATTTAAACATTGTTCCGGTTTTCGGCGGTCAGCCGGTTCCGATTCAGTTAAAAGCGCTTTCCAAAGGCGCCGACATCGTTGTCGGAACGCCGGGACGTGTTATTGATTTGATTCACAGGAAACGCTTGGACCTGTCTCACATTTCTTATTTCGTTTTAGACGAAGCCGACGAAATGCTGAATATGGGATTCATTGACGATATCAAAGAAATTATTCAACACACCAATGATGACAAACGTATGCTCTGTTTCTCGGCAACGATGCCGAAACCGATATTGGGAATCGCCAAAAAATATATGGGTCAATACGAAATGGTTTCCGTTGAACAAATCACAGAGGGCGCTCTGACCGAACAGCTTTCGATTGATGTTCCGACCGCACTTAAATTTGAAGCACTCTGCCGTGTTATTGATTCCGATCCCGATTTCTACGGTCTGGTTTTCTGCGCTCGAAAAGACACTTCCGATGAAGTGGTTCAAAAATTAGAAGAACGCGGTTATGACGCCGATGTGATTCACGGCGACATTCTGCAGGAACAGCGTCTCCGCATTATGGAACGTTTCAAAAAGCAGAAATTAAATATTTTAGTCGCCACAGACGTTGCCGCCCGCGGTATTGATGTCAATGAGCTGACCCATGTCGTCAACTATGACATTCCGCAAGATCCCGAATCTTACACACACAGAATCGGAAGAACCGGCCGCGCCGGAAAAAAAGGAATCGCCGTTACGCTTTTGACGCCAGCCGATTTCAGAAAGTTTGCATTTATTAAAAAGCTGGCCAATGCGGATGTCCGCCGCGTTGACCTTCCCGATGCCGATCAGGTTGCCTCGATGAAACGCGAAAAATTGCATCACGATTTATCACATCTGGTTCAGTCGGATTTTATTCATACGGAAGCGGCCGAACCTTTCCTTGACTTCGCGGAATCTTTGGTGACCGAAGACCGGACCGCCGAAGATGTTATTGCCTGTCTTTTAAAGCGGGTTTATGAAAACAGAATCCTGCCGCGCGCCGACGATAAAATCATTGACGAAATGTTTGCTCAAATGCCTAAAAAGCGTTTTGAAAGTGACAGCGGCAGATCCGGCCGATACGGCTCAAACAATGACGGCGGCAGAGGCCGCAAAAGCGATTCCGGGAAATCCGACTTCGGCCGATCCGGCAAGAAAGAAGGCGGCGGCAAGAAGTCTGACGGCGGCAGAAAATCCGACGGCGGCAGAAAATCCGATGGCGGACACGGTCACGACTCCCGAGGCGGCCCCAAAAAAGGTGGCAGTAAGGGTGGCAAAGGATACGGCAATAAAAGTCCGTCCTCGAACAAAGATTACGCTATGAACAGAATTGAAAATAAGAAGGGAAAGAGAGCTTAATCTCTTCTCCCGCTACCTTTTTATATCTCTTCGATTTTGTTTATTTGGGTTTATATGTATCGTAAAATTCTAGCTTTTGTAATGGTTTGTTTAGTGATCGGCTGTCTGTTTTCCGGGTGTCTCGATAATACTCCGGCTTATACAGACGAAGAACTCCGCCGGTCTGCTATCTCATCTGTTTCCGATGACGGTCCTTCATATTCCTCTAACTATATTACGCGTACGTATACGTGGACTTACAATCGCGAGATCTTTAGTCGAGATACCTACACGATTACATTGCAAATA
>JGI994J12354_10005343_pt1 | contig 11097 bp, 11 predicted proteins | sample IntmicLarv3ML3BL_FD_12354 | JGI IMG/M metagenome (IMG submission 12354) | reverse complement strand
ATGCGATCTGTTCAAGCACACTACAAAACCATTCTAAACTTCTTTGACCGAAGGGCCACCAATGCTTCTGCTGAATCCTTTAATGCTAAAATAAAAGCCTTTAGAGCTGTTCTTAGGGGAGTAAACAATATACCATACTTCTTATTTAGACTCAAAAATATTTATGCTTAGCTCCACAACTTTCCGGGGTGATCCATTATAAGCCTGCTCAATAGCAGGGTATTCCCGAAACAGTATCTCCGCCCTTTTAGCCTGACTCTGAGTCCATTTGCTGTAATGCTTCATGACGATGTGTCTGGAACGGGCTAATAGTTGTTTACGGGTATCTCCGTTCTCATAAACATGAGGAATATATTTGCGTTTTTCTTCCTTAGACAAGTCGATTTCCTTGTTTTCCAAGTCAATGGCCTGCCAGCGATAATCTACTCTGAGATCACTAACAGCTTCATTCATTAGGCGCTGTACGTGAAACCGGTCAGCAACCAAAGTGGCCCGGGGAAAGGATTTTCTGGCTATTAGTCGCATGGTGGGGGATAAATCAAGGGTTATTTCTTTTACTTTCAGGCGTAATGAACGAGGGAGTTTTTCCAATGCAGAGATAACATCCTCTGATTTGGTTCCATGTATCATCGCAACCAAGGTTCCTTGTTTGCCGTGTCCATCCTTATTGGTTACTATTGTATAAAGCTCTCCCTGTGAAAGACAGGTTTCATCAATACTAAGATAAGGGCCTATATTCTTCTTGTATAAGACATAAGCATAATTGTACTCTCTTTCCCAATAACGAAAGTCACTGATGAATTCTTTATATTGGTAGCGTAGATTATCGCCGTCTACATTATAATAAGAAGCTATTGATTTAATGCTAACGGCACTACTTTCTATTTGATTCTTTTAAAAAAGCAACGAATTCTTTTGTTAATCGTGTTCCATCATAAGCAATCTCAAACTTCCGGCTTGTTATTTCTTTAGTTTCCTTATTTAACCATTTACGTCGGCGAAGGTGCAGATAAACAGCTTTTCCCTTTATCGGAAAGTCTTGAACGATACTGTAATCTGTAAAACCATGAGATATTAGATTGTCAGGGAGAGTCTCATACAGATTCTTCTTCTCGCATAAATAAACATCTATACGAAATGAGTCCTGTGTGAATTTTTCTAATTCAAAATGGTCGAATAACCAAGAAGGAAGAAACAGACGGAGAATAGATTCGGAATCAGTCATAGTTTTTTTCGCAAAGATAAAACTAACAACCGGAATTTCCGCTTGACCCGAAAAAGTGGGATCAAGTGTAAAAGCCGATTGGTATAATTAAAGGAAATACCTTTACATATAAATTTTATACGTTTCAGAAATTACCCCTAATTGTTTATTTGCTGAATATCCCTAAGATAGGAGGAAATAAATGATTGTTGTTTTTTCGATTATAGTATCTCTATATTTTTTTACCAACCGTAAAATTTAGCTGATCCAGATTAATTCAAACACAGAAAACCGTAATCATATTTTTTTACCACATTTTTTTTAAGTTTTCAAAGCTATATCTATGTTTCCTACATACTAACCCCTCATCCTTTTTTTTCTTGTTCACCAACCTTCTGAAAACAGCTTGTGGCGTAATAAGCAGAAAAAACACCATTCCTAAAAGTAAATACACAATCCCCCTATTAATCAGTTGTGCAAAAGACGTCCACCCTATCCATATTCTCTTAACCCACTCCTTCATACAATTAAAATAAAGTATATATAAACGGTGCAATCGCACTATTAGAAAAAACAATGATCATACCTATCAGCAGTAAAAAAATAAACAGAGGCAGCAACCACCATTTTTTTCTTTCCTTTAAGAACAGAAGTAAATCTTTAATAAATTCCATATCATGTTTTTTTTGTGATTAAAAAATTACCCATAACCAATATATCTAGCTCAGCTTTATTGAACATAGAAATCGCATCTTTGGGAGAGCAAACAATCGGTTCTCCGCGTACATTGAAGCTTGTGTTCAGCAGCACACTGCATCTTGTAAGTTCTTTAAACGCTAATAGTAAATTATAGAATTTGGGATTAAATTCTTTGTTAACCGTTTGCACCCTGGCTGAAAAATCGACATGCGTAATCGAATTCAAATCCGAACGGACGGTTAAAAATTTTTCCTGCACACCTTTTTTCCAGTAAGTAAGATTAGGTTTCCGGATATGCTCCTCATTAAGTGGAGATACAAAAAGCATGTAGGGAGATTTTATTTTTAGGTCAAAATATTTGGTGTAATCTTCTTCTAATACAGCTGGAGCAAATGGGCGAAACATTTCTCTTAATTTGGTTTTCTGATTAATCCGCTGGTTCATGTCTGGGGAACGGGGATCGGCTAATATACTTCTGTTGCCTAATGCGCGGGGACCGAACTCCATCCGATCCTGAAACCATCCTACAATTTTTCCCTGTTGTAGAAAATGGGCAGTGGATGCGGTTAATTCGTCGAAGTCCGAATAATATTTGTATTCGTAATCACAGTTTTCTATGACCGATTTAATTTCTGTATTTGTGTAGGATGGTCCGAGAAAGGTTCCATACATTCCATCTGTTAGCGGTTTGTTGTTTTGGGTCAATAAATAGTGAGCAGCTAATGCAGCCCCGATGGCACCTCCTGCATCACCGGCGGCGGGTTGAATATAAATGTTTTCAAAAATATTAGCATTCAGAAGTTTTCCATTCGCTACACAATTCAGTGCTACGCCTCCGGCCAAACACAAGTTCGTCTCTCCAGTAATTCTTTTTGCTTCACAGGCCAATTTAAGAATGATTTCTTCTGTTATGTACTGTATAGCATAAGCTAGGCTGCAATGATGTTGGCAAAACTCCGTTTCGGGGATTCGTCGTGGGATGCCAAACAGTTTTTCCCATTTCTTTTCCCGAATCATTTTCAAACCATACGAGTAAGAAAAAAAAGTTTCATTCAGGCTGATGCCGCCATCTGGATATATTTTCACGATGTGATCTGTTATCAGTGAAATATATCGCTGGGTTTCTGCTGTATCTTTGTTCCCATAGGGGGCTAATCCCATCATTTTGTATTCGCCAGAATTAACTTTAAAACCCAGAAAATATGTAAATGAAGAATATAGAAGTCCCAGAGAATCGGGATAATGTAATTCTTTCAGTACAGTGATGTTAGCATTTTCCCCTTTAAAAATGCTTGTGGTAGTCCATTCTCCCACTCCGTCGATTGTTAATATGGCAGCAGCTGGGAAGGGAGATACATAGTAGGCACTTGCAGCATGGGAAAGATGGTGCTCGGAAAACAATAATTTAAATGCTGGCTTTATATCTGACGGAAACAGTTTTTTCAATTCCTTCTTTATGATTCTCTTTACATGCAGTTTATCTCTTAACCAAATGGGCATAGAGGTTAAAAACGATTTCAATCCTTTAGGTGCGTGGTGGTAATAGCTTTCGATCAGTCGTTCGAATTTAAGGAATGGCTTGTCGTAAAAAACGACGTATGAGATATCTGAGAGAGTGACATTGGCAAAGTCCATACAATATAGGCACGCACATGCAGGGAATGATGAGTCGTTCTTTTTACGAGTAAAACGCTCCTCTTGAACTGCAGCTATAACTATGCCGTCTTTAATGAGTGCTACGGCTGAATCGTGATAATAAGCGGATATTCCCAGTATATACATAGTTAGAATTTAAAGTAAATGAAACTACTGTTGCCCGATGCCGAAAATGAGAACAGGAGAATGATCATTGCATTTATCAAGCAAATTTCTTTCCCAATAAAAGAGAAGTTATCTTTCGTTTGGAAAATATATTTCTCGGAAAGTCGATACTTCCTGAAAATCAAAATGATAGACATGGAGACAATGAGCCATAGTATAATTGCCGGGGCTACATCCCACCACCAGGCAGAAAGAAGCCTACCTGACAAAGTGCTCAACATAAGATGATTATCTACCCTAAATAGCAACCAGAGTAAGGATAAGAGAACAAAAATGATGCAACTATACAGACATTTTAAAAGGCCGTTTTGCTTATAATAAACGGGGAGATGTCTGTAAACAGATCGTTCAGCGATGTAAAACAAGCCGTGAAAAAATCCCCAGAGCAAGAAATTGAAAGTTGCACCATGCCAGATACCGCTAATAATGAATACAATCATTACGTTAACTGCCCAGCGCAGGGTTGACACCCTGTTACCACCCAGTGGAATGTATATATAATCCCGGAACCAGGAGGTTAAAGTTATATTCCAACGTTTCCAGAAATCATAGAGAGATGTACTGAAGTAGGGATAATTGAAATTATACGATAGCTTTATTCCATAGAGCCAGGCAATGCCGATGGCTAAAATGGAATAGGCATAGAAGTCGAAGAATATTTGGAATGAAAAAAGCGCGGCCGTAATGAGTATATTTATGGCAGAAATCGAACTGTAATCCGACAAAGAACCGTCGACATACATACCTATTTTATCGGCAAGTACAAATTTACATGTCAATGCATATAGTATGATTTTGAAAGCTGTAAACGTTCTTTTTTTGTTGTATGAATGTGTTTTTTTCAATTCGTAAATAAATGAATCTATTCTTTCCAGCGGCCCTGCAAGTAATTTTGGAAAAAAGGCGATAAAGATAGCAGTTTCCACAAAGGAATAGCTTGTTCCATCTTTTTTTCGATACATATCAATGATATACGATATAGACTGAAATGTGTAGAAAGACAGACCTATGGGGAGTGACGATTTATGATAGGGATATATACTTAAAATGTATTTATGAGACAATAAGAGTAAGATATTGACTGCTATACCCGAAAATATGATGTGTTTTTTGTAATGGGTGGTATGCAATAATTTTCCTGTAAAAAATGATGTTAAAACAATAATGCCCAGAATAGCGATTTTCTCACCTTCTAACATGTAATAAAATAGTAGACTGGTAAATAGCAGCAAGCTATTTTTTAACGTAGTTTTACTTATGGAATAATACAGTACAATACTGATTCCTGTTAAAATAATAATATGTAAGAAATTTCCTGCCATGGATTGTTATTGCACGGTTAAACAGTAGATACCGTTATTGAAGCCAAACTTTCCAGAGAACCAGATATCATTTTCGCTGTTTCCAAAAACAGCGTCCCACTCGTCTCCCTGGGTAGAAGTGAGTCGAGTGATAGTTCCGGTTGATAATTCAAGGAGAAAGAGATCCCAGTTTTTATTTTCGTATCCAGAATATACGATGTATTTTCCATTCGGGGAGATGGCAGGGTCCCATATATTGTAATCTGCACTTAGGATCATTTTTTTCTCATTTGTTTCCATGTTTTGGGAAACAATGGAGAAATCGGCCTGAAATTCTTTGGTTATATAATAGATGATTGGCTCTTTGGGGTGAAAAATGGGTCTCCAACTTTCGTAAAGATCATCTGAAATATTCTTTTTTTCTTTTGTTTCCATATCATACAGGGTGATGACTGGATTGGTTAATACGCCTTTATCTTTGAACCACGAAGCATATGCAAGATATCGGGTATTGGGAGAGAATGCAGGGATAGCTCCATATTCAGATTTGTTGCTGGTAACATCATATACAGAGCCGCTGAAATAATCCTGTAAAATTATTTTTGTATGACCCGTTTCCTGATTGCCCTGGGTGTAGCTGATCCATCTGCCGTTGGGAGATGATATGGGGTGTGATTTTTCGGATGGTGTTTGGGTTAGCACCCTTAAAAAGCTGAACAGGGTGTCTGATTCTGCTATTTGAAAACAGTTGGAAATGGATGTTTGAAAGAGGATTGTTTTACCATTGTTGCGAAGTGTGGGATAGCGATCGCCTTCATTGCCTGTGGTGAGATAATGATATTTGCCCGACTCATTTTTATATCTCTGAAATAAGGATTCGGCTATTAGCTGATGCCCATGGTTGCTCAAATGTTCATCTTTATCGAAAAAGGGGAAAGATTCATTCTTCCTGAAAACATTATATAAATCAATAACTTCAAAATTTAACGCCCGAGATAGACTATCAATCAGATTGTTGGGATAAAGCATATCCAGTTTAGATTCATCAATATTGAAGTTATCAATGACATCCTTATAGTATTTATACGATATTTGTTCTTTGGTGGGTATCAACAGGATGCACAGGTCGGCGTTTCTTCGAGAAGTTTCCTTTTTAAATTCAGTCAGGTAGAGGATAAGCTGTTTTACGTCTTGTTCCTTTTGGGCAGATGATTCTCTATAGAATATGTTATAGTCCCTATTCTTTTCTTCAGTTTGATAAAAAGGCTCCGTCCACCTTTGCAGGGGTAGATCAGTCGGGTTTGTATATTGTAGATTATAGAATAGGTAGCGATATAAATCTGAATATCCCATCATATATTCAGTAATTCCAATGTGATTCTCTTTTACATTCATAAAATCATTAAAAATACAGAGTTGCAGGAATACTTTCGAGGGGTTCAGTTGGTGACCATCGTCCATATAATAGTTGAATGCATCTACTATACTGTATCCGCTGATACCTGCATTTAAAATGATTTTATCGGGAAAATATGAATACGCTTTTGTCGTGAAAAGTTGTTCGTAATCTACCTGTGCTCCTTGTGTATATGAGTCACCTAGAAAGAGCCAGTCGCATTCATAGATGGTTTCGTCCGGGTTTGTCTGGACATTTATCCTGAATCCCTGTTGGTTGGTGGTGTAATTGCTGGTATATTCATCGTCTGTAAAATCCTCCACCAGATAGGGCTTATTGAAATAATAGTTACCTCGTATCTCATACAGATTTGGAATATTTCTTTCGGGGAATTTTAGCCTGAAAATTAATTCCGCATGGTAAAGAATGCCAATGATAAGGATGAGATTGAAATAGTAAAGCTGTATGCGGGAATGAAAAGGGTGTTTGTACAGGAGAATGCACACCGCAATCAGAACGAGTGGTATGAGGATGGCAACAGATAAATATCTGGTCAGCAAATAGAGTGTAACAGGGTTTACGAATAGACAAATGATTGCTATTTGACAAAAAAATCTCCAGATTCGTGTTTCTTTTTTTTTCCTGTTCATAGAGTCGCTAGGTTTTCGCTTTGCTTTCTGGATGTACTAAACAATCCGCAACACTCGTTTTTCATCGTGCAACTATCGCAACACTCTATATACTTCACTTTCCAGTCGGAAATAGATTTCCGGGCAAAACCGTGTATCGTCTTTTTTAGCAGGCAATGGGGCAGGTTAAATATCGAAACATCCATTCCCCAGTCAGCCAGTCCGATGACTGCTTCTTCCAGCTCCTTTTGATATTCTGCGGGATCAATCCAGATAATAGAATGATTTTTGATGGAGTAGCCAGTGTCTTCCAGTCCCATAAAAGAGATGTGTTTAATGAACGGTAGATTTCTGTAGATGAAAGTTGCTATAGCAGGCAATCTCTTATAATTGATTTTATTTATAACAATCCGTAATTCGATATCCAGTCCGTAGCGTGCCATATTATAAAGACCTTTCATGGTTTCATTATAAGAGCCGCAGGCTTGCGAAATGAGGTCGTGGTCATGCGGATAGTCAGAGTGCAGGGGTACTCCTAGCAATAGATTACAGGTTTCGGCATCGGCAAAAGCCTTTGTGTAGTATTTGTCAGCGAAATACCTTCCGTTTGTAAGGATATGGATCATCGTTTGCGGAAGAGCTTGACAGATATGGTTAATTAGTTCAAAAAGTTTATCGCCAAGTAGGGTTGGCTCTCCTCCAGTGATGCCTATATCTTGTAATCCAGCCGGGGCAGACTGTATAAGGGTGAGGTTTTTTTGAAAGTAAAATTCAATATCGTCTTTTTGCTTCGGGGGCTGGGCACACATCAGGCATTTGTTGTTGCATTGGGATGTAACAAACAAGGTATTATCGTTCGAATTAATATCTATTTTATCCTTCATTTCTTATCAACCAGTGTTTAAATAGGGGCATCACTTCCTCTTTTCTCTCTATCAGCAGGCTAAAAAGGTGGGAGATGATGGCTTTATGTTTTTTGCAAAACGAAGAGGTAGGTCTAAATCCATAGGGATCTCCCTGGGTGGAATAATTCCTTACTGGGTCGGCGCCACAATAACTTTGGTAAGCACAGTCTGAACAGCCTGCAATGCATTCTGTTACCCATAGTTGAGCCAGCTCCTGTGTTTTTTTTCCATAAAAGATATTTTCATATTTATCTGAAACGTTTCCTAACTGGAATGTAAAATCGTTGTATTCGGCCAACATTCTTGATTCGTCCGAAGCATATACATATCCATCATAGTTATACACAATAACACTGTTTATTATTCCCGAAGGGGATTGCAGGTCAACAAAACCAATGGGAAAGGGAGTTAATATCTTGCGTAAAAGCAGAGCGGTAAATTCTTCAATGAAGAATATCCCTTTCTTGTTGAGTTGGATAATATAATCGAGAGCTGATTTATAGAATTCAATAAACCGTTGAAAGTACGAGTCCCAATCATCATTTTCTGTGGCTAGTCCATAGGGATTTAGTGGACGGAGGAAAATACTGTGAAATCCATTGTCGAGATAGGAGTCTATAATTTTTCTGGGTTGCTGGAGTGAATATTCCGAGGTCGTCATCAAGGCAGAAACGCGATCGTGCCCCAAGGTGGTACGTGCTTTGTTGATGCCAGCAATCACTTTTTGGAAACTATCTGTTTTTCCCCTATTGCGGTTATGAAGACACTCGGGTCCATCCAGTGATGTAGATACCAAGACTTTATAGTCACGGCAGATACCCAGGATTGGGTCGGTCAGGTTGATGGAATTAGTACATAGAACGTAGGTTATTTGTTTGTTGTGTATCTTGTTCCTGTTTTCTGCTTCCTGAATTGCGTATAGCAATAATTCTGGCATTAACGTTGGTTCTCCTCCTTGAAACTCCATGGTAATGAAGGGCGAAGGAGTTTTAAACATCAGGTTTATTGCTTTCGATAAATCGCTTTTTTTCATATCGAATTGTGCTGCATTACATTCTCGAGCAGAAGCTTGACAATACACACAATTTTGGTTACACCGTATGGTAAGTACAAAAATATGCAGAGAGGTAAATGCATCGAGAAACGATTTCTTAGTCCGTAAACGGGTGGCATAGTTGTCGATCAGTATAGGTACAAGCGTTTCACTGATGAAGAAATTGGCAATTAGGTCTTTGTAGAGTTCTTCGTCAGGCATTATTTTTTTATTAATGATTCGATCAACGGTCTTTGTCTCTGCTATCAGAAAGTCGCCGGCTTCATTGACGATTATTTCTTTATCATTCAGACGTTTGAAACGAAACGGGAGCAAATAGTACATATCATTTCGTTTTAGTCCATTAAATTAAAGTCCTCATAGTCGTCGTTATTGGAAAATGCTTTGACGTACAGGATGTCGCGGATGTTCTTAGTCTCGCGGTTTACGATATCGCGGTTTTTGTAATCAATGAGTAGCTGGTTGACTTTTTCTTTAAGTGATTGAGATTCTATATCTGATAATGTCCCTTGTTTCTTCTCCAGTATTACGGACTGACGTCCATTCTCCAGATTCTGCTGGTATATTAAATAATCGATAGACAGGCAATAGGTTACTTTGGATATGACACGGTCGTTGAAAACAGATAAGTCGATTATCAGCTTACAACGGTTGTCTGTAAGGGTGAATTCAATCATTATTACTTATTTTTTAAGAAAGTAAACTGTTTGAACTTCTACAATTCCATCTGCATCGATTCCCGTTTTTTCCTGGAATTTGATAACGGCTTTTTCTATTTCCACATCAAACATGGTAGAGCCTTTGGCAAGGGTTCCGGATAGGTGTTTTTTATCAATAAGTATATTTTTGAGTTGGGTAACGTCGGTTCCTTGCATCCCTTTTTTAAGGATGCGGTCACCAAGGTTTATTTTCTGGGCTGTTCTGAGAGTAGCTGTGGGTTTTGTATAGTTGGTCGCATACCTTCTTAATGTATTAATCGTTGAGCTTCCGGCAATACCATCTACAGTTAGATTATTTGTCCGTTGAAACTTTTTTATGGCATTAGACATGTTGTGACAATATGTCACGTTGCCAGAATTGTCTTTCGTCAAAATAATCTCTGTGATGTATTCTATTTTAATCAAAAGGTTAGCTAAATCGCGTACGTCTTTCCCTGATATTCCTGTAGATATGGCTCTATCTCCTAATGAGTATATTTGGGGAGTTGTAGTGGTGGTGGTTCCCTGGTATGTACTGCCAGAAGATGAACCGCTACTATATGAACTTCCACTGCTACTTGAACGATGAGAAGAGTGAGAGCGATGCGAGGAGTGGGAACGATGGCTCCGGTGTCCTGCAATTAAATAAGTATTGTCATCATGGATTTTTAAGATGTACTTTGGGGTATTATCACTGGATTTGTTCTCTTCAATTTTTTTTATATTGTTCTCTTCAATATCTGACAAATTGTACGAAATGGCTTGGACTTCATTGCTTGCTACTAATGAACTGATGGAGGAAAGGAATATGCCTTTTAATATTTTTTCAAATTTCTTTTTCATTGTTAGTACTGAATTATAAGGACAAAGATAGTATTTTTTGACATATTTCTTTTTCTAAAGATCGAATTCTTATTTTTTTATAACTGTTATACGCCCCCAATAAAACAATAAATAAATCAAGGCTTTTATAGGAAATGCACTTTTCGGAACGAAAAAGAAGATTTTCTGTAAAAGCGGAGGTTTAGCTTTGCTGCTTTATTCTTACGATATACCTTTGTATGGCAGTTGAAGAAAGTCTCTTTTATCTCTTTCGCTTCTTTTCATCGCTCCGCCTCCTGCTTTTTTTGTCTTGCCTTCTCCAAGGCGTTTAGCTTCTTCGGCAGCTTGGCATTCAGGTGGGGAACGCTAAAACGGGAACGAAACTTTAGAATTCCCACAAACCGCTCTGCGAGCAGACACCCCAACTATCGCAAAACCACTTGTTGTGTGCAGCCAATATATTATTGTGCTGCATATTTGTTAAGCATATTCAGTTTGTTTTCTATTTCATCTTTTAATTTCTGTCCGCCTATCCAACAATCTTTCACGCTATCAAAGTCAGAGTTCA
>JGI994J12354_10005342_pt1 | contig 11099 bp, 16 predicted proteins | sample IntmicLarv3ML3BL_FD_12354 | JGI IMG/M metagenome (IMG submission 12354) | reverse complement strand
TGGCACTTTCGCCTATGGCGAAAGTGGGATAGGCGTTCACCGCATTGAAATCTTTTGCTATTTTTTATAACGCCTACGACAAACTTTAATTTATCTTTAAAAACCGCTGACTATAGACTAACGACTATTAGCTAATAGCTAATTAACCAAAGGAGGCCCGCATGGCAAAAAACTTAAAGCTAAAAGCGGCACGTGCTGAAAAAGACCTTACCCAGCAGCAACTGGCAGATGCAATTGGCGTAAGCCGCCAAACAATGAACGCCATTGAAAAAGGAGACTATAACCCCACCGTAAACCTGTGCATTAAAATATGCATGGCACTGGGCAAAACCTTGAATGATTTATTTTGGGAGGAAGAAGTATGATAAAGAAATTTTTTGACTGGAAAAGCCAAAACTTAGATGAGCGTGAACTTGCCCTGCGTGGTATGGTGTTTGGGCGCACACTTGGTGCAGCGCTGGTTTATTATTTAGTAGCTTTTCAACTTGAATATATGGGTATATTTAAAATAGTACAGCCCTTTGGCTATTTAATTGGTATTGTTATTTGCACAGCAGTGCTTGCCATTGGCATGGTAAGGTACAATATATACCCCATGGGCGAAAAACGCCAAGCCGCTTTCTATATTTTCCTTGGTGTATTTTCTTTAATACTTGCAATAACCGGTATAATTTTTGCGGTAAGGGGTATGCCCCTTATAAAAGATGCCACGCTAACCACAAATGGGTGCATTTTCGCTATGGGTATAGTGTATTTTTCAATATTTGCAGCTTATGTAGCAAGAAAAGATAAAGACACACAAATTGCAGAAGATGAAGATGAAAATGAAGAAGAGAGTTAGCTTTTAATATATAAATTTGTGTAGCACAATATAAATTAGTAAAACAGCTTGTAATAGTACAGGCTGTTTTTGTTTACAAGCAAAAAAGTAAATGCTATTATTAAATTATTAATAACTTATTTGCACAAATAATTAGAAGAAAGGCGTGCGTAAAAATGCGAAGAAAAGAACGTGAGCTCACAAAAGAAGACGCTTTTGAAATTTTAGACAGTTGTGACTATGTAACGCTTTCTCTTGCGGGGGAAGGCGGTGCACCTTATGGCGTTTCTATTGACATAGTGCGAAGTGAAAACAGCGTTTATTTTCACTGTGCAAAGGAAGGCAGAAAAATAGAAATGCTTAAAGCAAACCCCAAGGTATGCATAAGTGGCGTTGGCAATTATTCTGAAAGTATTGGCTATACAAGGTATTACCGCTCGGCGGTGGTGTTTGGCGTGGCACACATTGTAAACGGGGCAGAGGAGAAAAAAGAGGCACTGCGTTTGTTGTGTTCGGTTAAAGAGCCAAATAGTATGGANAGATTTGAAAAAGCAGTATCAAGCAATTCATTTCAAAACGTTGACGTATGGCGGGTTGATATAGAAGAAATTACAGGCAAGGGCAATAGCCCTTCATCTGCCTGAATTACATAATAAGGAGAGTAACATGAAAAAAACAAAAATTTTAGCAATACTAATGCTTTTTGTGCTGGCACTTACAGCCTGCACAACACCACAGCCAGCAAAACCCACAACTACTATTTATGGTATGCAGTTTGAAGTTGAAGAAGACTGGGAGATTCAAGAGCAAGAGGGTTATGTCTTAGTTTGTTTTAATGAAGCTCAATATAACTTTTTAACATTTTTTCAGCCAAATACAATATATATCAGCCAAAAACCTCTTGATGAGGAAGCTGCTATTTTATTGGTGAAATTGTATTCAATTTCAATGATTGGCGGCATTGCTTCTGATGTAACTGCTACAGAAATGACAATAGACGGCAGGGTGGTTTGGGCAGGTGAGGCAAGTGTTATAGTAAACGATACTACGTCTATGAAAATAACAATATGGATGTGTATGGACGATTCAAACTCTTATGTGTGGATGTACTTTGAAAACGCCGAAACGTATGACCAATATATAGCAAGTGCACAGGCAGTAATGGATTCTATTATTTTTGTAGGAGAATAACATGAAAAAAACAAAAATTTTGGCAATACTAATGCTTTTTGTGTTTACATTTACAGCTTGCGCAAAGCAAGCACCGGAAGAGTTTGTAGAGATAGAGAAACCCACAACCACCATTTACAATATGCAGTTTGAAATTGAAGAAAGCTGGGTAATTGAAAAAGACGGTGAAGGTGGCATCTATATTTATTTTAACGAAACTGATGAATTGGGCTTGCACATATATAGAAACCCTGACATTGCCGCACAAATAGTAGGTGAATTGGATGCAGACGATGTATTTTATATTGTAGACACAATTGCATACTTCAGCGGGTTTGATGCACCGGTAGAGCCGGCTATAGAGATATCTATAAACGGAAACCCTGCTTTTTGCTATGAAGGCCCCCTTGTAAATGATGACCTTTTGTATGCAAACTTTTTTTATTGTGTTTATGATAATGGGCCTGATTATTTCGTATGGTCTTACACAGCACGGCCTACTGAGTTTGAAGCAAACATTGAGAAAGTTAAGGCTATATTAAATTCTACTGTTTTTGTAGGCAACATTGAAATTACAAGTGAAGCACCGACCATAAGTGGCAATACATATGTATTTGCAGATGCAATGGAATTTGAAATAGAGAGCGACTGGAACATTACTCTTGATAATAGTGAGCTTTTTATTGAGTTTGACCCAAACGCATTAGCTTTGATGAGATTTTACCCGCCCACGGTGGTACCGAGTTTGGTTATTGATGAAGAAATGGCTATAGCACTTATGAATGAATTTGCGACAATGATTGGCGGTGAAGCCACATCAACCGAATTAGCAGAAGTAACTATAGATGGGCAAGTGGCGTGGGAAATATCAGGCGTTATAGATACGCCGTCCCCGTCAGACATAAAAGTAATATTTTGGATGTGCAACCCGACAGATAGCCGTATGGGATATATGTGGATATATATGGCGACAGAAGAATATTATGATACCTACCTTTCGCAAGTACAAGCCCTTGTAAATTCTATTAGGTTTATTTAGTAAAAATATTTTTGGAGGGACAAAATGAAAAAAGTAAAACTTGTAGCAATACTAATGCTTTTTGTGCTGGCACTTACAGCTTGCACAACACCACAGCCAGCAAAACCCACAACTACTATTTATGGTATGCAGTTTGAAGTTGAAGAAACTTGGGCATTTGAAGAAAATGAAGGCGGAACCTTAATTTATTTTAACGAAAACGATGAAGGTTGTTTACTTGTAAGCATGCCTTTTGCATCAGATGCAGATAATGTAGATGTTGAAAATGTAGGCAACATGTTAAAAGCAATTGCCTTATTTTCGGGGGCTGATATTCCTGAGGTATCTGTTGTAGAAATATCTATAGGTGGTAAATCAGCTTTTTATTCTGAGGCAACTCTTGCAAATGGCGATATAGTGCATAGCCAAGTATTGTACTGTTTATGTGATGATGGCACTGCTATTTATGCATGGATGTATATGGCCCCGCCTAACGAATATGAAGCAAACGTTGAGAAAGTGAAGGCTATATTAAATTCAATTGTTTTTATTGAAGAGTAATAATTGCTGTAAACTATATAAGCATATGTTTTTGTATATTCATACAAAAAAGTGTCAAAAATAAATCAAATTAGTATATTACTTGAGAAATTATAAAAAAATTTGTATTATATTACTTGAAGAAAGCAAATGCACCATACCTTACTTTAATACGTTTTTATGATGCACTTGCGTAATTTTTAGGAGGTACGACGTGAAGATTACAAAGATTTTAGCATTAACATTAGTACTTGCACTTGCACTTACAGGCTGTAAAAAGCCTAACCCAGAAGTATCAAGCATTCCGGAATCATCAGTGGTGGAAAGCACACCCGAAAGCATTACACCTGTTGTAGATGGCGACACATACACAGCGTATGGCATGCAATTTGTAATGGGCGAAGGCTGGACAGTTGAAGTAAGCACTATTTATACATATGTTTACTTTGATAATTCACAACAAGGCTTTGTTATGTTTATGGAGCCATATGGCATTGGCACTATGGTATTAAATGAAAGTGCTGTTGTGGAGCTTGTTGAAGAAGTTGCCTCTCAGCTTGGTGGCGAATGCAATGTTGGCCCTGTTACAACAATAACAGTTGATGGCAAAAGCGTTTGGGCAGTACAAACCGAGGTAGTGGTAAATGGCTCAACCGTTAAAATGGACTACTGGCTTTTCAAAGAAGGTAGCGATGCTTATGTTTGGGTATTCTTTGGTGCACCAGACTATTACGCAGCACATATTGCAGACGCACAAGCATTAACAAACTCAATTATATTTGTATAATACTTAAAGCATAATAAAAAAACCACCCCGCTTAAATTGTGGGGTGGTTTTTTATGTAAAATAAAGTAGTGTAAGTTTGTGCAAGTTACCTTACAATAAAATATAGCATAATATAATAGGTTTATATTATAATGCAAGTACTACTATATTTTGGAGGACAAAATGAAAAAAATAATATCAATGATTTTGGTGCTAATTCTTATGTTTACACTTGTATCTTGCACAAGACCTTTCATAGATCCATCAAGTACACCATTAAACATGGCAGATATTTCGACCCCTGAACTAAATGGTATTACCTACACAGCTTATGGCATACAGTTTGAAATAAAAGAAGACTGGGTGGTTGAGGTAGATGGCATATATACTGATATATATTTTAATAATTATACCAGTAGCTGTATGACATTTTCGGAGCCCATGTACACAGGTGTAGGTCAGCTGACAAAAACTGAAATTGAACATGAAATGGAAATATATGCAGAAAACCGTGAAGGCAATGTAACGATAGCGGATGCCTACCAGGTAATTGTAGACAATGAAAAAGTTTGGGTTATTGATGTATTTGAAGAAATTAGCGGGGTGGAACTTCAATTGACTTTTTGGATATACAGAACAGGCTCTGATACTTATATGTGGTCGTATATAGCTCCGTTTTACGAGTATGAAGTTTGTTTGCCGTACGTACAAGCACTAATTAAGTCTATGAAACTTCCTTAAAGTTGATACTTTATTAAAGCAAAAACCACCCCGCTTAAATTGTGGGGTGGCTTTTTATGTAAAGTAAAGATGTGTAAATTTGTGCAAGTTACCTTACAATAAAATATAGCATTATATAATAGGTTTATATTATAATGCAGGTACCACTATATTTTGGAGGATAAAATGAAAAAAATAATATCAATGATTTTGGCGATAACACTTATGTTTACACTTGTATCTTGCACATCGCCTGCAAGCACTCCATCAAGCGTACCATTAAACATGGCAGAAATTTCGACCCCTGAGCTGGATGGCGTTGCCTACACAGCTTACGGCATACAGTTTGAAGCAAATGAAGATTGGTGGGTTACAGAAATTGGCACCCACACTTATATTGTTTTTTATGATACGGAAACATGTAGTTTTCTATTAGCGGCGCCCAAAGATGCTAAGTACGTTACACTTTCTAAAGCGTATGTAGAAGGTTATGCTATAGGCTTTAGTTCATCTCTTGGTAGCAACTCATCAATAGGCACTGCCACACAAGTAGTTGTAGATAATAAAAACGTTTGGACTATTGATGCGAGCGCAACAGTAAACGGGCAGAAAATGGAAATAACAATTTGGATGTATGGAGATAACGATGTAATTTATACATGGATATTTTTAGCAACACCTGATGATTACGAAGCTAATTTACCATATGTGCAAGCTGTAATAAAATCTATGAAGCTTCCGGCAAGCTGATACTTTATTAAAGCAAAAACCACCTCGTTTAAATTGTGGGGTGGTTTTTTATGTAAAATAAAGTAGTGCAAATTTGTGCAAGTTACCTTACAATAAAATGTAGTATTATATAGTGAAGTTATATTATAATACAATTACTACATAATAATGTTGAGCCATGCAAGGAGGGCAATATGAAAAAGATATTAGGTTTAGTATTTGCAGTAGTATATATGCTTTCGCTGGTAGCGTGTACAAGGCCTACACTTATTGTGTCAAGCGTGCCTGAAAGTATAGTTGAAGAAGAAAGTACAGTAGCTTCTATATTAAATGGCCAAACATACACCCTTGGAGGTGCCATAGAATTTACGGTTGATGAAAGCTGGATAGTTAACCAAACAAACCCCAGAATGACATCTATTCGTTTTGCAAATAACACAAATACACTTGCAGGCATTAACACCCCAGCAAGAGTTGATTATGCAATTGAACTAAGCAAAGAAGCTTGTGAAATACTTATGCAAGACTTTGCAAGTGGCTACGGCGGGGTAGAAACAATTCGCGAATGTACGCAGACGGTGGTTGATAACAGAGATGTGTGGGTAATTAATGCAGACATAGACAAAAACGGAGAGATATTCAAAACAATTCTTTGGGTTGCACAATCAGACGACGGGAAAATTGTATTTGCATGGGCATACATGAGTGTAGAGGCAGAATATGATACATACCTACCGCAAATGCAAGCCCTTGTAGACTCAATTAGGTTTATTTAAAGTATATTTTAAGGAGAAGTTAAAATGAAAAAGACAATAAGCATAGTATTGGTAGTTGCATTTATGCTTTCACTAACGGCATGTGCAAAGCCACTTCCTACTGTATCAAGCACACCTGAAAGCACCACCGTAAGCACTACTGTTAGCACAAGTGAAATACCGCGCATAGATGGCGATACATATGTATTTGCTGATTCTTTGGAGTTTACAGTAGATAGCGGATGGAACCTTTTTTACGATGATGTAGGTACACTTAATATTGAACTGGGTTCAGGCAGGTATGCATCTATACTGTTTGCACCGCCGGCAGAAGCACCTTTTATGTACATGAATGAAGAAATGGCGAAGATGCTTTTAGATGAAATGATAGCACAAATTGGTGGTGGTGAAGCTATACTGCATGAAGTTACAGAGGTTACTGTAGGTGGAGAAAATACTTGGAAAATTGTTGCAGATGTAAAATTAACAGACGTTTTTATTATAAAAATGACGTTTTGGATGTGTAAGCCTGAAAATAATAAGATGGCATTTATATGGATATACATAGCCATGGAAGAGGATTATGATGAATGCCTTCCCGATGCGCAAGCCCTTGTAGATTCTATTCGGTTTATTTAATTACAAATATAGGGAGGAAGAAAATGAAAAAGATATTTAGCTTGGTACTAGCTTTAGCACTTATGCTTGCATTAACTTCATGTGATTTAATCGCGGGTACTTCATCAAGCACAGTAGAAAGCAGTGCAGAAGTAACAAGCACTGCAAGTGCAGAAGAAAGCACGCCCGAAAGCACCGCAGACCCACGCCCTTTGAGAGACGGCGCATATATATTTGATGATGCAATAGAGTTTGAAGTATATGATGGGTTAACATACGAATACTCAAGCGATGGAGCCCTTAGTGTAGGGTTTACCATACATTCGCTTATAACCCCTTCGTTAACGTTTTTGCCGGCAGAAGAGGCTGTTTCTGCACTTAATGAAAGCATTGTAGAGCAAAGAATGGAAGAGTATATTCACGGCAATGGCAACCAGGTAATTTCAATTTACACCGTTACAAAATTCACATTAGATGACCAAACCGTATGGTTGGTTAACGCCGACGCTGAATCAAACGACCCATATACAATTAGCTATACATACTGGGTATGCCAGCCAAACAACACAGGCCTTACATATACTTGGGTTTATATGGCAATTGAAGGAGATTTCAATGCATACTACCCAAATGTACAAACTATGGTAGATTCTATTAGGTTTATTTAGCCAATAATTCTAATAAGAGGTAAATAATGAAAAAGATGTTAAGTTTAGTATTAGCTTTAGCGCTTACGCTTGTGTTTGTTGCGTGCACAAAGCAACTCAATAATGCATCAACCACCACAGAATTTCTCCCTTTTGAAGGGAATGTATATGCTGATTTATTTGAATTTGAGACAGATGATAATTGGACGTACAGTTCTGATGAAAACGGCCGCTTTGGTATTTGGTTTAATTTTTCTCCGACTTCTGATTATATTGCGGGGGATTTAATTTGGGCGGGTACTTTTTCATTTTCGCTAATGGAATTTCACCTGCCAAAAAGGTTATATGAAGATACTAATTATTTAACTGAAGAGATGGCAATAGAATGGACTGACGCATTAGCTGAGCGGGAAGAAGTAGAGATAACTTTCTTTCAGTTTTCAGAAACTGTGGTAGATGGCAGGCCTGTATGGGTAATTGAACTAGAGCAACAGAGAGATGGAATAGTGGTAAAAAGTATTTTTTGGTATTACATAAAGGAAGACAGTGATTTGGTGTATACGTGGGGCTACAGCGGTACCCCTGAGGAATTTGAAGAATACTTGCCTGAGGCTTATGCCTTTATAGATTCAATTAGGTTTATTTAACGTATATTTTTGAGGAGACCAAAATGAAAAAGATATTAAGCTTAGCGTTAGCTTTAGCACTTATGCTTGCTTTAACCGCATGTGCAAAGCCGGAAAACTCTGAAGCAAGTGAAGTAGAAAGCACGCAAGAAAGCAATACAAGTACCACAGAATCTCGCCCTTTGAGAGAGGGTGCATACGTATTTGCTGATGCTATTGAGTTTGAAATAGAGGATAGTTGGACAATTTTCTATATTGACAACGGCTCACTTGTTGTTGAGTTTGACTCGAGCAGGTATGCGGCGGAAATTAGCTTTGTGACACCCGCTATAGCCCCGCATGTGGTTGTAGATGAAGGATTTTTAATAGGAATGGTTAATAGAATTGTGGAACCTACTGGCGGTGAAGTTACATTAACCGAAGTAGTGGAAATTACAATTGATGGGCAAGTAGCACTTACAATGAGAGCTGATATAAAACTTACAGAATCATTGGCAGCTAAAATGAATTTCTGGATTTGTAAGACTGAAAATGATAATACAGTATATGTAATTATATTCTTTGCAGATGCAGAAGATTACGATGTGTGTTTCCCTCAAGCACAAGCCCTTGTAGATTCAATTAGGTTTATTTAGCATATATTTTTGAGGAGAGTATAATGAAAAAGATATTTAGTTTAATATTAGCCTTAGCACTTATGCTTGCTTTAACTGCATGTTCAAAGCCGGAAGGCTCTGAAGCAAGTACGGTAGAAAGCGTACCCGAAAGCACCACAGAATCTCGCCCTTTGAGGGAAGGTGCATACGTATTTAATGATGCAATAGAGTTTGAAACATATGATTGCTCTTTATATGAAGACCCGAATGCAGGCATCCCAATTATGCATTTTGGCCCAGAAGATGCATATGCCAGCTTGATGTTTCTTATACCACAAGGAATAGGGACTGAGATAGATAGCACCATTATAAAACAGATATTTGAAGCTTCTTTGGAAAGAATGTATGAAGGGTATGATTCAACAATTACAGTATACGATGTTACACAAGTAACTATAGATAACAATACTGTGTGGACGGTTAGCGCAGATGCAGAATTAAGTGGCGAAGAGACATTTAGGTATATATACTGGATTTGCATACCGAATGATGGCAACATTGTATATCAATGGGTATTTTCTACACCAGAGAGTAGTTATGAAACAAATTACCCGCAAGTACAGGCTATTGTAGATTCAATTAGGTTTATTTAACGTATATTTTTGAGGAGACCAAAATGAAAAAAATGTTAAGCTTGGCATTGGCTTTAGCACTTATGCTTGCGCTAGTTGCATGCGCAAAGCCAGAAAACTCTGAAGCAAGTGAAGTAGAAAGCACGCAAGAAGCAGCAGGCGGGCCTTACCTTTTTGCATTAGATGGCGAAACATATGTATACGCTAATTTATTTGAATTTTCTACAAGTAATGACTGGACAGGTATGGCTTACGATGATGGTAGGTTTAGTGTTTGGTTCGGATTTGAAATAACTGATGATTACGTTGAAGGCGATGACGTTTGGAGTGGTAATTTCTTATTTTCCTATATGTATTTTCCGCTACCCGCAGAACTTGAAGAACATATTAATTATGTAACTGAAGAATTAGCAATAGAATGGATGACAACATTAGCTGATTGGGGAGACGAAGAGATAACCATTGGCGATTTTTCAGAAGTTATGATAGATGGCGAGACTATGTGGGTGCTTGAAGCAGAGGCACAAAAAAATGGAGTTGTGGTGAAAATAATTTATTGGTATTATTTACCGCAAGACAGTAACCTTCTATATTTCTGGAGCTATGAAGGCAATGTTGACCTCTTTGAAGAACACCTGCTGGAAGCACAAGCCCTTGTAGATTCAATTAGGTTTATTTAACTTTTACTTTCATCAAAAATTATTTTTACAGCCACTTATTGTGGCACACTTTGCAAAAGGAGATACTATGCCAGTATACGCAAGCTACAGCGTAGCCTTGCCCCGCGAGAGTTTTATACTGCTTTCCGGCCTTACAAGGCGGCTTAAATTGCATGCCCTTATTACCGCTAAGTTAGACTTTTGGGGCCCTACCGGGCATATATATGATAGAATTGCACCCGAAATGTTAGATGCAACAGTTGAGAGCGGAGAACTGAAAAAAGGCGATACCGTTATTGAAACAGCACACGGTGCGTTCGCAACCTCGCTTTGTATTGCTGCTGCCCGCCGTGGCATACGGGTTATACTTTGTGCGCCAGATAATATGCCTGCTTCCCGCGCAAAAATACTTACCGCACTTGGTGCCAAACTGCAAACCGTAAGCGCAGGCGAAGGCATTGCCGGACTTTTACAACGTGCCAATGCACTGCAAAAAAGCGGTGCCGGGCTATACCTTAACTACTTAAATAATGAAAAAAACCCCGAAACACACCGCCTTACCACCGGCCCCGAAATACGCAGCACAATTGGAGATGGCATAGACTTTTTTATTTGCGGTGTAAACAGTGCAGGCACAATTACAGGTACGGGCGAATACCTTAAAAGCTGGAGCAACCCCAAAATAATAGCGGTAGAGCCCTTTGAAAACCAAGTACTTACGGGCGGCTTTGCAGGCAAGCACAACATTGCAGATATGGGCCTGCCATTTGTGCCACCAAACTACAACCCTTACATTGTTGATG
>JGI994J12354_10005341_pt1 | contig 11101 bp, 10 predicted proteins | sample IntmicLarv3ML3BL_FD_12354 | JGI IMG/M metagenome (IMG submission 12354) | reverse complement strand
GGTCGGAAATGTTGGTATATAAGAGAAAAAAGTGAGGTAAACAAGGCATTTTTCAAAGTTTTCAGAAATTCTAGTAGGTACAAGGAGCCAAAATGGAACAATGTACCCACTAGAAAAAAATAAATGGTCAGAAATGTTGGCGTATAAGAGAAAAAAGTAGGTAAACAAGACATTTTTCAAAGTTTTCAGAAATTCTAGTGGGTACAAGGAGCCAAAATGGAACAATGTACCCACTAGAAAAAATAAATGGTCAGAATTGTTGGCGTATAAGAGAAAAAAGTGAGGTAAACAAGGCATTTTTCAAAGTTTTCAGAAATTCTAGTGGGTACAAGGAAGCAAAATGGAACCCACTAGAAAAAAATAAAGGGTCAAAATTGTTGATGTATAAGAGAAAAAAGTGAGGTAAACAAGGCATTTTTCAAGGCTTTCAGAAATTCTAGTGGGTACAAGGAAGCAAAATGGAACAATGTACCCACTAGAAAAAAATAAAGGGTCGGAAATGTTGACGTATAAGAGAAAAAAGTGAGGTAAACAAGGCATTTTCAAAGTTTTATGAAATTCTAGTGGGTACAAGGAACCAAAACAGAACCATGTACCTACTAGAAAACTGTAATGGTCAGAAATGTTGGCGTATAAGAGAAAAAATGTAGGTAAACAAGGCATTTTTCAAAATTTTCAGAAATTCTAGTGGGTACAAGGAGCCAAAACGGAACCATGTACCCACTAGAAAAAAATAAATGGTCAGAAATGTTGGCGTATAAGAGAAAAAAGTGAGGTAAACAAGGCATTTTTCAAAATTTTCAGAAATTCTAGTGGGTATAAGGAACCAAAACGGAACAATGTACCCACTAGAATTTCTTGACAATACTATAACTTAGAATATATGATGAATAAGGATTTAAAAGTGGGTAGAAACCCACTTTATCTTTGGATTTGAGTTAGTTGAATCTAACCAAAAAGCTCGAAGGACAAACAAAGAGGTGATGGTTTGAAGAACAAAGATAATGAATATATAAGAAAATGTTATAAAGTGAAGGTTGATAAAATAAGGGAATATTTAATAAATAATCTTGAGGATAATGTTACTAATGCACAACTGTCAGAAAAATTCGATATAACCATGACTTTAATGAAAAAATGTTTTAAATGTATGAATGGCATTCCGATAAATGCGTTTATACGTAATGAAAAAATGAAACTTGCAGCAGATTTGCTGAAAAATACAAAGCATAGTGTGACTGAAATTGCCGGAAAGGTAGGCTATAATAATAGTAGCAAATTTTCTGCCGCATTTAAAAACATAACAGGAATGAGCCCGATTGAATACAGAAAAAGTGATGTCCGATTGGAGCATTTGCGACTAAACGGAGTAGAGGAGAAGAATAGAGATTGATATAATCCCACTTGCGTTATGTGATATCTTACCAATTTAGTGAGATATTATTTTTGGGATGTTAGTTAGTGAAAACTAATTATGACGTTCTATTTTTCAGAGATGAAGTTAGTTTTAGCTAACGAAAATATAATTAAGGAGGGTGATAAATTAAATGAAAAAGGTTGCAGTAGCAATTATTATGTTAATTTTCTTAACGGTTTCAGCAATACCTTGTGTGGCAATGGGAACAGGAGGTACAGGCGATGATGTAACAGATCTTGTAAATACAATGAATCAGTATTTTATAGATTATCTGCCTGGAGTGAGTGAGTCTTCAAGAAAGGCTATTTGTGATTATACAAAAGAGGGACTTACAAGTTCAAAGGACAGGTATTTCATGCCTATGATGGCTTCTCTTGCAAATTTGCGTAAAGCAGGTGAAGCGGGTAAGGATGAGGGAATTACAGATGTAATAAATGATTATAATAAAATGTCTAAAACAGCACAGGATATCGCAGTAGCAAGACTGACAGATGCATTAAAAGGTATTTTTCTCAATGTGTCTTTTTCAAATGGAACAATGTCTGTATCAAGCACTAAAAAGATAACAGATATTAAATTTAATGTTGCTTCGGCGGCAACACCGGCGCCAGCAACACCTACACCAACAAAGTCGCCAGCGCCAACAGCAAATGCATCAACTACACCTGATACAACACCAAATGGGAATACAGATTCTTCAGCAACACCAGCAAACTCAGGTGTAACAAATACTGACGCAACGGCACCCAATCAGGCAATGCAAGATGCGGCAGATGGAGATACACCGACACCTGATGTGACTACTACATATTTCACTGCCTATATACCAGAGTTTTCACAAGAGGGAATTGATGGAGTGAAGGCACTTATAAAAACTTATTCAGATGGAGGAGGCGGTCCTGCAGGATCAGGCGCACTATGGCGCTGCATTCGTGAAATAGGTGTGCTTATGGGACGTGATGTTGAAATGGCGGCAGATTACTCTGAGTTCACGGTTAAAGTGGAAGGGGAAAAGGAATTTTTGAAATTATCTCCTGAAGTTCAGGAACAGGTAATAGCCAAGGTAACAGAAGGAATGTCAGGAATTGCAGTAACGGCAACTTATGAGAATGGCGTATTTATATTTACCAAACTTGGTGAGGTTCAATTTACTTATGTAGTAAAGAATGCTGTGCAATCAGAAGAAACTCCGGCAACAACTGATAATGGTGAAAATGCAATTGATGATGAAAACTCAGGTTCAAATGTGGTTTTCATAATAATAGGTTCAGTTGTATTGATTGGGATTGTTTTACTTGTTGTTTTCAGAAAGAAAATAATAAGAGGAAAAATATAGATTATTTATTACTTAGAAAAGAGGTTTAATAATGAAGAAAATATTAGCTATGCTTTTAGTGCTTGTGGTTTTGGGAGGCATTTTTGTGCCAACTGTATATGCTCTTGACGGAGCACCAAATATGGGCGATTACGAACAGGACGCAGAAGGATTTGCTCAATGTTATGCAGATTATATTGAATATTACTTATTTGGTATTAGTGCGGATGTAAGAGATGAAATAAAAGTATATGTAGAAGAAGGATATGAAGCAGGAGAGATAGGAATGATGTCTTTAATGCCAGCATTTGCGGCACTGCGGACAGCAGGACAGGTGGCAGAAGATGATGCAAATAAGATAAATGGAGTTCAGCCTACAGTTGATGTAATAAAAAAATATTACACACTTACAGATGAACAAAAGAGTATGTTTGAGAGTAAATTGGTGACAGCTTTCGGAGCAATTGGACTTACGGTTACTATTGAAGACGGAAATGTTGTATTGAAAGATGGAACGGAAGATTTTTCAACAATAAAATTGACAACAGAACAGCCGAAAAGTTCGACAAGAATGTACCTTGAGGCTTATTTACCAGGATTGACAGATGAACAGATGACAGAAATCGAAACTCTTGTTGCTGAATATGNAGCGGAAGGCGGAGCCCCAGCAGGTTCAGGAGCATTGTGGAGATGTATCCGTGAAGCTGGAGAGTTTATGGGTGTAGAGGCAGAGAGAGTAGTAGATATGGAAGCCGGAACGATGTCAATAGTTGTAACTAAAGAAGGCGAGAAAATATTTGCGAATTGTTCAGAAGAGGTTCAAGGAAATGTTGCCGCAAAGATAACTGAAGGAATGATAGCAATAGGGGCAACTGCCACATATACTGATGGAATACTCACAGTTTCCAAGAGTGGTGAAGAGAGATTGGAAATTGTTATAGCATCTGAAGAAGAGGAAGAAACACCTACAAAGAGCACAACAAGACTTTATCTTGATGCTTACATTCCTGGATTGTCAGAGGATGAAAAGGATATTATTGAAGAACTTGTTGCTGAATATACAGCAGATGGCGGTTCACCTGCAGGTTCAGGAACGCTATGGAGATGTATTCGTGAAATAGGTGAATTTATGGGAGTTGAAGCAACTAGCCAGATTGATATGGAAGCCGGAACAATGTCATTGGTTGTAACTAAAGAAGGTGAAACATATTTGAAAGACTGTTCACAGGAAATTCAGGATAAAGTTATAGCAAAGGTAGCAGAAGGAATGGCCGCAATAGGTGCAACTTCTGAATATGCAGATGGAGTACTTAAAATAGTTAAAGATGGTGAAGTGAGATTGACACACAGAGTTTTAGGTGTAACTGATGAAGATACAGGAAATGATGAGAAACAGGAAGAAGATGATAAGGATAATAAAGGTAAAGAAGAAGAAAAACTTGATAAAGTACCTGAAACAGGAGATGTAAGTTCTCTTACGATAGTATTCGCTGTTATATCTGGTGCAGCTTTGACAGTACTATTTGTAAAGAAAAGAAAATTTGCAAAATAACATAATTTTAAGGAGCAAAGCATTTTGAAGAAAATTGCAATATATGGAAAAGGCGGAATCGGAAAATCAACGACAACTTCCAATCTGTCTGCGGCACTTTCTCATCTTGGGTACAAGGTGATGCAAATAGGTTGTGATCCTAAAGCGGATTCCACCAAGAATTTAATGCAAGGTAAATTTATTCCTACAGTGCTGGATGTACTGAAGGAAAAAGAAGAAAAAGGCGTAACCCTCGAAGATATTGTCTTTGAGGGTTACGGCAAGGTTTTATGTGTTGAAGCCGGAGGACCCACTCCTGGAATAGGATGTGCCGGAAGAGGTATCATTACAGCCTTTGAAAAATTAGAAGAGCTTTTGGCTTTTGAGACATACAAACCAGATATTGTCATCTATGATGTTTTAGGAGATGTAGTGTGCGGAGGCTTTGCAATGCCTATACGTAATGGATATGCGGAGGATGTATATATAGTAACATCTGGTGAAATGATGTCCATGTATGCCGCATCCAATATATCCTCAGCCGTAAACCAGTTTAAAGCAAGAGGATATGCAAGAGTGAGAGGTCTCATTTTAAACGCGAAAAATGTAGAAAATGAGGATGAACTGGTTGAAAAACTTTCAGAAGAAATTGACACAAATGTTTTTCATAAAGTTCCTAGAAACGGCAAAATTCAAGAGGCAGAAAATAAAGGACATACAATAGCGGAAGAATTTTATGGTTCCGATATGTATAAGGTTTATGAAGAGCTTGCAAGAAAGATTGTTGAAAATAAAGAATGATTGGAGGCAAAATTATGATAAAAAAAATAGTTCTTTTTATAATGGTGATTTGTATTGGTTTGGCAGGTGCAGCTTGCCAAAGTGTTCCAAGCAATACTGCTGAAGATAACGCAAAAAATGCTGATACACCAACGAAACGTGTAGTTGCAGGAACTGTTTCTGCAATGGGATATCTAGACGCACTGGGAGTTGATATTGTAGGCAGACCAACCACTGATAAGGAGATACCTGAAAAGTACAAAGATATACAGGAAATAGGTATGCCAATGACACCAAACCTTGAACTTGTACTTGCATGTGACCCTGATATATTTATTGCAGATAGCAATCTTAAAACAACTCTTGATGAGATGTTTTTCGGAATGGATATAGAGGTTATTTTACTTGATAATAATTCCTATTCATCTGTTGAAACAAATATAACACTTTTAGCAGAAAAGTTGGATAAAGAAGATAAAGCTAAAGAAGTTTCAAAGGTTATACAGGAGAAAAAGGAAGAGGCGCTTAAAATTACAGAGGGCAAAGAACAGCCAAGTGTAGCTGTAGTGTTTGGAACCACAGCAATGTTTATGCTTGGAACTGAGAAATCATATACTGGAGATATTGTTAAGCTTCTGGGTGTGAAAAATATTACTGATAGTTTAGAGGGTGATGAGGCTTATGTAACCTTTGATCGTGAGAAACTTGCGGAGTTGAATCCAGATGTTATTTTAAGACTTTCACATGCAGATCCAGAAGAGACAGCAAAAGCATTTGATGCAGAGTTTCAGCAACCGTTTTGGCAGGGAATAAAGGCTGTGCAAGAGGGAAGAGTTTATGACTTGGATACCACTCATTTTGGAGTAACAGCAAATTACAATTCTATTGATGCACCTAAAATATTGGCAGAAATGCTCTATGGCGAATAAGGAGAAAATTGCTTGAAGAAGAATAGGACTAAAGTTTTAATAATTATTTTCAGCGGCGTGTTTTTGGGTGATTCTTGCAATACTCTCAATGCGTTTTGGAAGTGTAAGTTTTACATATAGAGAGATAATTGACACTATTTTTGGAGGAGGGACAAACCTTTCTCAAAATATAATTATGAATGTAAGATTGCCTCGCGTAATTACCGCTATTCTGGTAGGGGCAAATCTTGCAGTGTCAGGAACTCTTTTACAGGCGGTTATGCAAAATCCGCTGGCAGACCCAGGTATTACAGGTGTAAACTCTGGAGCAAGTCTTGTTGCAATTTTTATTATGATGCTCTTTCCGGGATATACATTTCTTGTACCGATTGCGGCATTTGGAGGCGGATTGCTTGCTTGTATGATGGTATATCTTTTGGCTTGGAAAAATGGAATAAAACCTATGCGTATCATTCTTGCCGGAGTTGCCGTAAATGCTATTCTGGGAAGCGGGACGGCATTGTTATCGGTTCTTTACAGTGATCGAATACAGGGTGTTATTTCATGGATGAATGGAAGTTTGGTGGGTAAAAGCTGGACAGACATATCCTCACTTGCAGTATATAGTTTTATTGGTCTTACTGCATCATTCTTTTGTATTCGATATGCAAATGCCTTACAGCTTGGTGATAAAATGGCGGCAAATGTTGGTGTAAATACTAATGTATACAGAATGCTTTTATCACTTACGGCTGTTTTCCTTGCTGGTGTATCTGTAGCAATTACTGGACCAATAGGATTTGTTGGACTTGCAGTTCCTCACATTTCACGTCTTATAGTGGGCTCGGACCATAAATACCTTTTACCATCTTCAATATTTTTTGGAAGTATAATGGTTCTTTTGGGAGATACCTTTGCAAGAACAGTAGCAAGCCCAATTGAACTCCCAGTAGGACTTATAATGGCAGTGGTGGGAGCGCCATTCTTCCTATATCTTTTAAGACGAGGTGCAAGATGATAAAAACTAACAATTTGCTTGTAAGATATGAAAAACATGAAGTCATACATGACTTTTCATTCGAAGTTGAACTGGGTGAAATTGTATCCATTTTAGGGCCTAATGGCTCAGGAAAATCCACAATATTGAATGCTGTGGCAAGATTTATAAATTATCAGGGAGGAGTTGTATTTCTCGATAATAAAAATATGAATAAAATGGGAGTTAAGGAGACAGCAAGAAAGCTTTCCGTTTTATCTCAGGTAAATACAAGTCCAGAGGATTTTACAGTCCGTGATTTAATATATTATGGCAGACTTCCTCATAAAAAATGGTATGAACAGAAAACCCAAAAGGATGATGAAATTATAGAATGGGCAATAAGGGAGACCAATCTTGCTGAATTGGCAGAAAAGAAAGTGAACACCCTTTCTGGAGGGGAGCGTCAAAGAGTATGGATTGCGCTTGCATTGGCACAGGAACCAAAGGTTCTGATGCTTGATGAACCAACTACATATTTGGATATATGTCATCAAATTGAGGTTTTAGAACTTCTTCGTGACCTTAACAAACGTCTTGGATTGACCATTATAATGGTTTTGCATGACTTGGCGCATGCCGCAAGATATAGTGACCGAGTTGTGGTTTTGAAAAATGGAGATACTGTTGTAAACGGGAAGCCTCAGGAAGTATTGACTCCTGAGCTGATTCGTTCAGTATACAATGTAGATGCATACATTACCAATGACGAGAAAATGGGTGGATTTGCCATTTTTCCTATAAAACTTTGCAAAAACGAAAAGGAGCAGACTTAATAATGATTGATTTGAACGAAAAAATATGCCGGCTTTCAGATGTTAAGAGTAATGAGGATATTAAAGCACTATCATTTGCAAAATTTCCGGGAACACATTGTCCTTTATTTGGTGTTGCAATGATAGCATCATTTATTTCTGATTTGGCAGTGCTTGTTGTTGGAACAGGTGAATGTACATACTATTCAAAAGGCTTTGCTTATGGAAATCAAAAGGGGAACGACAATTTTTATTCGCTTGCAATAGGCAAAAATGAAATCACATTTGGATGCGGAAAACAGATTCTATCAGCATTAAAGCGGATAGAAAATGAAGATAAACCACAGGCAATAATGGTGGTTACTACCTGTGTGTTGGAGGTTATAGGAGAGGATGTTGAAAGTCTGCTCATGGAAAATGAGATGGATTTCAATGCGAAATTACTCTGCGTTAAAACAGAACATTTTAAATGCGGAAGTCATATTCCAGGAATGGAGCGTGCGCTGAAATCTCTTGTAACGGTAATGGAAAGAGGAGAAAAGGCGGAGAGAAGTATTAATATTCTAGGACATAGAAAGCATGGAGTTGAGGAGACAGAAGTTATTTCTGCTCTTCAAGAGGAAACCATAAAGATAAACTCCATAATTCCATCAAATTGTACAATTGCGGATTTAGTAAGTGCGTCAAAGACCAATCTTAACATAGTAACTGATTTTACAGCACTTCCACTTGCGCGTGAAATGGAAAAACGCTTTGGAATTCCTTTTGTCTATTTTGGAAGACACTTGATGAAAGAAAAAATTGACAGGGAATATAAACGCATTGAAGAGATTTTTGAAATAAGCCTTATAAACAGGTTGGAGGATAAAAGAGACAAGCTTGATCAACTTGAAGAAAAGGCAAAGATTTTATTTAAGGATAAATCATTTATTTATGGAAATACACCAATGATGGCATTTGAAGTGACGGATTATCTTACTCATCTGGGATTGATTCCTCTGTTCGTTCAGGTTAGAGAATATTATGAAGAGGAACGCGGTGATATGGACAGCCTTCTTTCAAGAAGTTACAATCCATATATTGCTCAGATTGCAAATATTGCACCAATGCAAGAGGTTTATGATGAGCTGAAGCCAGCGATCTATTTGGGACATGAAAATCCAATGGCATTGTGGAAAAAGGGAATAGTTCAAATAACTGCTGATGAGGTGACTGAAAAAATAGGCTATGAAGTACCCATTAAGTTCCTTGAAAAGATAATCAGTATATATGAGATGTCGATTGCAAAGCCGGATATGCCTGTTGGAATGCTCAGTATGATGGGACTTAGCGAAGCCCCAGCAGATTCACCGATGATGAAAATGCGTCAGAGTGACGGAGTGGATGAGTGGCTAGATAGACTTGAAAAATACAGTGTCCATTCAGAAGTTAAAGAGGAAAATACTCTTGATAAAAATGGTCTTACAGCTGAAATGGCTCGTGCTGTTGAAAAAGGTATGCCGCTTGCCATAGCAAAAATGATTTCAAAACGGGGAGGTAAAGCATGAGTTCATTTACAAAATATTTTTCAACACCTTCGGATAGAATGGGTTTTCTGTGGACACTTACATCCATTGAAAATGCATATGTAATAGAGTTTGGACCTGCAGGAACCACTCACTTTGCCCTTGAAGGTGCAATGGAGCTGGGTGCAGAGCATAAAATGAGTGTATTTACCACACATATGTCAGATGTTGATATAACTTTCGGCAAGCATGATAAGCTTGTAGGGGCAATCAAGGAAGTTTTTGAAAAATATTCTCCAAAATATATATTTGTCATGGCATCTTCAGTTTCCTCTCTTATTGGAATTGATATTGAAAGCATATGCATTGAGATGCAATCAAAGGTGTCATCCCGCTTAATCCCCGTCACTACAGGAGGCTATGATGGGGATTATGGTATGGGAATTGAAAATGCACTATTAAGCATTGTGCAAAACATAGTTAAGGAAAATGAAAAACAAGACGGATTCTATAATATTTTGGGATGTAACATTGACAGCTATAATTTTTCAAGTGATAGAATTGAAGTTGAAAGAATGCTTAAAGGTGTATTTGATTTGGAACTTAATACATGTTTTACAGCATATACATCAATAGACAGTCTGGAAAATGCCGCAAAAGCGAAGTACAATATTGTATTGAGAAGAGAGGGTCTGCCTGCCGCAAAGTACATGCAGGAAAAATACAATATTCCATATGTATATAAGAAGCCTTATGGTATAAAGGGAACGATGTCATGGCTTGAAGATATTGCAAAAACATTTGATTTGAAGGTGAATATGGATTATATAAAGGAACAGACCTCATATATAAAAACATATTTACAGCAGTATAAATCATATTTAAGAAGTGCAAAGAATAAGAACATTGTCATTTGTGCCGATTTTGATACGGCAAATGGTTTTGCGTCAATGGCAGAGGATTTTGGGCTTGTTCCAAAGGTGTATGTTAAAAATGAGAGCCCCTCAGATGATGATTTGAAAAATGCGCTTTTAGATTCGGAGATTTATGCGGTTTTTGGTGAGGATAATCTTCGTATGCTTTACAGTGAGGATGGGTTCTTTCAAATATCAAACCCTAATATGGATAAATATAATTTTTATACGCAAACTCCATTTACTGGGTTTAATGGAATACTTTTTATGCTCCAAGAGCTCATGAATTTTGAAAGAAGAAAAGCGAGAAGGTAAGGAGTTAGGTATGAGCCGATTGTTTGAAATAATTAATATTCTGCTTGACAGAAATACAGTTACAGCAAGAGAGCTTGCCGGGCATTTTGGAGTGTCTCAGCGCACAATTTATCGTGATATTGATACTTTGATGCATGCGGGGATACCAGTATGTACAAATAAGGGAAAGGGCGGCGGAATCAGTCTGCTGCCCGATTTTGTATTAAATAAATCTGTGTTTAGTGAAGCTGAGCGGAATGAGATTCTTTTGATTGTATTGAAAAAGCTTTCTGCTTTCTTTTGTAGGAAAGCAGAGGAAAGTTTCATATGAAAAGTCTTGAAAGTCTTGAAGAGTTTGGAGCAATCAAAGCAATAAACTGAACATTCACATTCACAAGGCGAAATTATAAACTTCCATCTATTACTATTATTGAGGAGGATTCTAATGCTTTTTCAAGCCATAGTAAAAATTTTGTATAAAATGCATTTTCTTGTTGGGTTGTTACGGGCATTAGTTTGTTTTTTATTATATCAATAAGGCTGAACCAGTAATTATAGGATATTTCGTTAAAGCTTGTATAGTCAAATTTGCTGATTTCTTCGTTGGTGTCAGGGTCAATAATTGGATATAGTGAAAAGAAAGGTT
>JGI994J12354_10005340_pt1 | contig 11101 bp, 7 predicted proteins | sample IntmicLarv3ML3BL_FD_12354 | JGI IMG/M metagenome (IMG submission 12354) | reverse complement strand
GCATAAGATATTCAAACATAGTGCCTGTCCACGACACCAGCCCGCGGTATCCGTCATCGCTGCAAAGGCTTCGTCCGAGCTTAAACCAATGCTTTGAATCCAGCTCACCCTTTGCAATGGCGATAAAGCTGGTTTGCCTGGCTTCGGACGCAAGCAGGTCGTAATACGAGCGGGTAAGCTTCTCTTCGGCGGCGTTGTAGCCTATGGAAAACAGCTGGCGGTGCTTGTCGAACAGCGGCAGAAAGCTTGTGTTGTCGATAATGCCCGACAACCTGTCTACAGTTGAACATATTAGCGCGTCTATATTACTGTTTTCAGACAATGTTTCCAATATAGCCGCACACATATCTTTAATCTTATACATCCAGTCGCCCTGCTGGCTAAAATCGTTTGCGAGCAATGCGTCTATAGCAGATTTCAGCCTGTCATACGAAAAGTTTTCGGTGGTAATACCGCTTAATTCTTCGTCGCATACGATTAGCGCAGGATTCTGCATCTTTGCAGCGGCGATGGTATCGCAAAGCCCTTGCGCATGTTCAAATGCCACAGCAGGTTTATCCTGCATGCTACGCAGGCCCTCGCGCAGGGTTATCACATACGCAATATAATTGCCGCTGTCCACAGTCGATACATAAGCCGGATGCAAAATATCCAGCGTCTGTGTATTATACCAGTTATACAGATGCCCGTTCCATTTGCTGAGCTTATCTATAGTATTCAGCGTTGTGTTGATACGACAGAGCATATCGGAGGTTGTAAGATATCCAAAATCACGTGCGGCGAGATATGCGACTAGGAGCATTCCGATATTTGTGGGCGATGTTCTGTGTGCAACGCCGTTTGGCGGGTCGATCTGCACGTTGTCGGGCGGGAGGAAGTTGTCCGACGCCGACGCAAAATCTTCGAAATACCGCCATGTTTGGCGTGCAAGTATTCGCAGGACCTGCGTATCGGACGCACTCGGCTGATAGCTGTCTTCCTGCTCTTCTATGCTTATCGCAAACGCAATAATCGGCGAAAAGAACCACAGCGCACCGAATGTTCCGCTCATTATTATGCTGGGCGTATCGGCAAAAAACATAGCGCAAATCATCATGATAACAGCCAAGACAGGTGCAAACCACATCTTTTTGCAGTAGCTAAAAATATCATTTTTACTGCGCCGTTCACCTTCCGCGGCAGTTACCCATTCGAGCATATGTTTGTGCGAGGATTTCACCCTGTATATAGTGCGTACAGCCGCGTCTGCCATAAGGTATGCGTGGTATGGCAGGGTGGAAAGCAGTATGAAAAACTCGAAAAAAGCGCCCTTTAAGCCGTATATAATTGTTGCGTTTGAACGCTGGTTTGTAAAGTTAAAATAACCCGAACCAATAGCTCCGGCAACAGCGGTGATAAGCGAAACACCCAACGCCGCCAAAGCGGATGCCAGCACAATATACTTTTGCGGCGATGGGGTAAATACGGATACTATAAGCGTAATCAACACAAACAGCGGCAAAGCAGCACGGCGCAGGTTGTCTGCTATCTTCCATTTCGACAGTCCGGAGAGTGGATTGCGAATTTTCTTATTATCTGCACTAGCTATATCGCTGCCAAGCCACGGCAGCAGCTGCCAATCGCCGCGCGCCCATCTGTGCAGGCGCGACATATGCGAGGCGTATCGCGCAGGGTATCCGTCCGACACCGCAATATCGCTTAAAAGCGCGCAACGCAGGTATGAGCCTTCCAGCAGGTCGTGGCTAAGCACCGTATTGTCGGGGATATCTTTGAGTGTGGCGTGAAACGCGTCCACATCAAATATGCCCTTGCCTGTAAATATACCTTCGCCAAACATATCTTGGTACACATCGCTGACCGCATTGCTGTATTGGTCTATGCCGCCCTGACCTGCAAATACCTTTGTGAAAAACGTCTTATTTGCGCTCTCAATATCCACATCAACGCGCGGCTGCATAATGCCGTATCCCTGTGTTACGATACCTCGCTCGCTGTCGATATACGGGCGGTTGAGCGGATGAGCCATCGCGCCGACAAGTCGGATTGCGGTATTTTGATGCAGCTTGGTGTCGGCGTCTAAAGTTATAATATACTTTATTTTGGGAAGCTCGCGGATATGTTTATCAAGATTGATAAAATCGCCCTGATTGCCTGTTTTAATAAGCTCCACAAAATCGCACACAGCGCCGCGCTTGCGTTCGCGTCCCATCCATCGCCCCTCATTTTCGTTAAAACTCCGTTTGCGGCAGAACAGATAGAATATATTGCCGTCCTTTGCATATTTATCGTTCAACTCCGCAATTTTGCCGGAGGCATGTGCGGTTATAGCGTCTTCGCCGTCTACAACAGCATCGTCGCCGTCCTTGAAATCGCCTACTATGCCGAAAAACAGGTTATCACTGCGGTTTGCAAGGTAAAAGCTTTCGAGGTTATTAACCAGCTCAGATGCGCCTTTTTCGTCAAACAACAGCGTCGGAATTATAACAAATGCGGCCGAATTGTAAGGGATACCGTCCGTAAGCTCAAGTTTAGGCAGAATTCTTGTTTTATTGCGTGAATGTGTTATACGGTTATTAATCAGCTTTATAGATATTTCAGAAGCGGGAACCGCAAATAGAACCGTAATAATAAGGGCATTTACCCACCCAAGCGGAAAACATGCGAAAAACAGCCCGATGCAGATAGCGGCAATTACGGCGCTTATACTTATTATATACTTTGCAAAAGCACTCTTTGCGCTTCTTTCGCGTGCGTTCCGCCCGGACAGACGTTGACATAACAAAGCATTGCCGTCATTGAGAAGGTAGTATCCAATATGCGTTTTCTTAAAATCATCGGCGCAGGCGGCAAGCTCGTTTGCGCGCATAACAACAGTACGCTCGTTTGTGCTGCATATGCTTGCAATATTCTTAACGCGTTTTCTGTATAAATCGCGTGATGCCGCGTCCATTTGTGCGTATATGCCGCTTGGGTCGGCGTGAAGGAGCTGTTCTGTTTCGCTCAGATGCTCAAATAAATATATCAGATCCATAGCCGAAACAGCTACAATCCCCATGATGGAATTGCCCATATATATCTGCCGCGAAGACTGTTTGCGATGCTCCGCGTCGGTAAGCGTCGCCGCATTTATACCATATCGCTCCAGGTTTTTGTCCAAAACGGAAAGCGGCAGTATCGCCGCAGAACCGTGCGACTTGAAGTTCGATATCAGCTGCGATACAAACGAGTCGTTTATACGAGAATTGTTTGCAAAGTATCGGTTTATCTTCTCTTCAACCATCCTGTGGTCTCCGAGTTTAGACATAACGTATTCGCAATAACGTTTTGCGTAGTCATATTCCTTCACACTATGCCGTATCTGCCTGCAAATATATGCGATGTTTTCTATCAACACAAGCTTTATCATAACAGGCAGTGCCCAAAGCTCTAATGAGCGCAAATACTCAACTTCCTGGTAGCTCTGTATAAACCGAACAAGCACTTCCTCCTCAACCTGCGCATCGCGGTGCGCCACAAGCTCTTCGGCGATAGCGTATATGCGCGGGAATCCGCTCCGAACACCTTCGGACAACACAGGAAGCTTTGAAAAATCGTTTGCTTCAAGCCCCATTTTAATCTCTTTAATATGCCGTTCCACAATATAGTAGTTGTCGAGTATCCATTCCGCGGCGGGCGGGAGCTTGCTGTCATCTGTGGATTTTTCAATCATATCCTTATACACGCTCGTTATATAGTCATAATCGGCGCTAAGCATATCGCGGATTTTGCCTATAGCGTCGCCTTGATTCGACACAGCAAAGTTTGCGGCGAGCTGTTTTGCGTGGGCAAAGAGTTCGTCGTTTGGCAAATAAGCGTCCAGAATCTTAGACGCGTTATGCCGCACCTTATGTATTTTTCGAGATGCAAAAATAGATGCATGGGCAATGATGGCAACGAATAGTACGACAAACAGATATTTTATCAGCATAGATAATCCGCTCCTAGTGTGCTTTTTTAGATAATGTTTCCTATAAGTGTGTGTTTAATACAGGGAAGCGTAAAAAAAGCTTATTTTACTTGTTACGCCTCGATAAATATGCTACAATAAGTTTTCCGACACTCACCAAATTGGAGGTGTACAGAATGAAAGGGAAGGCATTTGAAGTAACAATATGCACAATCGGATTTATTATAGTGGCGGCTACAACTCTTTGTATACTTTTTGCGGTTGCACTGCCGTTTGTCAACCTTTCCGAATGGGTTGAACGTGTGGAAGTTACAGGAAAAAGAATCATTCAATCAAGCGGAGGCAGTGATAGCGGCAAAACATATCGCTATATTGTCGCGTTCCAATTGCCCGATGGCACTGAAAAAGAGCTTCGAGTAGGCAAAATCAATAGTAGCAAACTCTACAATTCTATAAATGATGGCGATACGGGAATACTCACATACAAAGAAAAAGAGAACGTCAAGGCTGAAAGTGACAGACGTTTTATAAGCTTTGAAAAAGACCCGAAATACGGCGGATTAAAAATAGAAACAGATGAAACATCTGACAAAACGCTAGCAATACAAATTACAAGCATACTTGCTTTTGCTGTGATTCTTTATACCGCAGCGCTAATCGTGATTTACAAGAGAAATATTTTCACACTGGTAAAGAAAAGACCGGAACTGCACGAGCAAGTGAAGGTTATTAAAAAAAGAGTAGTAAAGCAAGTTTATAGTCTTAAAAGGTACACTAGCGCCACCATTATCGTTGCGTCTATTGTTGCCTTCAAATTCGCAGATGGCTAGGTAAAAGAGTTTGTTGTGGGCAAAGACGAGGGTTATGAATCCATGCGAAACCGCATCACAGGAGAGTTCATTAAACCTGAGTATGTAATGAGCAAAGGCAACGAAGTCTACGATTCGATTCGGCAAGGGGATACCGGGATGCTTACGTATAAGGAAAGAGCGAATATAGACGCAAAAATCAAAAAAGATGGAAACCGCTATAAAGGCAGACTTTTTATTAGCTTTGAAAAAGATTCTAAATAAGGCGAATGATAATCGTCATTTCATGTAGATTATATACTGCAATGACTTATAAAAAGTGAATTTTTCGAAAAAATCCGTTTTTTATATTGCACAAATCAAATATTAATGATAAAATATACGGCGACGCATTAAAGATATAGATTAAAAATATGAGAGGTGTAATCAGATGAATTTTTCCCATGAAGTTGAAAACATGTTCTGTATTGCAAAGGGTGTTAATAACGGACCCGCTCCTATTCCGCAGGAGGGCAAATGGACAGAATCGAAAGAAATCAAGGATATCAGCGGACTTACCCACGGTGTGGGCTGGTGTGCTCCTCAGCAGGGCGCATGTAAGCTTACGCTAAATGTTAAAGACGGCATAATCGAGGAAGCACTTATCGAAACACTCGGCTGTTCGGGCATGACACACTCCGCCGCTATGGCAGGCGAAGCGATTGTCGGCAAAACAATACTCGAAGCGCTCAACACCGACCTTGTGTGTGACGCGATCAACACCGCTATGCGTGAGTTGTTCTTGCAGATTGCATACGGTCGTACCCAAACCGCGTTCTCCGAAGGCGGCTTGCCGATTGGCGCAGGTCTTGAAGATTTGGGCAAGGGTCTCAGAAGCCAGGTTGGTACAATATTCTCCACAAAAGCCAAAGGTCCGAGATACCTCGAACTGGCGGAGGGTTATATTACAAAAATCGCTCTGGATGCGGACAACCTAATCATAGGTTACGAATTTATCCATATGGGCAGAATGATGGATATGATTAAAAAAGGCACATCGGCTGACGACGCGCTCAAGAAGGCTACCGGAAGCTACGGCAGATTCGCAGATGCCGTTAAGGTTGTTGACCCCAGAGAAGAATAATAAATATAGCATTTTGACTTTTTGTTGAATATATATTTGGAAAGTAAAAACGCATTATAGAAGGAGGATATTAAAATGGCTTTATTTGAGAGTTATGAGAGAAGAATTGACAATATAAACAAGGCGTTGAACGCCAACGGAATCGCTTCGATTGAAGAAGCAAAGAAGATTTGCGACGACAAGGGTATTGATGTGTATAATCTCGTGAAAGAGATACAGCCGATATGCTTCGAAAACGCATGTTGGTCGTATATCGTAGGCGCGGCTATCGCAATCAAGAGAGGCTGTACAAACGCTGCTGACGCTGCTGCTATCATAGGCGAAGGCTTACAGGCGTTCTGTATTGCAGGTTCGGTTGCGGACGACAGAAAAGTTGGTATCGGTCATGGTAACTTGGCATCAATGCTACTTAAAGAGGAGACAACATGTTTTGCGTTCCTGGCTGGTCACGAGTCCTTCGCGGCGGCAGAAGGCGCGATTGGTATAGCAAAATCGGCAAACAAGGTAAGAAAAACACCGCTTAAGGTTATCCTTAACGGTCTCGGCAAAGACGCGGCGCAGATTATCTCGCGTATCAACGGCTTTACGTTTGTAGACACAAAGTTTGACTATTACACAGGCGAACTAAAGGTTACAAGTCAGAAGTCTTATTCCGACGGCGACCGCGCTAAGGTTAACTGCTACGGCGCAAACGATGTGCGCGAAGGCGTTGCGATTATGCACCTCGAGGGCGTGGACGTATCCATTACAGGTAACTCCACCAACCCGACACGTTTCCAGCATCCTGTTGCGGGCACATACAAGAAGGAATGTGTGGAGATGGGCAAGAAGTACTTCTCCGTTGCATCCGGTGGCGGCACAGGCAGAACGCTGCATCCCGATAATATGGCGGCGGGTCCGGCATCGTATGGTATGACCGACACGATGGGTAGAATGCATTCCGACGCACAGTTCGCAGGTTCGTCCTCCGTTCCGGCACACGTTGAAATGATGGGACTTATCGGTATGGGCAATAATCCGATGGTTGGCGCGACGGTTGCTGTTGCGGTTGCGATAGAGGAAAATAAGTAAGATGCAATACCAAGCGTACCAACGCTTTAAGAGGTAGGTAGGGGTAGTTAAAAGTGGGTAAATATATGCAACTCCTACACTATTCCTACACTATTCCTACACTATTCCTACACTGCAACTCCTACACTCTGTCGCGATAGAGGAAGCGAAATAGTTTTTTGGTTAAAGCGAAGGCTCTCGGCGATTATTTTGTCGAGAGCTTTGTTTTTAGCATGGGTATGGCTTAGGTCGTGGAGCCAGAATATAAATTAGAATTTATGGGGGTGACATATTTTGAAAGAAAAGCAGTTGTTGCGCGATGTCAATATAGAACCAACGAGTGCGGTCATCGCTGAGGGGCTTGGATTTGCCAGTGCTGCGTATGTCATTTTTTTAGAAAAGCTTAAGGAACACGACGTTGAGCTGACATGGCGATATTATAACGATGGCAAGGCGTGGCTCGGAAAAGGACAGTATAAATGCGAAACCATTCGAGGAACGCCAAAAGAAACGACTGCACTTTGGCTCTCCATATGGGAAGGCTTTTTCAAGGTGACTATTTATATTCCTGAAAAATATCGCGTTGAAGCATTGAGCCTTCCTCTCAGTGCCGATATGAAGGAAATGATTATGGTTGCAAAACAAATGGGAAAGTTGAAGTTTTTCCCACTTGTGTTTGATTTATATTCAAACAAGATGTTCGATGAATTATTGACCATTATTGATTTCAGAAAAGTATTAAAGTAACAACGGATTCTAGTATTGCTGTACGGGCGGCTAACACCGCCCATGTTTTTTACTTTCTACCCATCACTTCACCACAGCCCGACTGCCGATCAGCTCAGTATCTGCACCCAAAACCCCAAGTTCATACCCTTGCTCCTTAAAATACGGAATAATAATATCAAGCGCACCCGGAAGGGTTTTGCGAAGCACATCGTCGTGCATCAGTATAACCAAATCCTGATTCGGCTTTTTTTTTGCGGCACGTATAACGTTATCTGCGATAGCGTCGGCGGCAAGCGTGTATGAGCAGGAGTCGCATGGGTCGATATCCCAGTCATAGCAAGCGTAGCCGTTACTGCTAAAATACTCGACAATCTGCGTCCGCGCGGCTGTTGAGCACAGGCTCGACTTGCTTCCGCCAACCATTCGGCAAAACTTCGGCGATGTGCCTGTAGATTCAAAAATCCAGTCACGCAGTCGCTCAAAATCTGCTATATAGTCAGCCGCCGACGCGTATATCTTCTTCGTCTTATGCGTATAGCTATGCAGCCCCAAGGCGTGACCTTCGTCAATAATGCGCCTGTAGAGCGAAAGTTCATAGTCGCCCGTCTGCCCAATTACAAAAAATGTACCTTGCACATTGTGCTTTTTCAGCGTATCTAATGCCTTTTCTGTGTTCTTAGAAGGTCCGTCGTCGAACGTAAGGTAAACTTTATATGTATGCTGTTCCACGGCAGCATCAACCTGCACAGCCTCTGGAGATATATTATGTATTGCTATGGCAGAAAAGCCGACTAACAATATACAGACGAGTGGAATTATAAGCTTCAGTTTTAGTTTTAGCGTAATAAACATACCGATTCCTTTCTGCTGTCTAATTTAATTAAAATTTAATATATATTCACAGATATATTCTTTACAGAATCAACCGTATTTGATATACTATATGCTGTAATAATTTATATATTCAAGTATGAAATCGAAAGGATGGTTATAATATTGATTACTACAGCAGAAACTAAAAATCGCCTACATGGCGCGTTACCCAAAATAGGCATAAGACCCGTTATAGACGGTCGCCGCAGAGGCATAAGGGAATCTTTGGAAGAACAGACAATGTCGCTTGCAAAGACAGCGGCGGAATTTTTAAGCAAAAATTTGATGCATAGCTGCGGCTTGCCTGTTGAATGCGTTATCGCCGACACATGCATAGGCGGCGTTGCAGAAGCGGCGGCTTGCGCAGAGAAGTTTAAGTATGAAAATGTGGGCGCGTCTATAACCGTTACGCCGTGCTGGTGCTATGGTTCGGAGACTATGGACACAGACCCGCTGATCCCAAAGGCTGTTTGGGGATTTAACGGTACAGAACGCCCGGGCGCGGTATACCTCGCGGCAGTGCTTTCGGCTCATGCGCAAAAAGGCTTACCGGCGTTTGGCATATACGGTCGCGACGTTAAAGATATGGGCGATTTTTCGATACCCGACGATGTAGCTGAAAAACTGCTCGGTTTTGCAAAATCGGCGCTTGCTGTTTCAACGATGAAAGACAAATCGTATCTTGCAATCGGCAGTGTTTCGATGGGAATCGCAGGTTCGATAGTAAATACAGATTTCTTCCAGGAATACCTTGGTATGCGCAACGAATCGGTTGATATGAGCGAAGTTTTGCGCCGTGTGAACGAGGAAATATACGATAAAGCGGAGTTTGAAAAGGCAATTGAATGGACAAAACAGAATTGCAAAGAGGGCGATGACCATAATAAGCCCGAAATACAGAGCGACAGAGCGCGCAAGGATTACGAATGGGAATTTGTCGTTAAAATGACAATGATAATACGTGATTTGATGATTGGCAACCCTGCACTTGCGGAAAAATTTGGCGAAGAGGCGATGGGACATAACGCAATACTGTCCGGCTTCCAAGGTCAGCGTCAATGGACAGACTTTATGCCAAACGGCGACTTCGCGGAAGCGATACTCAATTCGTCGTTCGACTGGAACGGCATCCGCGAGGCTTATCTTGTAGCGACAGAGAACGATTCGCTCAACGGCGTTTGCATGCTTTTTGGGCATTTGCTCACAAATACGGCGCAGGTGTTTGCCGATGTACGCACATACTGGAGTCCCGAAGCGGTAAAACGCGTTACAGGCAAGGATTTGCCGAAGGAAGCGGCGAACGGATTCATCCACCTCATCAACTCAGGAAGCGCTGCGCTCGACGGATCGGGACAGCAGAAGGATTCAAACGGCAAACCTATTATGAAGCCGTTTTGGGATATTACATCCGACGACGCGGAAAAATGCCTGCAAAACACAACATGGTATCCGGGCGCGAAGGAATATTTCAGAGGCGGCGGCTATTCGTCGAACTTTGTAAGCGTTGGTAATATGCCTGTGACAATGTTTCGGGTAAACATCGTAAAGGGCATTGGTCCTGTACTGCAAATTGCGGAAGGTCAGACTGTGGATTTGCCGAGCGATATCGCCGATAAAATCATAAACCGCACAGACCCGACATGGCCCACAACATGGTTTGTGCCGAACCTTACAGGCGCGGGCGCGTTTAAGGACGTATATTCGGTTATGAACAACTGGGGCGCAAATCACGGCGTGTTCTCGTACGGACATATCGGAGCGGATTTAATAACGCTTGCGGCGATGTTGCGTATCCCTGTTTGTATGCACAATGTGGATGAGGACAAGATATTCCGCCCTGCATGCTGGAATGCGTTTGGTATGGACAAGGAAGGCGCGGACTACAGGTCTTGCACAGCTTACGGACCACTGTATAAATAGTTTTACGGAAGGAATGATATACATGCCGAATTCGTATAAAAATCGCGCGAAAGAATTAGTTGCGCAGATGACGCTGGGCGAGAAAATCAGCCAGACACTGCACGAATCGCCTGCGATACCGCGTTTGGGCGTTCCTGCGTATAACTGGTGGAACGAGTGTCTGCACGGCGTTGGCAGGAGCGGTATCGCTACGGTATTCCCGCAGGCGATCGGTCTTGCCGCGAGCTTTGATACTGATATGGTTCACGAGGTTGCGTCCGCAATCTCCGACGAAGCGCGCGCGAAGTACAACGAATACCAAAAGTATGACGACGGCGGCATATATAAGGGGCTTACGTTTTGGAGCCCGAATATCAACATATTCCGCGACCCGAGATGGGGCAGAGGGCATGAGACATACGGCGAAGACCCGTTTCTCACAGGCTCGATAGGCTCCGCATTTATCAATGGTTTACAGGGTGACGATGAAAAATACAGAAAACTCGACGCAACGACAAAGCATTATGCGGTTCACAGCGGACCTGAAAGCGAACGGCATCATTTCGACGCGATTGTGAGCAAAAAAGACCTCTACGAGACATACCTTGCCGCGTTTAAGCAATGCATCGACGATGCGTCGCCGTCCGCTGTGATGGGCGCATATAACCGATT
>JGI994J12354_10005339_pt1 | contig 11101 bp, 7 predicted proteins | sample IntmicLarv3ML3BL_FD_12354 | JGI IMG/M metagenome (IMG submission 12354) | reverse complement strand
GTATAAGCTCATGTTTCGCTTACAGCAAAGCTTTCGTGAGGGGTTGCCTTCCTACCGTACCGTGGCCATTGACGGCGCGGTGCCTTTTGAGGAGTTTTCAAACCTTCGGTTTGCCTACAACAAAAAATGGCGCAGTCAGGTGCTTGTTGACGACAACGATACGCCGTATGAAATATATCTGGATGAGGGTGACCATACCTTAACAATGACCGCCCGGCAAGGCCCTCTTACCGAGGTGACGGACATCATTACCAAGGATTCCGCCCTGCTGTCCGATTTGATTTTGAAAATTGTCATGGTGACGGGGCAGGTGCCCGACCCCAATTATGATTACCGTATCACCGAGCGTATCCCCGAGCTGATGGAGCAGCTCAACGGCGTGCTTTCCAATATGGACAGATGCATGGAGGTTGTCAAGGGCATTTCCGGCGGCAAAATGCCCAATCTGTACAACCAGCTCAAGGTGCTGAAGGAACAGCTGGCCTCCCTGATGAAGGAGCCCTATTACATTCCTATGAAAACTGATGATATCACAAGCATTTTGAATACCTACAGCGGCTGGATAGACTGGCTGAACACAGGGCCGCTGACCCTTGATTACATAAGCTTTTTGCCTGTGGAGCAGGAGACCCCAAACTACAACAGCACCCTCTGGCAGAACTTACAGGCGGCTGTGGTCAATTTCTTCAAAACCTTTTACACCGATTACGGCAGTGTCAGCACTACAGACATGGGGGATGTGGAAACAAAAACCTCTCTGGATGTTTGGGTGGCACGGGGCAAGGACTGGGGCACCCTTATCAAACGCATGGCGGATGAGGAGTTTACTGCTAAAACGGGCATTGAAGTCAAAATGCACATTGTGCCGGCGGGACAGCTCAATTCCGGCTCGGCCAACGCCCTTTTGCTTGCTATATCCTCCGGTAACGCGCCGGATGTGGGCATGGCCACCCCCATGGATTCGGTAGGCGAGTTTGCCATCCGTAACGCTGTGTATGACGTCAGTCAATTTCCCGATTATAAAGAGGTGGAGAGCCGTTTTTACAGCGAGCTTTTCCGGCCCGTGTCCTATAACGGCGGCATCTTTGCCCTCCCCGAAACCATGAGCTTCAAGTCCCTGTTTTACCGCAAGGACATTGTGGAAACTCTGGGCATACGGATTCCCTCCACGTGGGAGGAGCTTTACAACTACGTCATTCCGGTGCTTTACCAGAACAACATGCAGCTTTTTGTGCCCCGGGATTTTGACATTATGGTGTACCAGTACGGGGCGGAGTATTACAACGAAAACCGTACTCAATCGGCCCTGAATTCACCTCAAGCCTATCAGGCCTTTAAAGAAATGTGCGAGCTGTATACCGTGTACGGCGTGCCCGTGGAAGCCAATTTTTACAACCGGTTCCGCACCGGGGAGGTCCCCATGGGGGTAGGCGGCTTTGATATGTATATGCAGCTTTTGGCCGCGGCGCCGGAAATCAAAGGCCGGTGGGGCATTGCCCAGCTGCCCGGCCATGAGATTGACGGCAAATTAAACCGCTCTCAGGGCGGAGCGGCGGGGGAAGCGGTTATGATACTTTCCCAAACCCAAAAGGCCGACGAGGCATGGGAATTTTTGAAGTGGTGGACGGATACTGAAACACAAACCGTTTTCGGCACGGAAATTGAGGCTCTCATGGGCAAAACCGCCCGCTGGAACACAGCCAATATAGAAGCCTTTGACCGTATGGCCTGGCCCAAAAGCGATTTGACGGTGATTAAAAAGGCTTTAAGCGAAATCAACCAGTCACCGGTGGTGCTGGGGGGCTACTTTACCTCCCGTCATATGAACAACGCCTTCAACCGCGTGGTGGTGTCGGGCATGAATCCGCGGGATTCTCTGGAGCAGGGCATCAAGGACATCAACCGCGAGCTTGTCCGGCGGCAGGAAAGCGTGAAGAAATAAAGAAAGGGGGAAAGCAAATGGCACGCATGAAAGCACGAACCAGACAGGACATTACCGGCTATTTGTTTATGTCCCCGTTCCTGATTTTTTTCGGTCTCTTTGTCATTCTGCCCGTGCTCATCGCCTTTGGCATCAGCTTAACCAATTATAACATGATGGAATCCCCCGATTTTTTGGGCCTGACCAATTTTAAGCAGCTGATTCTGGACGACAAGGAGTTCCTCATCGCCATACGCAACACCCTTGTGTTTGCCTTTGTGTCGGGGCCTATCGGTTTTTTCGGTTCCTTCATCATGGCATGGCTTATCAACAATTTAAAGGCGCGCAACTTTTTCTCTCTGGCCTTTTACGCGCCGTCCATCACAAGCTCGGTGGCGCTGTCGGTGGTGTGGCTTTACTTTTTCTCCTCCGACCGGTACGGCCTAATCAATCAGGTGTTGTTAGGCATAGGCCTTCTTGACAAGCCCATTCAGTGGACCATGGACTCGGAGAAAATACTGCCTGTGGTTATCATCATTTCCATCTGGATGAGCATGGGCGCCGGCTTCCTTACCTTTTTGGCGGGGCTACAGAATATTCCCACAGACATTTACGAGGCCGGGATGATTGACGGCATCAAGAACAAAACCCAGGAGCTTTTTTACATCACTCTGCCCCAGATGAAACCGCAGCTTTTGTTTGGGGCCATTACCGCGGCGGTGGGAGCCTTCGGGGTGTTTGATATTGCCGTGGCGGTGGCGGGCATGCCCAGCCCCAACTATGCCGCCCACACCATTGTGGCCCATTTGTACGATTATGCCTTCATCCGCTTTGAAATGGGGTACGCCTCGGCGGTGGCGGTGGTGCTCTTTGCCTTTACCTATGTGCTGGGTCAGATTTTCATGAAAGCCTTTTCAACGAAAGACTAGGGCTTGTTTAAAAACCCCAACGCACACATCTTTTTGTCGAATTTTCCGCCATGCTGTGTTAAATTCCCTTGAAATGCGAAAGCTTGGGCTTTTCGCACCGCGAAAATGCAATCCCATTGGATTGCAACCAACCATCTGAAAGATAACTGCGAAAATTCGCCTTGCCCGACGAAAAAATTCGCTCAAAAATCTGCACACGTGAAGTTTTTAAACAAGCCCTAATTATAAATTTTCAGGAGGGAGGCGGCTGTATGGCGGCGGTCAAGGGACGCAGTATCCGGTTTCGCGGTAAGCACCTGTTCTTTTTCAGATGGCCGCAATTTTTCCTCTATGTGTTTTTGCTTTTGGTGGTTTGCTTTACGGCCATGCCCCTTATCTATCTGGCGTCTACGGCCTTTAAGCCTTTGGATGAGTTGTTTTTATTCCCGCCCCGTTTTTTTGTCCGGCGGCCTACGGCTTCCAATTTCAGTGATTTGTTCATGATGCTTGACGACACGGTGGTGCCCTTTTCAAGAAGCGTTTTCAACAGCCTGCTGACCACCGGCGCTACGGTGCTTCTTACGGTTGTCATCTCGGTGATGGCGGCCTTTGGCCTTGTTAAGCACAAGCCCCGGGGCGGCAACGTGATTTTCAATTTGATTCTGATTGCCCTGATGTTTTCTCCCCATGTCACCCAAATTCCCAACTATATCATTATCAAAAGCATGGGGCTTATTGACAATTACTTCGCCCTGATTTTACCCAAAATCGCCGTGGCCTTCAATGTGTTTTTGATTAAGCAGTTTCTAGAGCAAATGCCCGACGCCTATCTGGAAGCTGCCCGCATAGACGGGGGCACGGAATGGAGCATTTTCTGGAAAATCGTCATGCCTTACGTCAAGCCCGCTTGGGCCACTCTTGTGGTGTTCTCCTTTGTGGGCAACTGGAACGACTATTTCAGCCCCCTGATTTTCACCTCGGACGAAGCCATGAAAACACTGCCTTTGGCGGTGCAGTCCATTGCCGGCGGGCCGGGGGCCGCAAGCCTTGTCACCATGGGAGCCATGTCGGCCGCCACCTTTTTAATGACCCTGCCTACCGTGATTATGTACACGGTCATGCAGTCCAAGGTGCTGGCGGCCATGGGGTATTCCGGCATCAAAGCATAAAATTCAAAGAGCAGAAAGGAGAGAACGGGCATGAAAAAAATACTGGCGTTGCTTTTCACGGCCGCGGTTCTCTCTTCTGTATCCGTGTCCGCCTTAGGTACCGGCGATTATGTCATTGATGAGGCCGGCGGCGGAAAGGTAACCATCCCCAAAGCCTACACGGTCAAGGATGTTATCATGGACACAGGGGCCGGGGGCCGGCTTCGCGAACCGCAGGACATTTTCATCGACAAGCAGGACAACATCTATATCGCTGACAGCGGGAACAACCGCATTGTCCGTCTTGACCAAAACCACACCTTTGTGGGGGACTATACCGACCAAAAACGCCTGAACAGCCCTCAGGGGGTCTATGCGGCCGATTATCATGAGCTTTACATCGCCGACACAGGCAACAGGCGTATCGTTCATCTGACTGATTCCGACGAATATATTGAGGAATTCGTCAAACCCAAAACCGATATGCTGGACGAAACCTCGGATTTTGCCATCAACAAGGTGTATTTAAGCGCTCAGGGCTACCTTTACATGATTAAGGGCCAAAGCTTTATGACCATTGACGCGGAAAATGAATTCAAGGGTTTTGTGGGAGCCAATCAGACCGGCTTCAATTTCCTAAATTATATCATCCGCAACTTTGCCTCGGCGGAGCAAAAAAAGCGGTTCGCCAATCCCGAACCGCCGCCCTACAACAATTTTGTCATTGCCGATGACGGTATGATATACGCTGTGGCCGCTACCGGCGACCGTCAAATCAAAAAAATCAACTCAGTGGGGCAAAACATTTTTAAAACCGATTACAGCACCGAAAAGATCACAGGGCCGGACGCCTCTGTTCATATGGTGGACATTGCCGTGGACAGTCAGGGGGTCATTACTGTTATTGATCAGAATTCCGGCAAACTGTATCAGTATGACAGGGAGGGCAATATGCTGTGCGCCTTCGGCGGCAAGGGGGACAAAAAGGGGCTTTTCGCTCTGCCTGTGAGCATAGCCGTCAACAGCAAGGGGCATATTTACGTGCTGGATTACAGCACCGGCTACATCCATGTGTTTGAACCCACCCGTTTTATCAGCGAGGTCAAAAGCGCCGTGACATTGTATTCGGACGGCGACTACGACGAGGCCTACGAAAAATGGCAGTCGGTTATAGAAATTGATGAAAACTACGCCTTGGCCAACAAGGGCATTGCCCAGACCCTTTACAAAACCGGCAAGCTTTCGGAGGCCCTTTCCTACTACAAGCAGGCCAAATACAAGCCGGGCTACGGCGAGGTGTTTGAGGAATACCGCTATCTGGTTTTGCGGGAGCATTTTGTGTGGATTGTGCTGGGGTTGGTATTGCTTGCGGCGGCGCTGTATTTTCTCTTCCGTTTTTTACACAAGCTGGCCAAAGGTATACATAAGGAATTTGTGTTTGATAAGGGAACAACCGGTAATAAGTGAAGAAAGAACGGAGAAAAACAGATCGGGTAACCCTGTAGGGGCGATTAATAATCGCCTACCAAAATCACATCGAAACCTGCGGGCGATTGATAATCGCCCCTACAATCTTTGCAAAAACCTATAGGTTTCTGCAAAAGGGATTTCAACCTGAAACACACGCAAAAAAGCCGCAAAACACAAGGTTTTACGGCTTACAAACAGCTTGCAATATAGTATGGTTTTTTACAAATCCATTAAAATCACGCGCGAAAGGAGGAACACAGCCATGACCGGAGCGTTACAGTATGTAAAACTTGCGCTGATGGTGCTTTTTAACCCCATAGATTTTCTGGACGTTATGAAGCGTGACCGGGCCGGGGACAAAAAAGGCAAGATTTTGGCTGTGGTCGTCCTTCACGCGCTGGCTTTTTTGGCCAATTACAGCTATGTTTTCATCGTAAGCTTTCCGCTCTCCTCCAAGGAGCCTTCCTCCGCCAATTATGTGCTGGAGCTTTGCATCATCACTGTGCCGCTGCTCACGTGGGTGATAGCCGCCTACGCCATGAGCAGTATTTTAAGCGGCGAAAGCAAGCTGATTGAAATCCTGACCACTGCAAGCTATGCCTTGGTGCCCTTTATCCTTTTCACCCCCTGTCTTGCTTTGGCCTCCCATGTGTTTTCCGGAGCGGAGCAGGGCATCTATCAGGCCTTGCGGGGCCTTGTTCTGGTGTGGGTGCTCGTACTTTTGCTGGCGGGACTCAGCCGTTTGAATGACTATTCCGCCGGAAAGACAATCGTTGTGACCGCTCTTTCCATAATCGCCATGGTCATCATCTGGGCCATTGCTTTACTGTTGTTTTCTCTGACCATTCAGCTGTTTTCCTTTTTCGGAGGATTCTTAAAAGAAATCAATCTGAAATATTTCTATTAAAAAGGAGGGCTTGCCTGTGAAAAAGTTAATACTGTGTACGCTGTGCGTTTTGATTTGCGCGGGCCTGACCTCCGGTATGTATATGGCACAGGAGGCTGATGATGTAGCGCCGGTCACCGTTACGGAGGAAGCAAACGGCCAGCCCTCCGCCGGAACAGGGGAGCGGCACCTTGTAGATGAGAATGAAAGCTTCCGTTTTGAGTTTGACGAGGAAGCCCTCAACCTTTATGTAACCGACAAGCGGAACGGCGTGGTGTTTTCCAATGAAATCAGTCAGGAATACTACCAAAATCCAGAGGCCGTGCCCTCCTTTATAAGCCACTTCATGAGTGTGGCCGTGGCCAACAGCAAGGGGGATTTGAGTCAGCACATTATATACAACAAGGCGGCCAATTCCGCCAAGGTCAATTTAAAAACCACCTACAGAGACAAAAAAGCCATCCTTACGGTTGACATCAAAAATACCGACGTTTCCTTTGATTTTGTCATGTGGATTGACAAATACGGCTTCAATTACTCCATACCGGAGGAAAGCATCAAGGAAACCGACAGCTATATGCTAACAGGGGTGACGCCTCTTACCGGCTTCGGTGCTGTGCGTTCGGACGAAGAGGGCTATCTTTTCTATCCCGACGGCTCGGGAGCATTGATTGAATTTGAAAAGGAAGACCCGGAAACCCCGCGGCTCTACACCTTCCCTCTATACGGAACCAATTTGCAGGACATCAAGCTCATGCAGGAAAATGATGAGCAGGATATATACAATCTCTCCCTGCCGGTATATGGCATTTCCCGCCAAAACAACGGTGTGTTGGCGGCCATTACCGAAGGGGAGGCTGATTCCGCCGTTTGCATTTCTCCGGGGGGCTATCAGCTGGCACAGCTCAACCGGGCCTATTTTACCTTCACCTACCGCAATTACGTCAATCAAAAAATTGAGGGCAAGGATTTTCTTCAGCTGGTGCCCTACCTGCACAAATCTACCCGTACCGTCAAGCTGTTTTTGCTGGAGGACAGCCAAAAGGATTACAGCGGCATGGCCACAGTATACCGGGGCTTTTTATACGAGGAAAAGCTTCTCACCAAGCGGGAAGCCTCCCAAACAACGCCTGTGGCGGTGGATATTTTCATGGGGGCTACGGAGCAGGGCTTCTTCGGGGATAAATTCCTCAAAGCCACCACTTATGAGCAGGCGCAGAGCATGTACAAGGCCTTACAGGATGCGGGGGTTGACCAAATCCAAAGCGTGCTGTACGCCTGGAATAAGGGCGGCTATGATGCGTTGCCCACACCAACCGCAGCGGAAAGCAAGCTGGGCGGAAAGTCCGGACTCAAAGAGCTTTTTGACTACACGGCGCAAAGCAATATTGAACTGTATCTTGATATAAACACCGTCGAGGCCGTTAAAGGGCAAGGCGGCTACAACAGCAAAAACGACGTTATCCGCAACAATATGGGGGACATTATCGAGTATAAGGAACAATACCTGTTAAACCCTGCCAAGGTACTGCAAGCCGCCATTGACAAGGCCTTTCAGAAGCTTTCCCTGCCAAAGGGCGTTTCCCTCCACATGGCGCGGGCGGGCAAAACCGTGTATTATGACTACTCAAAATCAGCCCCCGCAAGCCGCCAGAAAACAACCGAAAGCTATGCCGAGGGCCTTGCCAAAGTCAAAGAAACAACCGGTAAAGCCGCCGCCGAGGGCGGAAACCTCTATGTATTGCCCTATGTTGACCGCCTGACCGGAATTCCCGACAACAGCTCGGAGTATTTTATAAACAGCCGTTCAGTGCCCTTTTATCAGATGGTGGTTCACGGCAGTGTGCTGTACACCTCTGTTCACGGCAATCAGTCCCATGATTTTGAGTATCAGAAGCTGAAATGGATTGAATACGGCTGTATGCCAAGCTTTTTGCTGACATGGGAAAATCCGGTGCTGCTGAAAAACTCAAGCTATACGGGACTGTTTTCCTCCGCTTTTTCCGTATGGAAGGACAGAGTGGCGGAAACCTATAAGGAATTTAATGATGCGAACGGGCTGGGCGGCTGTGTCAATGGCCTGATGCTGCGTCATGAGCAGGTGAACCAGGATATTATAAAGATTACCTACGAAAACGGTGTTTCCGTGTATTTGAATTACGGGGACAAACCGGCGGAGATAAGCGGTCACAGCATAGAAGCCATGGAGTATTTTGTAGAAAGGGGATAGGATAATGAAGGTCAAAATGAGCTTTTACCGGCGCAAACGCCTTACAGGCTATGTGTTTTTGTCGCCGTGGCTTTTGGCTTCCGTGTTTCTATTGTTCTTTCCCATCCTTTTTTCTCTGCTGTTGAGCTTCTCTACCCCTGTCAACCTCAACAAAATGCAGCTTGACTTTGTGGGGCTGGAAAACTACATAAAAGCCTTTGTGTCCGACGTGGATTTTGTCTTCAGCTTTGTCACCGTAGTGCGGGAAACTCTCACCAATCTGCCCATGATACTGGTCTTTTCCCTGCTGATTGCCATTATGCTCAGCCGGGAAATCAAGGGGCGGGGATTCTTCCGTTCGGCGTTCTTCCTGCCGGTTTTGCTGGGCACCGGCTTTGTTATGCGGCAGATTTTGGGTCAGGGGGTTGACCAAAGCGCCATGGAGGTGGCACGGGGTATTTTACTGCCGCCTCAGGTGCAGGCCTATATGGGGCCGGAGGTGTCCGGCGTTATCGGTGAGTTTTTAGGCCGTATTACCGTGGTTATGTGGAAATCCGGTGTGCAGATTGTTATCTTTCTGGCGGGCATTCAGAAGATTCCGCTGTCCCTGTATGAATCAGCCCGTGTGGATTCGGCCACCGAGTGGGAAATGTTCTGGAAAATCACCCTGCCCATGCTGTCCCCCATTATTTTGCTCAACGTTGTGTATACCATTCTGGCCTCCTTCAGTGAGGACGGACCCATGATGGATTACATCAGATACATTGCCTTTACGCAGGCGCGGCCCAATCCCCAGTATGCCGCCGCCATGGGCTGGCTGTATTTTGCCTTTGTTCTTTTGCTGGTAGGCCTTGTGTTTTTGATTATGAAGCCCTTTATTAAAAAGAGCACCGATTGACAGATTTTACAGATAAGGAGGTGATGCCATGACCACAAGCAAAACCCTTCATAAACACCTGAACATAAAAACAGTAGTTCGTTTGGCCATGTATGTTCTGCTTCTTGACCTTGTGTTTGTGTTCGTGTATCCCTTCCTCCACATGTTGGTCACCAGCCTGAAAACCCCGCAGGATTTGCGTGATATTTCGGTAAAATGGCTGCTAAATGCCCTTCATACCGACAATTACCGTCTGGCTCTGAAAGCGCTGGACTACGGACGGCGCTTACTGAACACCTCCTTTGTCACAGCCCTTGCTCTTATCGGCCATGTGCTGTCCTGCTCCTTTGTGGGATACGGCTTTGCCCGGTTTGACTTCCGGGGCAAAAAGTTTTTCTTCGGAGCCCTGATGCTCTCCATGATTGTGCCGGTGCAGACCCTTATTATCCCGGTGCATATGGTCTTTACCCGGCTGGGAATACAAAATGGATACCTGCCCATCATAGCACCCAGCTTTTTCGGGTTCGGCCTGCGTGGGGCGCTTTTCATCTTTTTGTTCCGCCAGTTCTTTTTGTCCCTGCCCAAATCCCTTGAGGAGGCGGCGCAAATTGACGGCTGCGGCGCCATAAAAACCTTTTTCAAGATTGCCTTTCCCACGGCCCAGCCCTCAGTGCTGGTATGTATCGTACTGGGGATGGTGTGGCACTGGAATGAGTTCTTTGAAGCCTCCATTTATATTAAATCACAAAAAGAGTACCTGCTTTCTATGATGATGCCCACCATCTACAATTTAACCAAATCCACCGACAACGCGGCGGCGGCTGCGGCCGGAGCGGCGGATATCTACAACGAGGCCACTGTCATGGCGGCCACGGCTTTGGTTATCCTCCCGGTTTTTGTAGTGTACATGTTCCTCCAGCGCCGATTCATGCAGGGCATTGAAACCAGCGGTATCACGGGCGAATAATTCGCCATGAATAATTCAAGCACAAAGGAGTATTCGTCCATGAAAAAAATCCAGAAATTCACCTGCGTCTTCCTTGTTCTCAGCCTTTGCTTTTGCATAACCGCGTTGGCGGCCTCCCGCCCCATCACTACCATGGGAACCATAGAGATGACAGGCAATGAAACGCAGGGTTACAACCTCAAGGCCTCCCATGTGGGGGATGTTACCGTCACCTGCTTTATGGACGGCTTTGACATTACCAAAAAGCAGATAAGCTTTAAGCTGGAGCCCATGGAGGACACATGGGCGTGGATGAGTTTTTCCCTGTACGCCTTTGACTCGGAAATTTTAACCGGCAAGGAATACGCCGCGGAGCACAATATCATTGAGTTGATTTTGTGGAAACGGGCGGACGGCTCCTTTATTATGTCGGTCTGGGCTCAGGGGGACAACACCGAGCCGGGCCGCGAGGTTCATCTGACCACCAAGCCGAATTTTGATTTTGACGCGGCTCACACCCTCCATTTCATAGAAAACCGCGGGTATTATTATCTGGCGCTGGACGGCGAAGCCATGGGCGGCTTCAACTTTACGGAAATCATTAAAAAATATGAAAACAAAGAAGCATTTATGAAGCTGGGCGGCCAAAGCGTCTATTCCTACCGGGAGGTCAAGTTCCTTGACGTGCCTGAGCAGGAAAAGGAAGAATCCTCCGCGCCTGCACCCGTAAGCAAAG
>JGI994J12354_10005338_pt1 | contig 11101 bp, 8 predicted proteins | sample IntmicLarv3ML3BL_FD_12354 | JGI IMG/M metagenome (IMG submission 12354) | reverse complement strand
AACCAAGAACGGATAATCCGAACCCGGTTTATAATGGCGATTTTACGCCATAGCGTTGTTGAAAATCCTCGCAATCCGGCAAGGATTCCTGCGTTTTTCGCCTAACCATGGCGCAAAATCGCGCATTCTAAACTTCCTTGAACCTTAAAAGGGTTAGTTGTGTTGCATTTGGGCATTTCGTTGTTGCGGACATACTGTCGTATGTCAAAACAAAAAATGTCCAAAGGTGATGCAAATAAAGCTTTTAAGGCGGGTTCGGATTATCTGCTCTTGGTTAAGCTTTTTCTAAAAGCTTACGGTTCCATAGGCAGAGCCTTGGTCGTTCTTCGTAAAGAACGAAATTCTTAACGTTAAAAGAACGCAGGAAGGGGAGTAAAAACATGTCCGGTGTGTCATCTGCTAACGCCCTAAAATCGGGCAGATGACTGGGGACTATTTTTACGTGGGTCTCGCAAGACAGGAAACGTCCTCGTCGGGGGTTTCCCATGCTCGAATCTTTAGTTTTGGCACAAAGGTATTTTATGCTACTACTGCGGAATATCTAAAACTTTACAAAATTAAAATATTAATAACCACCCCACCGCCTTGCAGGCGGCACCCCTCCACAGCTTAACTTGACCCACAAAATTCAAAGATAAAGAAAACAAGTAAAAATGCGCGAATAATTCCCCTCCAGGACGGAGCAACGCAAGCAAGTTAAGGGATTAAAATTCTGAAACGGAATTGTATAGGTTGGCATCCCCGACGACCTAAGGCACGGTATTTACTTCTCTAAAAGCATTCTTGCAGCTTTAGACGCAATTTCAGGATGTCCGGAGGTCATCCCCTACGGTGTACTTTTCCTTAACTTGCTTGCATTGCAGGACGGAGGGGTGGCCTAAGGTCGGGGGTTGTTTCGATATCCAAAGGACACATAACGCCAAAGTTTTCGTGCATAAGCACGCTATAACAACATTAAGTGTGATAAAATGCAAACCACCCCGTTGCCGATTCGGCACCACCCCTCCGCTTGGAGGGGAATTCCTTCGGCGCTTTGCGCCGTTGCATATACCCCAAATTTGTGGGTCAAGTTCAGCTCCACCGGAGGGGAATATTAAAGAAACGTCAACCCCAAATTCCCCTCCGGTGGAGGGGTGCCGCCCACGGGTGGCGGGGTGGTTATAGTGTCAAGTTTTAGGTGTTCCGCGGTACTAGTTTAGTTACGGGAATTGGTCGTCAGCGCTTGCCCGTCACGCTTCCGACTACGCTGCTGATCCGCAAAAAATTCGTTCGACTCTTGATTTTATATTTTTTGTATGCGAAACCATAAAATCCATTGCATCGCTCATTTTTGTGGGCAGCGTTGGTCGTCAGCGCTTGTATTGACTTTTCTCCGCAAATTTGTTAAAATAATATGAAAAGGTGAATTATGGGAAAAACGGTAGCAATTGTATCCGGAAAGGGCGGAGTCGGTAAATCCACAATCACAAGTGCGCTGGGTGCCGCATTTGCCGCAAAAGGCAAAAGGGTACTTGCTATTGATTTGGATGCCGGTCTGCGCAGTCTTGATATAATGCTTGGAATTTCATCCGAAATGATATACGACTTTTCCGACCTGATAAGCGGAAGCTGTGAATGGAAGCAGACAATCTATCCGTGCAGCTGCGCCAAGGGGCTTTATGTTGTTCCCGCACCGTCAGATCCTGCGTACACCTTTGATTTGAGCATTGTGTCAAAGCACATCAGCGAAATAAAAAATGCCTTTGACTATGTGATTCTTGACAGTCCGGCCGGACTTGGAAACGGCTTTGAAACGGCAGCAAAATGTGCTCAGACAGTACTTGTCACCGCAACCGCCGACCCTGTTTGCGTCCGTGACGCGGCAAAGGTAAATCAGGCGCTGACATTAATGGGCAAGGAAGAAATTCTGCTGATTGTAAACCGTGCAAGAAAATCCTTTTTTAAAAAGGGACTTATGAAGGATCTTGACGAGGTCATAGACACCGCCGGAATAAGGCTTATTTCACTTCTTCCCGAGCTTAAGGATATCGCAGTAAGGGTGAACTCCGGAAATCTTACCGGAAGCCCGTCCTCATTTTCAAAGGAAATCGGGAATCTTGCCGAACGTCTTGAAGGAAGAGACGCGGCGCTTATTTCAATCTAAAATATAATGGAGGAAAAAGAATGAACATTGCATTGGTAGCACACGATACGAAAAAGGAATTAATGGTGCAGTTTTGCATAGCATACTGCGGAGTGCTCTCACGTCACAGCTTAAGCGCTACCGGAACAACAGGAAAAATGATTGCCGAAGCAACCGGTCTTGAAATCCAAAGATTTCTGGGCGGTGCACAGGGCGGCGGACAACAGGTCGCCGCGCGTATTGCGTGCAATGAAATCGACCTGCTTCTCTTTTTCCGCGATACTATAAACGGACAAATTTCACAGTCAGCCGAACAAGGCGAAAACAATCTTTTGCGCCTTTGCGATACTCATAACATTCCGGTGGCAACAAACATTGCAACCGCCGAGGTTTTGATTCACGGACTTGAACGCGGCGACCTTGACTGGAGAAATATCGTTAATCCCAAATAATTCGGATAAAAGTAAAGGATACATTTTTCACATGAAATTTATTAAGACTCCTGTTAAAGGAATGTCCGATTTTTTGCCGTCTGATATGCGTATGCGTGAGCATCTGTTAAACATGATTAAAGATTCCGCCGCATCATATGGATTTACACAAATTGAAACACCTGCCATGGAACATATTGAAAACCTTACTTCAAAGCAGGGCGGCGACAATGAGAAATTGATTTTTAAAGTTTTAAAACGCGGTGCGGATTTAGAACGTGCTTTGTCAAGCGATAATAAAGAGCTGGCGGATAATGGTTTAAGATATGACTTAACCGTTCCGTTGGCCAGATATTACGCAAACAACAAAGAACATCTTCCCTCTCCTTTTAAGGCCTTGCAAATCGGCAGCGTTTGGCGTGCTGACAATCCGCAAAAAGGACGTTTTCGTCAATTCACACAGTGCGATATTGACATTCTCGGCGACGGCACCAACCTTGCCGAGATTGAATTGCTTGCGGCAACTTCGGACATGTTATCCAAAATTTTAAAAGAAGTTAACATCACCGATTTTACCGTTCATATTAATGACCGTCAAATTTTGCGTGCCGTTGCTTTATATGCCGGTTTTGAAGAAAACTCTATCGAATCTGTTTTAATAACCCTTGATAAATTTGACAAAATAGGCATTGACGGAATACGCAGCGAGCTGACAGCAAATGGGTACGACGAAAAAATCATCGAAAAATACCTTGATGTATACGGCAATGAAAACAAAGATATTTCATGCAGTGATTTTTGTAATTTCTTAAATGAAGAATTTCTTGCAAATAATATCGTAAACAATATTGATGAGATTATTTCATGTGTCAGCACTATGGTAAATGACGGTGTTAAAATCATGTTTGACCCAACTCTGGTAAGAGGAATGGGATACTATACCGGACCGATTTTCGAGATTAGCATAAACGGTTATAATTTTTCTATAGCCGGCGGCGGAAGATACGATACTATGATAGGAAAATTTTGCGGACAGGACGTTTGCGCATCCGGATTTTCCATCGGTTTTGAACGCATTGTTACAATTTTAAAAGATGCTTCCGGCGGAAGCTTCGGCATAAATAAAAACAACAAAGTATTTCTTCTTGATAAAGGAGTTTCCCTTGAGAAAAAGCTTGAGATTTTTTCCGAGGCAAAACAACTGCGATACGAAGGCATGACAGTATCCATTCAGCCCTTGCGCAAAAACGCGAAGGTTCAGATTGAAAAGCTTTGCGAAGAAGGATATTGTAATTTTCAGAAAATTTACAGCGAATAGATAAACTTGTTGAGGGGAAATAATTTATGTTAAACGATACCATGAGGGGTCTTAAAAGAACCGGTTACTGCGGAGATTTACGAATTTCCGATATTGACAAGGAAATAACCGTTACCGGATGGGTTCAGCGTCAGCGGGATTTGGGTCAGCTTATTTTCATTGATTTGCGTGACCGCTCGGGCATTATTCAGCTTGCATTTGACGAGGATGTATCACGTGAAATTTTTGACAAGGCATTTTCGGTAAGAAGCGAATTTGTCCTTTGCGCAAAGGGTATTCTGCGTGAACGCTCCGCCAAAAACAAGGATATTCCGACAGGCGATGTAGAGCTTGCCGTCACCGATTTGCGTATATTGTCAAAAGCACAAACTCCGCCCTTTGAAATTGTCGAAAACTCAAACACAAACGAGGAGCTTCGTCTTACGCACAGGTATCTTGACCTGCGCCGTCCCGACGTTCAAAAAACCATCATAATGCGTCATAAAATCGTAAAAAGCACACGTGATTTCTTTGACGACAACGGCTTTATTGAAATTGAAACTCCCATACTCATAAAATCAACCCCCGAGGGCGCACGTGATTATCTTGTTCCGTCAAGGGTTTTCGAACACAGCTTTTTTGCGCTTCCGCAGTCACCTCAGCTTTACAAGCAGCTGCTTATGCTGTCAGGCTTTGACCGTTATGTTCAGATTGCAAAATGCTTCCGTGACGAGGATTTACGTGCCGACCGTCAGCCCGAATTTACACAAATCGACCTTGAAATGTCCTTTGTCGACATTCCCGAGGTTATGGAAATCGGCGAAGGTCTTATGACAAAGGTCTACAAGGATGTTCTTGACATTGACCTTGTAACACCCTTTCCCAAAATGACTTATTCCGAAGCTATGAACCGTTTCGGTTCGGACAAGCCCGACCTGCGCTTTGGTATGGAAATATGTGATTTAAGCGAAATTCTTAAAGCTACCGGATTTCGGGTGTTCGCCGGCGCATTAAGCACCGGAAGCATTCGTGCGATTGTCGCCAAAAATGCTTACGATACCCTTTCCCGAAAGGAAATTGACAAGCTGACCGAATGGATAAAGGCATACGGTGCACGCGGTCTTGCGTGGACGCGAATCGGTGCCGATATTTCGTCCTCGTTTGAAAAATTCCTTACAGACGACGAAAACACAGCAATTAAAAATGCTTTGGGCGCACAAACGGGAGATGTTATTTTTATTGTCGCCGATGCTGATACAGACGTTGTTTTTGCTTCTTTGGGCGCACTGCGCTGTGAGATTGCAAAGCGCCTTGGTATTATCGACACCTCAAAGCCAAACCTTTTGTGGGTTACCGACTTCCCTCTTTTTGAGTACGATAAAGACGAAAATCGCTATGTAGCAAAGCACCATCCCTTCACTGCCCCTTGTGATGACGATATTGACAAGCTTAAAACCAATCCTTCATCAGCTGTCGCAAAGGCATATGACCTTATTTTAAACGGTAACGAGGTCGGCGGAGGTTCGATAAGAATAAACGACCCGGCTCTTCAACAAACAATGTTTGATGCACTGGGCTTTACACAAGAGGACGCACAGGAGCGCTTCGGATTTTTAATGAACGCCTTTGCATACGGCGCACCTCCGCACGGCGGAATGGCTCTGGGTCTTGACCGTCTTGTAATGCTGATGTGTAATTGTGACAGCATTCGCGACGTTATCGCCTTCCCCAAGGTCGCAAATTCCGGCGAGCTTATGAGCGGTGCACCGGGCAGAGTTGACCAAAAGCAGCTGGAGGAATTGGGAATCGCACTCCAAAAATAAGAAAATTAAATGATACTCTTTTATTGATGATGAAAGGGAACCAAAATGAGTAATTTAAACGCAAAAGAGTACAGGCTCTTTGAGGACATAAAAATCCTTCGTGAGGACGGAAGTGAATTTTGGTTGGCCCGCAACCTTGCTCCTGTGTTGGATTATAATAAATGGGAAAATTTCAACAGGGTTATAAGTCGCGCTATGATCGCCTGCCAGAACAGCGGTCACAGTATTGACGACGATTTTCCTGAGGTCAGGAAAATCGTAAAAGCGGGTGCAACTACAAAGAAAGTGAAAGATTATGAACTGTCCCGATATGCCTGTTATTTGATTGTGCAAAACGGCGATCCACGCAAGGAGGTAATCGCCCTTGGACAAACCTATTTTGCCATTCAAACCTATCGTCAGGAAGTGGCAGACCGTTTTAATCAGCTTGACGAGAATAATAAACGTCTTGTCATTCGCGGCGATATTAAGCAATGGAATCAAATGCTGGCAGAAGCGGCGCACAATGCCGGAGTTATTACCAATGAAGAATTTTCCGAATTTCAAAATTCGGGTTATATGGGTTTGTATGGTGGCATGACAGTTGATGAAATCCACAGCAAAAAGGGATTGGCTGCCCGTGAAAAAATTCTTGACTTTATGGGTAGTGAAGAATTGATTGCCAATCTTTTTAGAATTTCACAAGCTGAAAGCAAATTAAAACGTGAGAATATTCAAGGTGTAACCGCCGCGAGTGAAGCGCATTATGTTGTCGGGCGCGAAGTTCGAGAAGCCATAAAACGTGTCGATGGAACTCTCCCCGAAAATCTACCAACACCAGCAAAAAGTATATCCGAAATTGAACGTGAACAACTCAATAAACTAAAAAAACGCAAAAAACCTCTTATGCTGGATGAATGATTTTAATTATGGCGATTTTGCCACAATTAAGATGTGTCGTACCCATTTCCATTGCGGCGCAAGCCGCATATTTTTCCGTTTTGGCGCTGTTTTAGAAATTCTTTTTCCTCCTAACTATTTATGAGGTTAATATTTTATCTACTTAATTATCTTGTTTAAACAACGGAAATATGTAATTTGTATATTTGGGTGAAATATTTCCCTGCATTTTTCACATCAATAACGGAGGAACGAATTATGTCAGACCAAAACACAATAATCCACCAAAATATCATCAGAGATATGAGCGAAGGAGTATTAAGTCTTACTCTTTCGGGCAAAATTACAACGGTCAACAAGGCGGCTCTTTCCATTCTGGAAATGTCCGAAGAGGAAATTGTCGGCAAGGCTTTTGCGTCGGTATTTTTTGAGCATTCTGAAAACGACGCATTTAACCAGACCGTTCTTGATGCTATTTATGAGGATTCAACGGTACATAATTCAACGGTTGATTATTACAACGGAAACCTCACAAAAAAGCTGTTTGTCAGCACAAGCTTTATTAAAAACGGTGATGAGAAAATCGGAGTTGCCGCGGTGCTTAATGATATCACCGAGCTTTGCGAGCTTCAAAATGCCGTTCTTGCAATGGAAAAAATCAAATCCCTTAATTCAGAGCTTGAAAAACGCAACGAATTTATTCAGAAAATATTCGGACGGTATTTATCGGATGAAATTGTAAATAAGCTCCTTGACAGCAGGGACGGTCTGGTTATAGGCGGAGAAAAACGCACAGTCACCATCATGTTTACCGATATACGCGGCTTCACATCACTGTCTGAGTCAATGCTTCCCTACGACCTTATAAAAATGCTTAACAATTATCTTGAAGAAATGATTTTGATTGTACAAAAGCATAAGGGAACCATTCTTGAATTTATCGGTGATGCCATTGTTGCTGTTTTCGGCGCTCCGCTTGAAAGCGATTCAGGCGACCTTGACGCTGTAAGCTGTGCGATAGAAATGCAGTGTGCAATGGAAAAGGTTAATGTATATAACACCTCTAACGGTTTTCCCGACATGGAAATGGGTATCGGAATCCATACGGGCGAGGCGGTTCTTGGTAATATCGGCTCAGAAAAGAAAGCCAAATACGATATCATCGGAAAAAATGTAAACCTTGCTTCAAGAATTGAAACATATACAGTCGGAGGACAAATTCTTGTTTCTCAGGTTGTAAAGGATAATCTCGGCAGCGCCCTTAAGCTTAGGGGCGAGCTTGAAATTCTTCCAAAGGGCGTTTCGGCTGCAATTAAAATTTATGATGTCTCCGCCTGTGAAAAATACAAAATGCCCGATAATACACAGCATTTTGTTTCTCTTGAGCGTCTTGTAGATATACAGCTTCAGATAATCGACGGAAAATTTGCGTCGACAGAAAAAATTGCAGCGCGTATAATCGAAAAATCCGAAAAACAAATAAAAATAATCAGCGATACACAGTTCAAAAAGAGTATGAATGTAAAATTCCTTATTGATTCAGACGAGGTATTTGCAAAGGTTGTTTCACAGGACGAGCATTTTTGCGTTTTGCATCTTACAAAGGGAGTGGTCTAATTAGGAATGAGGAATGAGGAGTGAGGAATTAGGAATTTTTTGAAATATCTTGACTTTGACTTAGATTGAAAACTGTTCGGGCTAAAATAAATACGGTGATTATTGTGAATTATCATAGAATCAGAAATCTTAGAGAAGATAAAGATTTGACACAGGCATTTGTCGGAACAGCTATCAATGTTCCTCAACGGACATATGCCTATTATGAAAGCGGAGAGAGAACCATTCCTCCACACGTTTTAACTGCGCTTGCAGAATTTCATGCTACAAGTATCGACTATATTTTAAATTTAACAGATAACCCGAATCCATATGAGCGAAAAAATAAAACCAGGACAAAAAAATAATCGCACAAATTGACAATACCTACTAACGTGTCATTCTGAACTAAAATAAAACTATATAAAAACTTAAATCAGGTTATGGACAATTAAAGTTTCAACTTCCCTCGTAGAACCATGCAAAAACTATTTCTTGACAAATTATCTCCTGCTATAGTATTATTGTAAAAGCGACGGGGTGTGGCGAAGTTTGGTATCGCGCTTGGTTCGGGACCAAGAGGCCTCGAGTTCGAATCTCGACACTCCGACCAAATATCGGAATCTGTCGAAATTTATTGACAGATTTTTTTATTTGTATTATTCACTATCCCAAAAACCCAAAAAAGGAGCATATATAAAAAATGGACGCTAACACAGTAAAAACAATAATTTTCATATTGCATTTTTTCTTTTTCGGGCTGACAGTATTGGCTTTTGTATTAAAGCTTCACAAAAAGGATAAAGCGAAATACGCAATGTATGCGATATCAATCGTATGGATTATCTTCGGAAGTATAGATTTTATATTAGAGCTGATAAATATTATATCAATGTATATATAAAGAGAAAAAATGAAATAACCAAGCGACAAAAACTGTGCAGCGAGAAGCTGCGCAGTTTTTGTATATCTGCATATCAAAGATAAAATCACAATAAAATTTCAAATAATTTGTCACAAACCGGGGATATTAAATAAAAGGGGAGTGATTATAATAAAAACAAAGATACCTTTTAATAAAAAACGCTTTTTAATCATAACGGCAATTACAGCAGGACTGGTAATCAGCGGTATAATCTGTATCGTTTTAGTAAATAGAAAGCCAAACGCAAATATAATTTTAGAACAGCCTGAAAAAATAGCAGTAGAAAACAATATTATAACGTGGACTCACATAAAAGATGCAGTGGGATACAAAGTTTCAATAAATCAAGAAGAGAAAAAAATACCGCAAGCCGTCTTTGATTTGAACGAGCTTGCCGAACCAAAGGATTATGATGTACGAATAAAAGCTCTGGGTGACAAAATCAACCATCAAGACTCCGACTGGTCGCCCTCCATCAGTGTAAAACGCTTGCCTTCTCCCGTTTTGCAAATAACAAAAACCAAATTAATCTGGAACCAAATTGAAGGAAATCACGGTTACGAATTGTACTGTGACGACAAATATTTAGCGCATATAAAAAAGGATGTAACGGAATATGATTTGCTGAACATAAAAGCAGAATGCACATTTAAAATACAAGCCAAAGGCGACAAGCTATATATATTGGACTCGCCGTTTTCGCAAAAAGCGTTAATAAACAAACTGGACATACCCTTGAATTTGCAATATAACGAAGAGCAAATATGCTGGGATGCAGTATCGGGTGCGGATAAATACAAAATAAACGGTGACATTGAACCCGCCGAAACAAACAACACATCGCACGGATTGCAAAAAATCAAGCCGGGAGAATATAATATATCCGTTCAAGCAGTTTCGGATCGTGACGATGTTTTCGATTCCGACAAAAGCCATATTGAGGCAAAAATAGAAAAGCAACAGTTGGGGCGGTTAAAAGGTGTTGCAATCCGTGAAGACCGTTTGATGTGGAACAAACTGGAAAATGCAAGCGGATATAAAATTACAATCAAACAGAATCAAACATTACACAAAGAAATAACAGAGAGTGCAAATGAAAATTTTGCCGATTTACTCGAAATCGGACTGAACGACGGCACATATTCGATTGAAATATATGCAATGGGCAATGAAATTTACAAAAATTCAGAAAAAGAAACCGTCAGCTATACAAAAACGAAAGCGTCAATAGAAAAACCAAAGCTGAATTCATTTGAAAACGCACACATCACTCAAGGTGTATTGAAATGGGACGCCATCCCCAATGCTACGGGATATGTGGTAAACATAATGCAGGGGAAAATAAGAGCTTACAACACAAATATAGTAGATGGTGATTCACTTGAATTGGATGTCCCCGCACTTTGCCTTGAACCGGGCGATTATACAGTAGTGCTGTACGCTTTGGGTAATGCGCAATACAAAAATTCCGCAACAGTTTCATTCCCATATACCGTAATGATGTTGGAAATCCCGAAAAATTTCAAATGCGACGGCAAACATCTGACATGGGACAGCGTGAAAAATGCCGACAAATATGACCTTGTTATAGAAGGAAAAAAAGCGGTGACAGTGCGCAAAAATTCTTATGAATTTGAAAATGAATTAACTTCGGGTGTATATAATTTTTCATTGCAAGCCGTTTCCGACAATCGTGAAATACAAAGCTCAAGGTCGTCAATATTGAGGTATGATGTGCCGAATCACACCTTAGCGGATATTAAAAATTGTAAAATTGAATACGGAATTTTCAAGTGGAACAAAGTAGAAAATGCAATCGGGTATATCATAAGCATCAAAGGAAGCGAAGGTGAAGTGCTGCATACCTTTGAAAAAACTGCCGATAACGAACGTGAAATAGACCTGTACGCACTGGAATTACCGTTGGGTAATTACACAGCAGCAATTCATGCGTTAGGTGGTGGAGTATATGATAATTCAAAAGAAGTGACAGTCAATTACCGCGAAAAGATGATTCGAGATGTCGAA
>JGI994J12354_10005337_pt1 | contig 11103 bp, 7 predicted proteins | sample IntmicLarv3ML3BL_FD_12354 | JGI IMG/M metagenome (IMG submission 12354) | reverse complement strand
ATAACAAATGTGCATATTTTAACGTATACATTTACAAACCATATCATTACTAATACGTTAACAATGTTATATAATGTATGAAACAAAGACAGGCTGTATGATACGGAGACTTGTAACGACATGATTTTTTGTTGAATCGCTATAAGACCCGGGTCTGTAAGTTTTTGATTAGATGTGACTTGGTCTATTATCTCCGGTGATAATGTGTTTAGGTATGAAAACAGTTCGTTTGGATTACCCGGTCCGTATTTTGTTACCAACCATGACACGAGATCCGTAAAATAGAAGAATACCGCAAGCATCCAGCATACTCCGAAGATATTGAAAATAAAATGTGCGAAAGCTGCTCGTTTTGCCTGAACATTTGCACCTATTGCCGCAATATTTGCAGTAATTGTAGTACCTATGTTTTCTCCGAGTACCATCGCCGTAGCAATTTCCAACGGAACCCACCCTTTGGTACACATGATAATGGTGATCGCTATAGTCGCGGTCGAGGACTGCAGAATAATAGTCAGTAAGGTTCCTATTAGCATGAAAAGCACGACAGAGCCGAATCCCATGGATGTATAGCTCTGAATAAAAGATAATATCTCCGGATGACTCTGAAGGTCAGGAACGGAATTTTTAAGATATGCTATAGCAAGGAAAAGAAGGGCAAATCCCATGATGAATTCGCCGATATATCTGCGACTGTTGTGTTTCGAAAATATCAAAGGGATACATAAGCCGATAAAAGGTATGGCAAGTATGCCCATGTCTACCTTGAATCCAAAAAAAGATATAATCCATGCGGTAAGTGTGGTTCCTATATTCGCCCCCATAATAACGCCGATAGCCTGCGCGAGCGATAGCAATTTGGCGTTAACAAAACTGACAACCATAACCGTAGTTGCGGTCGATGATTGTATGATAGCTGTTATGAGAAAGCCGGTAAGTACGCCTTTTACCCGATTCGCTGTCATTGCTGACAAAACGTTCCTTAACTTATCACCGGCTATTTTCTGAAGCCCTTCACTCATAATTTTCATACCATAGAGGAACATTCCGATTGCTCCAATGAGGGTAAGAAAGTCTAAAAAAGAATAATCCATCGTTTTTTCTTAATAATTTCGTAACAAAAACGCAACAAAAATAGTGCAAGTTGAGCGAAGTACAAAAAAAGTTTCCTTATTTTTATTGGTTTTATATTTTTCACTTTTCATTTTTGACTTAGTCCAAACACCTAACGCTCGGCAAAGGCAAGAAAACTTGCCTCTGCTCTTGCTTAATCGGTGTTTTCATTTTTCATTCGCCTTTGGCGCTGGTGCAAGCCGAGCGAAGTACAAAAAAATATATACGTTTCGGTGAAACACAACATTTTTTTTAAATTAATATCGCTTATTGCCAAGAATGTCCATTTTAGTGTATATATTTGTACGTTATTGTATGAAAAAAGTTGAACTATTTTTAAAATAAAAGTTATGAATGAAGTTATTGATTTTCTGGCTAAGAGTCAGACATTTTATGTGAGTACAGTAAACGAAAACAACATGCCGGAGGTTCGTCCTTTTGGCTTCATTATGGAATGGAACGGCAAACCGGCATTTAGCACGGGGACTTTTAAAAAAGTTTACGGTCAGTTGCAAAATAACCCGAACATTGCAATTTGCGCGTTTATAGCTGAAAAAATGCAGTGGATGCGTATTGCAGGAAAAGTTAAATTTACGAACGACATTGAGGCAAAGCGTAAAATACTTGAGACAATGCCTATGCTGAAAGAAATGTACAAATCGGAGGATAGCCCCGTTCTGGCATGCTTTTACATAGAAGAAGGCGAAGCTGCTTACTATTCGTTTGACTCAATGAACGAACCAACGAAAGTTATACAGATCTGAGAAGGCGTAGTAACACCGTATTTTTGAACTTAATGATGTGTTGCTTTTGTTAATCGAAAACTATGCTGTTATATTGTTAACCATTATGATAAAATATACCATGAAAATTTTTACACGAAAAATTATTTTACTGATTACATTATGCCCTTTTTTGCTTCATGCACAAGTAAAAAAAACAGATTATCAGCGGGCAGATACTGTTGCAAAATGGAATAACCTGGTTTATTCGCCTGCAGTTAGGGCAACATGGATTGGGGATTTGTCCGAGTTCTGGTATCTTAACCACGAGAGGAGAGGAGACATTTATTATCTGGTAGATGCAAAAACCGGTAAGAAGCGCGAAGCGTTCAATCAACAAAATCTGGCCACACTTCTGGCAAAAGAGGTTAATAAGGATGTCAATGCCATGGAGCTTGGTTTGACGGAAGTTAATTTCAAGGAAGATATGAGCGGCATATCTTTTATATATGAAGGTTTCCGTTGGGAATATTTATTCAAAAAAAATCAGCTGAACAAACTTGGAAAGTATGAAGGCCCGGAAAACAGGTACTGGGGTGAAAGAGACCGTCAGCGTAACGTGCCTGTAGTTTCGCCCGATAAAAAATGGGAAGCATTCATTAAAGACCATAATGTACATATACGTCTGGCAGGTAAGGACGAGTCTGTAGCATTGTCGCTTGATGGAAACAGCGAACTTTCTTACGGCCCGATCATAGAGTGGTCGCCCGATTCGCGAAAGCTTGCTACAACAAAAGTACGTAATGCACCGATGCGTCGAATACCTTTGCTTGAGTCAAGTCCGACGAGCCAACGTCAGCCAATACTGCAATGGCGTGATTATGCTAAGCCGGGTGATGTTCTGGCCGTTCGTTTGCCGGTATTGTTTGATGTGGAATCTAAAAAACAGATTGAACTCGATACAGAACTTTATGCCAACCAGTATTCACTTCGCTTGAGGGGATGGCGTAAAGATAGCCGTGCTTTTACGTTTGAGTTTAATCAACGCGGACATCAGCGTTATATAGTCGGTGAGGTTAATGCTCAGTCAGGAGCGATTACTCATCTTGCTGACGAACAGACAAAAACATTTATACATTATAATAATAATTACCGCTATGACCTTGCCGACGGACAGGAAATGATATGGAGTTCGGAACGTGACGGATGGAGACATCTATATTTGTTTGATAATAAAGGAAATGTAAAGCGTCAGATAACGAAAGGTGAGTGGGTTGTCAGAAATGTGGAGTATGTAGATGAAGAAAGAGGAGTTATTTATTTCATTGCTTCAGGATTTAATAAGGACGAAGACCCTTATAACCGGCATTACTGCCGTATAAAGATTGACGGTACAGGGTTTGAAGACCTTACTCCCGAGCCTGCCAATCATCGTATCACCGCATCGAAAGACCGTACTTGGTTTGTAGATACTTATTCCCGTCCGGATATGCCTGCGGTAAGCCTGCTTAAGAAAACGACAGATGCCTCGCTTGTTTGCGAGCTTGAAAAGAGTGATATAACAGATTTACTGGCAACGGGTTGGCGGATGCCGGAAGTGTTCATGGCAAAAGGGCGAGACGGAAAAACAGATATATGGGGAAATATACACCGTCCTTCTAATTTTGACCCTTCAAAATCGTATCCTGTAGTTGAAATGATTTATGCAGGCCCGCACGATTCGCATGTGGCGAAAGATTTCATCGCAAGTAACCGCCCCACTCACATGTGTGAACTGGGATTTATTGTTGTTTCGATAGACGGTATGGGTACAGCCAACCGCTCGAAGGCATTCCATGATGTGTGCTGGAAAAATCTTAAAGACGCAGGATATCCCGACCGTATTGAATGGATTAAAGCTGCTGCCGGAAAGTATAATTATATGGATACTGAAAGAGTAGGAGTATACGGTTGGTCGGCAGGCGGGCAAAACGCTATGGCGGCGCTGCTGTTCTTCAATGACTTTTATAAGGTAGCCGTTGCATTTTGCGGTTGTCACGATAACCGTATGGATAAAGTATGGTGGAATGAGCAATGGATGGGATTTCCGCTTGACGAATCATACAGCGCATCTTCAAATGTGGACAATGCACATTTGCTTAAAGGAAAGCTGTTCCTTATCAACGGCGAACTTGATGATAATGTAGACCCGGCTTCAACATTGCAAGTGGTAAGTGCACTGACAAAAGCCAACAAAAACTTCGACCAACTATATCTTCCCGGACGTGCACATTCGCTTGGCGGACCATACGAAGTACGACGCATGGACGACTTTTTCGTCAGACATCTTTATAATCAGGAGCCTCCTGCGTGGGATTGATAAAAAAGTAAAGGCGGGAGTCCGCCTTACTTTTTTTAATATTCTTTTTCAAGAGGATTATAAGGAAATGGAGGTGCTTTATCGTATAGAGGAGTCCTACCCATAGAAATAGCAACCTGCTTCATATCATGATGCATGTTTTTTATAAGATTATTTACATCTTTCCTTGTTGAAGGGACATATTTCCAATCGTATTTTACTATGGCATCTTTTTCTTTCGGCATTTCAATGCTTTGACATTCGAATATAAAATAATTATTTGTATCCGATACTCTTAATATAAGTCCCGGTAGACCGCCAAACTTCCATGGTCCGTTATTCAAAGGTATATCTGTAGTAAACCATGCCTCATACTCTCGTCCTCTGAATACTGTTGTCGCCTTTCTGCAGGAATATGACAGTATTTCTTTAGTTTCATTGCTTATTACCCAGTTAAAATCAGGAATGGGTTCATTATACGTAAACACATCTAAGGTGCCGAAAACGCGTGTTGTTACGGTTTCTTGACCTGTTTTTAAATTTTTATAAACTTCGGTTCCGTTTAAACCGCTTCCATTTTGCATTGCTCTCGCATCAGAGTGAGTAGTTTGTTTCACCTCTTTAGGCTTTTCAGACAATATCGAACTGAAAAATTTAGACTCATTATTTCCTACCAATAATATCAACTCATTTTTTAATTTGTCAATTGTCTTAGTGGAATCGGGAGTATAGGTAAACTCGTAAGTAAACTTATAATTTGCCGAATCCAATACTGTATATTTATTGGTATCTAATGGTCTTATACCTGCGCCATTCGGTCCTTGTGAAAAAAGTTCACATTGAATAAATAATAAACCGATTAAAATAAAAATGTTTTTTTTCATAGCTCTATTTAATTTTTAGTTTGATTTTTAATAAAACCATGCTTGGTCTGATCTTATAGATATGCCTGTAAGCATTTAATTCACCAAAATAGGATGTAATATAATTTGCAGCATTAAAAATATTTGTCCAATCTAAAGAAAAAACTGCTGATTTTACAGTATAATCAAGTGAGATGTCGGTAAAGGACAAATATTTGTTTCCGATAGCGGCATTGTTATAATAATGCTCATAGTTAACGTTGAATGAGAGCGACTTTGATAAAAGAATATCGGCAGAAACCGTATTCGTGAAAATATTCATTGGAGAGAATTTTTCCTGCGATTCTATCCGGCTTTGGTTTTTGTTCCAGTTTCCTTTATAGGCAAGTATAAGTTGTGAAACAGGTTTCACATTAAGAGAACCTGAAAAGTTTAAATTGCTGTTTTTATATCCGGTCAGTTCACCTTGCCTTAACAATTCAGAAGAATAATTGCTAAGGGATGCATCGAACGAAGCTACAAGGCCTTTCCAATAAAATCCTTTGCTTAACCTCCCGTTAATGGAAATGTTTTCTGATGTATTAGCAAGATCAACGGCTGTAGTGCTGATGAGAATATCATTGAAAATTTGTTCGTGGATAATATTACGTTTTTGATGAATATATGAAACATTTCCACCTGCAAAAAACATTTTCATAACATCTTTATAGTTGAGGCTCATGAATCCCATGTTTCCCCGGATTTCCGGCAATCGGTTGTCGAACTGCATCAGACTCCTATAGTCCTGCATCATATAACCTGTGTAGAACGAGTTTATATCTCCAAGTTGATTGTAGAACGAATAATTCAAAATTGATTCCATTCTTGCTCCAAGATAAGTCTTAATGTTCATGGACGGCTCGAAGTAAGGTTTTGGAAAAAAGTCCCTGCTACCTGTTATTTTATTATTCACTCGTATTCCTGAGTAAGAAAAAGGTAAATAGACATTCAATTCCAAATGATTTTGTATTACATAGCGAATATCTAAAGCAACAGCTTCTTTAAACTTAAACCAACCAAGATCATTTCGCAGACTGTCGGCATGTAACTGTAATTTATTTTCTTTATTGTCTGTCACATACATATTGGAATGCAAATTTTTGTTTTCAATATTAAAGGAGAAATCCGGACTTAAAATCACCTTTCCAATGATCCATGGCGCTAAAAGGGTCACGTTATTTTGAAAATAAAACTGATTGATCCGGGCTTCCTGTCGAAAGGCTGAATACGCTTCTCCCTGATAAAACATATCTTCGTACAAACCGGGGAAAATGTTCAGATTCTGGGGTGTAGATTTGAAACCCAAAGAAGATTTTATTTCAAACCCCTTATTTTCAGTTTTCTTTATTACCGTATGGAAATCATTGATAATTGAGAATACAGATTGATTCTTTCGCTGATGAATTTTTTGCAGGGTTGCTACATCTCCCGTCCCTCCCGTCCATTCTCCCTGAATAAGAAGATAATTGCTTAGGAAATTATCTTTCTCGTTCTTGCGAAATCTTACTTCTGCTTCCATCCGGTCGGTATTGTTTGAGGATTGCATGTTCTCATCGAATAAAAAAATACTGTCGCCGGGCAGATAATAAGATGTATGTGATTCACCGCTCCTTTTTTCATGATCATTAAGATATATCAGATTGAGGGTTAGTTCAGAATCCTCCCCGGTCTTGAAAAGTGTATTTACTGTTCCTGCATTTGAATTGTTAAGCAGGTACCTGCTTTCACTTATAGCGGGAGGATTCGGCATTCTGATATTAAGCATATTATCGGAACCAAAAAAGTTTTGGTAGGTAAAGGAACGGAGCTCATCCGCAAGATTTTCACCTGAATTATTTCCTTTGTATGTGCTAATATTCTGAATATCCCTTGAAAAATACATCCCCGTCAATTCATTATTCCACAATAGCGGAGAAGCTCCGAGACCCAATTGCCCCATAATGCTCAGAGTGCCTTTGGCCGAATCTTTCAGCTTCAGGTTGATAGCCGCCCGACTTGACGGTTTTACATTTTCAAGAGCTTTGACAGGCTGATGGTTCTCTAAGATCTGAACAGTTGAAATATCTTTAGGTGATATATTTTTTGTTGCAATACCATAGCGTCCTCCCAAAAGATCAAGATTTTCAATATAAAATTTATTGATAGGTTCACCCTGATAGGCTATTTGTCCGGTTTCCGCCACGGTTATACCCGGCATCTTTTTCAGAACATCTCCTATCACAATGTCTTTTTCACTGCTAAAAGCTGAAACCAAATAATTTACGGTATCTTTTGCTCCCCATATCTTGGTGCTTTTGACAACCACTTCCTTTAATTCAACCTTCTTTTCGGTAACAATAAAGTTGACGGTTTGACTGACATTCTTTATATTCTTTGATTGAGACTGAATGATCATCCCGGATATTGAAATAATCAAATCTTCCATTTTGCTTTCAAAAGAAATATAGAAATTTCCGTTGTTATCACTAAATGCGAATTTTACGATTGAGCTGTCAGTCGGTTGCATCAATAAAACAGATATGGACGGAAACGGTTCGCCGTTGCTGTCTTTTATCGTTCCGTTTATCTTTGTCTGCGAAAATGTGTTATTACTGAAAATTGAAATTATAAACAACAGAACGAATATCTTGTTTTGTTTGTCAGGCATATTAATATTCAAATGTCTTCAATAATCCAAAAACTGATATTTTTTTATTCATTTATATACTACAATGATTTAATATTAAATTCTCTTGTCGACGTTTTTGTTTTGAATGTTACGTGCCATACTTGAGGAAATATTTCCAAAAGTACTGACACAGGAACTTTGGCATTATACTTCTCCATGTATTCCTCATAGCCTTTTTTTGTCCACAAAGCGCTTTGGAATATCGTTTTTTCCTCATTAATAAAATTATTGAAAAAGAAATAAATATCATGGCGAGTATACTTGTCAAGCTCTGAAGTGTCAGCTCTTTTTCCATCTAACCAAAGTTGTCCTGCTCTTTTGGCGGAATTCCATTCATCATTATTTGGCTTTCTGTACCTGAAACTATTAAAAGCTCCAATCGGAATAATAAGTTGTTCTCTTTGTTGTTCTATAGTCATTTGAACACTAATTATATAAAGACGATTTCTATCATCATCTGACAATGTATAAGTCCTCCAAGTTGAATCATTATCCATGTATTTGCTTACAATACTCTGATATTCTTTAAGTAACTCATCGGAAACTCCTTTTCTTGGAATAACAAACTCTTCATTTTGAGATTTGTTTTCGTCGACAGATTCTGTAATAACCGCCGGCGGTTCGTATGCAATTGTATGCGTTGAAAACATACATGTTGCGAGCAGCATAACCGGAACAAACAGCATTTTTTTGTGTCTGGCTTTTTTTTGTGTAGTTTCTTTTTTCATCATGACAAACCGTTTTTTAATTGTTGAATAATTTAAAGAGGACGCAAGTCCTGTACTTCTGTTTTTGCAAATAATACTAATCAATATATTTTGATATCGTGTTATATCATTGTTTGCTTTTAAAACTGCTTCGTCAGCCATAAATTCATGGTTCTGCTTTATTTTCCGTCGATAAAGATATAAAGCAGGATTGAACCATAAAATGGCTATTAACAGCTCGACAAATATTATATCCAAAGAATGTCGCTGTTCTATATGTGCCTGCTCATGCATTAGCATATCTTCGGCTATCAATCCGTTTTTGTAATCATCTTCATTTATATAAATATATGTTCCGAAACTAAAAGGAGCAAGATTTTTTTTAATCAGAACAATATTTCTGCTATTATGAACAATTTGCCGGCCGGTTTTCGCGCTATACAAAAGGTGGAATAGATTTCGTAATAATCGAATTAACAAAGCTAATGACACAAATATATACAACACTTTTGCCATAAGAGCATTATTCGGGTGCCAAACTGAGGAAATATTGTCTTCAACAGGTGTTCCGGTAAGTAGTGTCGTCGGTGTAGATGTTAAGTCAACTAAATTGCTTTCGGGGTAGATACGATTTATTAAAAATGAAATCTGTTCCGGTATCAGTTCATTTATTTTATTCTCCGTGTATAAACTGTTTATCTTTTCATTAAGTTGCGGCGCCATGACATTCAGTGTCACTAATGGTATAGCAAACGAAAAAGCAAGACTGCACAACAAATAATGCCGTTTAAATCTGTGCATATTCTCCTGTTCAAACAAAATCATGTAAATGAAAAGGAAAAAGAACGCACAAAGAATCGCTTTTATGAAGTATAAAATCATTGCTTTTTCCTTTTGATTTCCTGTTCAACAATTTTCTTTAACTCCTGCAGTTCCTTTTCCGACAAATTGCTTGTTGAAGTAAAAAACGAAGCGAACTGTAATGCCGAATCTCCAAAGAAGCCTTTAATTATCTTGCCAATGTGTTTGGTAAAATAAGCTTCTTTCGCTATTAGAGGATAATACTCTCTGGAGTTCCCATACAATTTATATGCAATCACACCTTTGTTTTGCATACGTTTGAGAAGTGTGGCGACAGTGGTGCCTGCAGGTTTTGGGTCCGGGTAACTCTCAATAATATCTTTCGAAAACACTTTTCCGTGTTTCCAGATGATTTCCATTAATTGCTCTTCTGCGTTAGATAAATTCATGTTCTACTAATTATAAATTAATTCTACAAATGTAGAAATGATTTTTTAATCCAACAAACTTTTAGAAATAAATGTGTGAATAATTATGTTTTATTAACATAACATTCAATGAAGAAGAAGTTGTGTTATCTTTATTGTATGGTGAAATTAAGGTAGTAAGATTCTGTTTTGCTTGTTACTTCTATTAAATATTCCTCGCCTTGGGAAAATGATATGGGAATGTTATAGGAAGAGTTTTTCCTTGCTGAAATTTCATCTTCGAAAATTACCTGATTGTCCGAATCATAAATATATAATGTCAGTTTCTCGATTTCATTTTTGAATCTGACAGTTAGAGACGCATTTTCAAAAAATGTATTATCCAAAGACGAGCTATATGTATCAATCCGGTTATTACTCGGACCCCAGTGCCCTTTTCTTTTTAGGAACACATCTTTATAATTATCGGATAATGATATGTCTTTTGTTTCTGTCGGCTCAACAGTTTCTTTTTCGCAACATACCATGATGCTCATTGTAAGAAGTAGCAGGGAGATAAATTTTATAGTTTTCATATAGGGTAAATTTAATTGCCAAATGTAGTAATAAAAAACTTAAAACCGGCAATAAAGACAGGACATAAAATTACATAATTTATTTAGGAATAAACCCGCATGCTGTAAGCACAGGTTTTGTATCATCAGACTGCAATAATTCGTACAATTTGAAAGCCATGGAGTTGCGGTCTAAATCGGAGCGAATGGCGACATGCACTTTTGATATGAAAGGAAATGTTTCATTCTTGATTGTTCCTTCGTCGGGGAAAATATTATTGATAGATATTTTAGGTACTTCACTATCGGGTACTCGCGCTTGCATATCTTTATAGTTGTTGAAAGTATAACAGATAGCATTTTCGTTTTCAAAAATTTCACTAAAAACCTGTGCCATTCCACTGATGGCGCTTTCCGGAAAATCAGCAGGTTCCAAACCTTCCATGACGATTTCTCTCAATACTTCCTCGCTGCCCGAATCGCGTGGTCGCGTAAAAACTTTTATAATTGCATTTTTACCGCCAACTTGTGACCAGTTGGTTATTTCGCCTGTATATATTTTCTGAACCTGATTAACTGTAAGTGATTTCACGGGATTTTTTTTGTTGACAACAAAAACGAATGCGTCTAATGCGATAGGTGTTTCAATCAGGGTAACTCCTAAAGCGTCGGCATGAGCTTTTTCGTTTGCCGATATAGTCCTGTGAGTAAGAATAATATCTGCATTGCCTTCAATCAAATTCATAAAGGCGCCGTGTGTTTGGGAACTTTTTACGCGCTGTCCAAAAAAATCTTTGTATTGTTCGGGAAGGTCTTGATAGCTTGGTTGTAAGGTCCAATCAGTAAAAATTCCCGGGCTTAACCATCTAT
>JGI994J12354_10005336_pt1 | contig 11104 bp, 11 predicted proteins | sample IntmicLarv3ML3BL_FD_12354 | JGI IMG/M metagenome (IMG submission 12354) | reverse complement strand
CCGCGCGCACGGGCTTGAACATGACGGCGGCGACCTACCGTAAGGTGGCCGACCACCCCTTCATCTACGGCATGAAGGAAGCATCGGACGACATCAAGCAGATCAGCGACATGGCGCGGCTCTGCCCGGAGGTTCCCTTATATTCGGGCAATGACGACCAAATTCTGCCCATCCTGTCGTTGGGCGGCCTTGGCGTCATCTCCGTCGCAGCCAACATCGCGCCGCGCATGGTGCACGATTTGTGCGCGAAGTGGTTCGCGGGCGATGTCGCGGGCGCGCGGGAAATCCAGTTTGCGCTCAGCCCGTTGATCAAGGCGCTGTTCTGCGAAACCAACCCCATTCCCGCCAAGACCGCGCTGAACCTAATGGGCAGAAACGGCGGGCTGCTGCGCTTGCCGCTGGTGGAGATGGAAGAGGCCAACCTCGACCTGCTCAAGCGCGAAATGGCCGCGCTGGGCCTTTTGTAACCAAATGAAGGAGGAAATCCTATGATTCGCATTCTACTCAATGGCGCGATGGGCAAGATGGGCCGCATGGTAACGGAAATGGTGGCCGCCGAGAGCAACATGGAGATCGTCGCGGGCGTTGACCGCTTCGCCGCCGGCGCAAGCGCGTCCTTCCCCCTGTCGGAGTCTTTGGACGGCGTCAAGGCCACCGCCGATGTGCTGATCGATTTCTCCGGACCCGACGCGCTTCATGACATCCTCGCCTATTGCCGCACGCGCGAAATGGCCGTCGTGCTCGCCACCACAGGCTATTCGCCCGAGGATCTCGCCGCCATCGCCGAAGCGGCGGAGGGCATGCGCGTTTTCCGCAGCGCGAATATGTCCATCGGCATCAATCTGATGATGGACCTGACGCGCGACGCGGCGGTTGCGCTCAAGGGCTTCGATATCGAAATCATCGAAATGCACCACAACACCAAGGCGGATTCACCATCCGGCACGGCCCTGATGCTCGCCGATGGCATCAACAAGGAATTGATGAACACAAAGCGTTACCTGTTCGGCCGCCACACGAAGACGGAACGCCGCAAGAGCGACGAGATCGGCATCCACGCAATTCGCGGCGGAAGCATCACGGGCGAGCATCGCGTGATGTACATCGGGCAGGATGAGCAGATCACCCTCACCCATTCCGCGTCCTCCCGCCGCATCTACGCGGTCGGCGCCCTGCGCGCGGCGGAGTTCCTGATGCGCAGCGACGTTGGCCTGTACAACATGCAGGATCTGCTGCTGGAGCAAGCATCCGTAACCTCGCTGTTGATCGACAAGGAGCAGGCCATGTTCACCGCGTGGGATGTCCCGGCGCAGCCCAAGGTGGTCGCGGGCATCTTCAGCCAATTGGGCGGCGCGGGCGTGCTCGTGGACATGATCAGCCAAACCTCCCCCCGAAACGGCATGCTCGATGTCTCCTTCACCTTGCCGCGCGGCGACGCCGCCAAGGCGCGGGATGTGCTTGCCGACCGCAACCCGGAGATCAACGAGGCCGTGATCAAGCTGACCATCGAAGGCCCGGGCATGGAGCGGCAGTCGGGCGTCGCCGCGCGCGTGCTCGATCAACTGGCCGGCGCGGATGTAGGCATCCTGATGATCACCACCTCGGAAACCAAGATCAGCCTGTTGATCGACGAGGCAAAGGAAAGCACCGCCATCCAGGCTCTGCGCGCGGCGTTTCGGTTCGATTGATGCCACCCGTCCGACGCGCATGCCTTTCTTCCCGTTTGTAGCGGTATGCGGCCCATCAACAATCCCGTTGGTGGGCTTTTGCATTTGGAGGATCCATCATAGGGAGCGCAACGAAAGGAGAAACAGGATGGCAAGGGTTGAAGGAATCAAAAAAAGCATGGTAAAAATGGGCATTGAAGAAGCAACCATACGTGAAATCATCGGCGAGGGCAACCTCGTCCGCGTGATCGAGCGCATGGAAAAAGCTCTTGATGCCGACGCTCTGCACCAAATTCTCGATTCGCACGCCTGCGGGGGCGGCAAGGAATACATCGCGCGGCTCAAAAAAACCGGCAAGGAAATCGCGGACAAAACCTTGGCCGAAAAGATCGCGTATGTCAACGCCAACTCCCCCGATTCCGAAACCATCACACACAACACAGACGGCACGCTATCGGTAAAGTGGTCCTTCGATCACAAGGGTGCCTACAAATGCCTCTGCTCCGCCGCTGTCAAAAAAGGCGTAAGGGTAGCCGATCTTGCCATGGAAAATAACGACATCGGTATTATGCCGCTGTCGTATTGCTATTGCTGCGCCGGATCGGGCCGCCGCCATTTGCAGTTGCAGCTCGGCATCGAACTGAAAACAAAGGAAGTCCTCTCGACCCCCATCCACAGCAAGGGCGAGAAGCCATGCGAGTTTGTTCTTGAGATTGTGTAGCCAGCAGGTTTTTTCCTTTCTGTTTTTGGAAGGAAATATATGCCACCTGATATTGACAGAGAGATGGTAATGGGTGTAAGCTTCAAGTTAGAATAAGCTAACTCACATCGGGCGTTTCTTTTTTTGCTCTGCATGTTAGCATTTGCTAACTATAAAAAGATTAGGAGGGGAACAATGCAAAAGCTGCACGAAATGAAACCCGGACAAAGCGGAAGCATCGCCGACGTAAAGGGCGATACGCGCTTTCTCAGCCGCATCACCTCTGTGGGCCTGACCATCGGCTGCACAGTGGAAATGCTGCGAAACGAGAAGAAATACCCCTTGCTCTTGTATAGCAGGGACAGCGTCATCGCCCTGAACCGCGATGAAAGCGGCAACATCATGGTGGAGGTGGTAGCATGAGCGCGGCATCCGCAGCGAAGGCCCCCGTCATCGCCCTTCTTGGCCAACCGAATTCCGGAAAGTCCACGCTGTTCAACGCGCTCACGGGCGCGCGCCAGCATGTGGGCAACTGGCCGGGAAAAACAGTCGAGAAAAAAGAAGGCACCTACCAAAGAGATGGCAAACGCTATGCCGTCACCGATCTGCCCGGCAGCTATAGCCTCTCGGCAAATTCCGATGAAGAAATCATCACGAGGGACTACATCGCCGGGGGCAAGGCGGATGTCGTGTGCATCCTGGCGGACGCCTCGCAATTGGAACGAAGCCTTTTCATGTTGGCGGACTACGCCGGAATCGACATCCCTGCCATTTTGCTTCTGAACCTGATGGATGTTGCAAGCAGTCAGGGAAGGGAAATCGACGCCGCGCTCATCGAGCAACGCTTGGGAATCCCCGTGATTCCCTTCGTAGCGGCTGACAGAAAAAACTATGAGCCGTTTTATGGCGCAATCGACCGGGCGCTAAAGCAAAGGAACACCCTTCAAACCGGCGCGCTCACCGAAAAATACAACGGCATAGAGGGCAATCTGTATCCATCCCTCTATGCCGTCATGCCGCCCAAGGGCATGGACGGCTATTCGGCATCGTGGCTGGCGGCCAAAATACTAGAGGGAGACGCGGTCGTCACCGCCAAGGTACGGGAGGTTGTTTCCGATGAAAAGCGCGGTCAATTGGACGCCTTGACAAAAAACACAGCCAACGGTGCATTGCTCACCGGCGGCTGCAAATTCCAGTGGATCGACGAAGTGCTGCAAGGCGCAGTGTCCGGCAAAAAGGAAAGCAACGCGCTGTCGAAATTCGACAAGCACGCCACGAGCAAGCGGTGGGGCAAGCTCATTGCCATCCTCATCATGCTGGGCGGATTGATCGCCTCGTTCATCCCTGCTGCCCCGATCATGGGAATCGGCATGGGCGTCACAACGCTGGGCGGATCCTTAGCGGAATGGATGACCTCCCTTGGCGTTTCGCCGATTCTCGTCGGCCTGCTCTGTCAGGTTGGCATCAACACCATCGGCTTCGCCATCTCCATGATCGGCTTTGTTTTCAGCGTCAACCTTGTCTTCGGCATCATCGAGGAGGTGGGCTATATGGCCCGCGTATCGTATGTGTTCGACAACACGATGGCGAAGCTCGGCTTGCAGGGCAAAGCCGTCATGCCCTTTCTCGTCAGCTTCGGCTGCACCATTGGCGGCGCGGCGGGTGCGCGCGTCATCGATTCGTGGGGGCAAAAGGTTCTCACCATCGCGCTGGCATGGGTCATTCCCTGCGCAGCGACATGGTCGATCGTCCCCCTGCTCTCCAGCCTCTTCTTCGGCGCGTGGGCGCCGGTCGTCATCGTCGCCATTTTCCTCGTCGCCGCGTTGCATATGGTCATTACCGCCAAAATCTTCGGCGCAAGCCTTGTCAAGCCGGAGGAGCGAACCGGCCTGATCATGGAACTGCCGCCCTATCATAAGCCCAAGTGGAAGGCCCTGTTCCGCTCGATCTTCGTCCGAACAGGCGATGTTCTCCTTCGCGCGCTGAAGGTCATCTTTGTCGTCTCTCTGATCTTCTGGCTGCTCACGTTCAGCTCCACCGGCGCGCAGGATCAGACCATGCTGTACCGTTTCGGCAGGTTAATCGAGCCTGTCACCTCCCTCTTCGGCTTCACCTGGCAGACCTTCCTCGCCTTCGTTTCCTCGGCTGTCAGCAAGGAGGCCGCCTTGGGCGTCCTTTCGACCCTCTATGGCGGCACGGGAACGATCTTCGGCTCCACCCTGGGTGGCGGGGCAGTCGCGGCCAATCTCGCCGATCTTCTCACGGCTGCAATCACAAGGCCGCAGGCTCTGGCGTTCATCTTCGCCGTTACGTTCAACGCGCCCTGCCTGATGGCAATGTCCTCTACCTACCAGGAAACCCGCTCGCTCAAGTGGACGCTTCGCATTCTGGGCTATTACATGGCCGCTTCTCTGGTGTTGGCGTTCCTTGCTTACCACATCGGCTCGCTGCTGTTTTAGCGGAGGTGTGCGATGGATCAACTTTTGCGTTTGCTGGATGAAGGGCGGGCCTTGTCGCAGAGAGAGCTTGCCGATCAACTGCATGTCAGCGTGGAAACGCTGGGCGCGCAGATCGAATATCTGGAGCGGCTTGGCGTGCTCCGCCGCGTCGGATCCAACTGCGAATGCGGCGGCGGCTGCAAGGGCTGTTCCGCAAAGTGCCACACCGGCGGCGGTTCCCCTCTTGTGATGTGGGAAAAGGCGCTGTGAAGGATCAAAGGAAGTGATTCCACTGGAAATCTACCTCATCCCCGGCATCGCGGCAGCGGGCTGCGCTCTTGCGGTTTTCCTCTATCTGCGCCGCCTTCGCCGCGGCGAAGGCTGTTGCGGCACGCGCGGCAAGGCTCCGCCCAAGGTCAAGGCGGCGGACCGAAACAAGGCCAACTATCCCTATATCGCGCACGTCACGATCGACGGGATGACCTGCGCAAGCTGCGCGCGCCGCGTAGAAAACGCGCTGAACAGCCTGGAAGGAACATGCGCCACCGTGGATTTGGGCAAGCGCTGCGCGAGGGTGTATTGCAAAGCGCCCCATGACGAGGCGCAAATCCGGCGTACCATAAGAGACTGCGGCTACACCGTGCTGTCTCTGGATGGGCGTGCAAAATAACCGCTTGGAGCGGCAAAAGGCCGCAACCCGGCGGCCACACTCACAAGGGGGACTCCATGAAGGAAGCAAAGCTTGGGAGCAGAAGCTCAAAGGAGAATTATCTCAAATCCATCTTGCAGCTCGAAAAAAAGGCAGGGGCGGTTCGTTCGTCGGACATCGCCGACCACATGGCGGTTTCGCGCCCCAGCGTGAGCCGCGCCATGACGGAATTGCAAAAAGACGGACTGATCCGCATGGAAGAGGACAAAAGCATCCTGCTCACGAAAAAGGGACGGCACCGGGCCAATCTCGTATTGGACAAATATATGTTCCTGCGCGGTTTGCTGCAATCTGCAGGCATTCAGGAGCCGGTCAAGACCCAAGAGGCGTGCAACATGGAACACGCGATCAGCGACGAAACCTTTCTGGCGCTACGGGATCTGCTGGGGACGGTCATCGCAAACTGCGGTTTGCGATGACCGTTTTCTATAGTAGATGATCTTGAAAATCGTAATTACCCGGTATAGATGACAACCATCCTACTCTTGATAAAGCGCAGGGCCCGCAACCTATGCGGGGCCCTGCGCTTTGTCGTAAATCCGTCCCTCTCATTCATCGAAGACCTCAGTCTTCGACGACCACTCTTAAAACTCCGCGTTTCGCGGCGTGCGCGGGAAGGGCAGCACGTCCCGTATGTTTCCGACGCCTGTGAGGTACATGATCAGGCGCTCATATCCTATTCCATAACCGGCATGCTTGACGCCGCCGTATTTGCACAGATCGAGATACCAACTGTAGTCCTCGGGCTTCATGCCCGTTTCGAGGATGCGCCGCTCCAGAATGTCCAGCCGCTCCTCGCGCTGGCTACCGCCGATCAACTCGCCGATGCCCGGCACGAGCATGTCGGTGGCCGCGACGGTTCTTTCATCGTCGCTCAGGCGCATGTAGAACGACTTGACCTCCTTGGGATAATCCGTCACGAAGACCGGGCGGCCAAAGGTCTTCTCGGCGAGGAACTTTTCGTGCTCCGACTGCAACGCCACGCCCCATGTGGTGGGGAATTCAAAGGATTCGCCGCTCTTTTGCAGGATAGACATCGCCTCGGTGTAGCTCACGCGCGCGAAATCCGCGGCGGCGACGGCCTCCAGACGGGCGATCAGTCCCTTGTCGACGAAGCTGTTCAGGAATTGCAATTCCTCGGGAGCCTTCTCCAGCACATAGGTGATCACATATTTGGTCATGGCCTCGGCGAGGTCCATGTCGTCGTCCAAGTCGGCGAAGGCGATTTCCGGCTCGATCATCCAGAACTCGGCGGCATGGCGCGGCGTGTTGCTGTTTTCGGCGCGGAAGGTGGGGCCAAAGGTATACACATTGCGGAAGGCGAGCGCGAACGCCTCGGCATTCAACTGGCCGGACACGGTGAGGTATGCCTTCTTTCCAAAGAAGTCGCGGTCATAGTCCACCGCGCCGCCGTCCAGTCTGGGCGGGTTGGCGACATCCAGCGTAGTCACCTGGAACATCTCGCCCGCGCCCTCGGCGTCGGAGCTGGTAATCAGCGGGGTATGCACATAGACGAAATCCCGCTCGGCAAAAAAGCGGTGGATGGCCTGCCCCGCCAGAGAGCGAATGCGGAACACCGCGCTGAATAGATTGGTGCGCGGACGCAGATGCGCGATGGTGCGCAGATATTCGACGGAATGCCGCTTCTTTTGCAGAGGATAATCGGGCGTGGAGGTTCCCTCCACCGTAATCTCATCGGCCTTCAATTCAAAGGGCTGTTTGGCATCGGGCGTGAGCACCAGCGTGCCCCGCACGCGCACCGCGCTGCCCTCGGGGAGGCGGGCGATGTCGCGGTAATTCTCCAGCGCGCCCTCCTCCATGACGATTTGCAGGTTTTTGAAGTATGTTCCGTCGTTCAGCTCAATGAAGCCGAACGCCTTGGAGTCGCGCAGGGTGCGTATCCAGCCGCTGACCTCGATTTCGCAGGAATTCTCCGGCGTCACCTGGTAGAGCGTGCGGATTGCGGTTACAGAGCGTTGCATCGTCCTTTCCCTCCTTTGTCGGGCATGTTACCCGAGCATAATATTTTGCCATTATAGCATTCCGGCACGGGGAACGCAATCCTCCGCGCGGCGGCGTTCGCCTCATATCTCTCTCCACGATTTGTAAAGCTCGGCGATCACCTGTTCAATGGGGGCCTTGTTAATCTCCACATCCTTCACGCCGTCGGCATCCGCAAGATGGCTCAAGATCGATTGGATGGGATGCCGCATCAGATCCACCTCGAATTCGTACACTCCGTTTTCCGCTTTCAGCAGCCTGCCGGAAGCAAAGGAGGGAGCGGCTCCATTGTCCATCGCAATCGTAAACCTCGTCAAATTTCCCGTGATTTCCCTCAGCCCGTCAAAGCTGCCGTCATAGGCAATCGTTCCGCCGGAAATCATCAAAATCCGCTGCGCCATTTCCTCCAAATCGTCCATGTCGTGGCTCGTCACGACGATGGTCACGCCGTTTTCGCGGTTGATCTGTTTGAGGAAGTCGATCATTTGCCGTTTAGCTATGACATCCAGGCCGAGCGTCGGCTCGTCGAGCAAGATCAGCTCCGGCGAGTGGAGCAGCATCATCGCAAGATCGGCCCGCATGCGCTGGCCCAAGGACAATTCGCGAGCGAAGGTTTTCAGCAGCCCGCCAAGCTCCAGAAGCTCCGTCACCATTTCGAGGTTTTTCCGGTAGAGAGGCTCCGGGATGTCCCACACGACCTTCTTCCATTCAAAGCTCTGGATCACGGGATGATCCCACCAAAGCTCCGTGCGGTTTCCGAACAACACGCCAAGACGCGCCATCAGCTCTCTGCGCTGTTTTTGTGGTGACATGCCCATGACGGATATTTCGCCGGATGTCGGCAGCAGCATGCCCGACAAAAGCTTCATCGTCGTGCTTTTCCCCGCGCCATTCGGCCCGGCGTACGCTACAAATTCGCCTCTGCGAATCGTAAAGGACACATCCTCAAGGGCCGCGATCTCTTTCTTTTCGGGCTTGAGCAGGTTTTGGAGGATTCCCCTGCCCGTATTGTCTCTTTGCCACTGGACAAAATGCTTCGTAACGCCGCGCAGGCTAACGGCGGAATCCAAAAGGGACATATCGGTTGGAGCCTTTTGTGACATAATGCTTCAATCCTTTCCTGAAAATGATACCGGCAGCGAGCGATAGCGCCAGCGCGAACAGCATGGGATAATGCGCTCCCCATCCCAAGGGCGGCTTGCCCAACAGGCACAGCGCGGGGAACCACGCCATCAGGCCCTCCGGCAAGATGGTCATCAGCGAAGCTTGGAGAAAGGGCGGCATCCCCGACAGTGGGAAGGTGCTCAAAAGCCATGTGCCGTCGATCGCCGTGCTGGAGATCTCCTCTGCGGCGACGGGCGCGTAGAACGCAACGCTCGAAACCAGATACGCCCGCGCCACGATGATGGCCATCGTCGTGAGCAGATACGCGGCCAATGCCAGCACCCAGCCGAACGACACCTGCAAATGCAGCCTGCTCACCGCCACTGCCATCAGAAGGATGCCCACGAGAAAATTGCTTCCGCCCGTGAAGGGCATAAATCCGCTCGTCGCCAGTTGTATTTTCAGCGAAAGCGGCTGGATCATCAGGTGCTCCAACTGTCCGCGCCCGATGATCCTGGAAATGTGGATGTTGTTTGCCGATCCGAGCATGATGAAAAGGCCCGTGGTCAGCGTGGAATAGGCCATCATGAACAGCACCTCGTCGGCGCTCATTCCGCCGATGCCGCCAAAGCGCACCGCGATGAGGATCACGCCGGATACGGCTGTCAGATTGGAAATAACATCGGCGCTGATTCCGACCAGCGCGTATTTCGTATCGCGCAGCAACCATGCCAGGTCCATTTTGGCAGAAATGCCCAGCAGCTTGGCGATGCGCCGCAGTGTGACTTTATCCGCCATAGCTCACCATTCCTTCCTGTGATTTTTGGAACACAAACAGTGCCAGCGGCCATAGCACGAGATTCCACAGGATTTGCAAAGCGATGATCTCCCCTACGTCGGCTGCGCCGACAAAGACCGACAAGGGCGCGCCGCCAAGGGACGCGAAGGGCTGGTATTTCAGCGCCTCCGCAAGGCCGTAGGGCAGGAGGCTGATGGGAATGAGCGTCCCGGAGAGGATCGACGTCACTGCCATCCGAATGCGCCCGATCAGCCAATTCATGTTCCTCAGCTTAATCGACAGGCAGGCAAACAAAAAATCCACCGCAAAGCCCAGCGAGATACAGAGCAACAGGCTCAGGAAAAAATAGGGCGAGGCCGGAAGCATGCTCACGCCGAACAAGGGCGCAAGCAAGGCCGCAGGCAACGAGAACACCGCAAGCATCGGCAGCCAGCCTCCCGCCGTCAACGCGACAAGCTGCCCAAGAACCGAAAGCGGCCTGCCATACAGCTTGAGCAGCATCCCCTCGGAAAGCCAACCCGACGCAGGGGTCTTCACGACCAGCATGTCCGCCAAAACCGCGCTGGCCACGGTATAGGAAAGCATTTGCTCCACCGTCATGCCAACCTGCGCGCCCGAGGACATGACCACCCTCCACAAAAACAACAGGGGAATCAAAGTGCAAACCTTGATCAGGACATCCGGCAGCAGATAGACGATGCCGCCATTCGTTTTTTCCAGCGCAGACAACTGCGCCGTTTTCAGATACTTTGTCATGCGTGTCCGCTCCTTTTCGTGATCGACAGAAAAATGCCCGGGCGTTCGATTGAACACCCGGGCGACGCACACATGCTTGCGCTCAAAAAATCAGGCGCAGCGGACGCGAGGCAAGAGGCATTCAACATGGCCCAAATGGGCAGACCCATCCCGTGAAAGCCCCAAACCGGCACAAATTACCGGCAAAAGGGCGCAATTCACCCCATTGGCCGATTTCTTGAATACATAATCCTTGGTCCACTCGCATGCGAAAAACACGCTGCCATGGCCACCAAAGACCGATAAGCTCATACCTCTCACCACCTTTCGCAATCATCCTGCACGAATATAGCATATCGCATGGGAATCCGTCAAACAGAAGCTTCGCCGCGCGCGGAATGTCGTGATTGACACGCGAACGCCCGCGTGCTATAGTTTTTGTTCCGGCGCGGAAACGCGCCTTCTCTCGTTTCCGACAACCGCATAAGAAAAGGAGATGTACGCATGTTGTTTCATCTGACCGTGAACGGCTTCTCCCGCGCCCGCAAGGCGCAGAGGCAATGCCCATGATTACCGTTGAGGGGTTGAGCAAAACCTACAAGGTCGCGCGCCGCAAGAAAGGCGCGGCGGCCGCTTTTCGTTCGCTCTTTCATAGAGAGTATGACGAGGTGCAGGCGCTGAAGGACGTTTCGTTTTCCGTGGGAGACGGCGAGGTGGTCGGCTACATCGGCCCCAACGGAGCGGGCAAATCCACCACCATCAAGATCCTCTCGGGCATCCTGCGCCCGGACGCGGGCGTCTGCGAGATCGACGGACGCATCCCATGGAAGGAGCGGCGCGCGCATGTGGCGAACATCGGCGTCGTGTTCGGCCAGCGCACCCAGCTCTGGTGGGATGTCCCGGTGGTCGATTCCTTCGATCTTCTACGGGATATCTACCGCGTGTCCCCCG
>JGI994J12354_10005335_pt1 | contig 11104 bp, 11 predicted proteins | sample IntmicLarv3ML3BL_FD_12354 | JGI IMG/M metagenome (IMG submission 12354) | reverse complement strand
CAGGCGGTCGCGCGTTTGCTCGATGTAGGGCAGCTCCGCGTTCACCAAAAAGTCGTTCGGCGGAATGATATAGCCGATTTCGTCGTTCGCAAGGCCGAACACCAGGAGGTTCGGGTCGTCCGCAATTTCAATGAACGGGCGGGGATTCGCCTCCGCACCCTTGCCGCTGGCACTCTCTTCAGCGCTGAGATAACCGCCGTAAATCAGCTCCGGGAAGACCTCGCCGGGGCACAGCGCCATTTGCAGCGCGCCCATGCTGATATAGGTCATCTCCGTTTTCAGCGATTGCTTGAGCACGCCCTTGGCGGTGGGATAGCTTTGCGCGTCGAGCAGCTTCAGCTTGCCGCCGAGCATGAGGACGGGATTGTCGCCCGAAAGATAGAACTCCTGCCGCAGGATGTTCATCACCGGCTCCAGCTTCTCTTCCTTATCCTTATCAATGGCGAGGATGGTGTCCGCGAGCATCCTGCCGCATTGGCGCATGGATTCGATGTTGTCCTCACAAACCTCGTGCGTGGTAATCATGCCGCCGATGGCACCGACGAAGTAGATGATGTCCACGTCCGCCGCCGCCTTCACCAAGCGCCGCGCTTCGCCGGGGAAGTCCGCGCTGATGAGGGAGTTTCTGCCCAAAAGAGACTCGGAATGCGCGGCAAAGTTGATGAAATAGATTTCACGGCCGCCGTCATCCGGCACAAAGCGCAGACGCGTCACCGCGCGGGAGAACACCCACGGCAGGCGCTTGTCGTTCTGCAGCTCCTCCGGCGCATCCTTGCGGCCGAGATAAATCTGGCCGTCACGGCGGGTTTCATAGGCCTCGCGTACGCAAGCCTGAATGCCGTCAAAGAGAATCCGCATGTATTTCGGATCCTTGCCGGATTGGATTTTCTTCGGAATCGGCCCCCAGATGCCCATGGTGTCAATGCCTGCGTGGTCGTGCGTTGCCATAATATTCACGCTGCGGCAGCCGGTCTCGCGCAAAAAATCCGCCATCTCCGCCTTCACGGCGTTGACATCGTTGTTGGTCATGCCCACGTTATCCGCCGACACAAACACCACCGCGCCGCGGCCGGAATTGTCATCAATCCACACCGCGCTGCAGGTCAAATCGTCCAGCACACCCACGGCGGGGTTGTTGGACTTGTAGCCCGCGATGTAATAGGCGTGCGTCGCCACATCATCCGGCGTGACGATGCGCGAGGCAAAGCCCATGGTGAAATGGTCGCTCACGGGCGCGTCAATCTTGTCATATTTCCCTTTCGGAATCGGCGGAACGCCCTTCGTCTTGTTCAGATACACGGCCCTCGCCGCCAGGCAGCCCTTGGCAAAGTTGACCGCCGGAACCGCCAGTTTTCTCCCGATGCCCATTTGTATGTCCTCCTTCATAAACGGCATAGCGCCGCTGTATTCTGTTGAAAATTCTGCTATTGTATAGTGTAACAATAATTCGCCCGAAATACAAGCGTTTTTTTCAATCCGGCTGTGCGTTTTCCCCAAAGTATGCTATACTAATACCAAAATGCAAGCAGAAAGGATTTGTTCACCATGACACAAGCCACCACCCTCAAGCCCACAAGCAGCTTCCGCTATGCCGTTGGTATGTTCGGCACCTCCATCCCCATCAATATGTTCAAAACCTTTGCGCTGACCTTTTATGTGGATATGCTGGGGCTGCCGTCCAGCCGTTTTGCGCTGGTGCTGAGCATCTACGCCATTGTGGATGCCATCGACAACCCGCTTTACGGCTATCTCTCCGACCATACGCGCTCGCGCTGGGGACGCCGCCGCCCCTGGCTTGTGATTGGCACCCCGCTGCTGATTGTTTGCTTTGTGTTGTTTTACAGCACGCCGGATTGGATTGCAAAGCGCGAGAACTATCTCTTCGTTTATCTGCTTTTGACCTACATTTTGACCGGAACACTGGATTCGCTCATGAACGCCAACTACGGCGCACTCTTCCCGGAGCTGTTTCCGCAGGACTCACAGCGCGCGAAAACCAATGCCCTGCGCCAGGTGTTTCAGCTGGTGGCCATGGGCATCAGCGTGGCGCTCACGCCCATGATCACGGGGAAGCTCGGCTACCAAAAAACCGCCATTGTCTATGGTATCCTTGCGCTGGCGGTGGTGCTTTACTGCGCGTTCGGCTGCCATGAAAATCCGCAGAATCAGGAGCTGGAGAAGCCGCAGCTGCTGCGCACGGTCTGGGATTTGGTGCGCAGCAGCAAATTCTGGATTTTCGGCATCGGCTACGCCTGCTACGGCGCGGGCTTCTCGCTGATTATCAGCATCATCCCCATGTATGTAAAGTATGTGCTCAAGCTCGAAAGCGCGCAGACCACCATTTTGATGGGCAGCTTTTTGGGGATGGTCATGCTCGGCATTGCGCTGTGGACGCTGCTCGCGAAAAACATGGATTTGATGAAAAGCTGGCGGCTCTCTCTGCTGATTATGAGTCTGGGCTTCATTCCGCTGTATTGGATGCGCTCGCTGGGCGGCGTGATTGCCGCTGCCGCCATCATTGCCGCGGGCGGCTCCGGCGTGCTGCGCAGTATGGATGTGGTGGGCGCAAAAATTATGGACGATGACTTCCGCCGCCACGGCATCCGCCGCGAGGGCATGATTTCCAGCGCAATGGGCATGCTCAGCCGCCTGAACGGGCTGTTTGTGGCGCTGGCCCTGCTGATTGGCGAAAAGGGCTTCGGCTATGTCAGCGGCGACATTCCCGGTCCCAACCCCGCCGCCGCGATGAAATTCTTGATGATTGTCTTCCCCTGCGTCACCATGCTGCTGGGCTTTGTGTTCGCCTGCCTGCTGCGCTTCCCCAAGGATGCGCCCACGGAAGCCGCCGAGGAGAATGTGTCATGAGCAAGGAGAAATATCTCATCATCAACGCCGATGATTACGGCTATAACATGGAGAGCAACGTTGCCATTACGGAACTGTTTGCGCGCGGCGGCATCACCGCCTCCTCCATTCTCGCTGTTGCCCCTGCCTCGAAGGACGCGGTGCAAACGGCGGCGCGGAACGGCTATGCCGTGGGCATCCATTTTGCCTTCAATTCGGATGACAGCGTCCGCCGCTGGCAGAGCCTGACCCGCGCACCCTCACTGAACGACGCAAAGGGGTTGCCGGACAAGGCCCTGCACATCACCCTGCACGCCAAAAGCGCGGAAATCCGCCGCGAAATGGATGCGCAATACCAGTACCTGCTGCGCGGCGGCTGCGTGCCCGACCATGCGGACAGCCACTGCGGCACCCTCTACGGCCTTTGCGGGCGGCTGTTCTTCGTGCAGGCCTTCCGCTTTTGCTGCGCGCACAGCTTGCCGCTCTCCCTGCCGCGTAAGCCCTATTTTCTCGACCGCCTGTTTGACGGCAAAACCCCCGCGCCGATTCTGCCCCTCCACCGCGCCATGGTTGCGCTGGCGGACAAAATGGGCGTGCTGCTCACGGACGACATGGTGTCCCACCCGCACGGCATGGCACGCATTCCCGACTATGACGCGCTGCGGGATTATTATCTGAACGAGCTGCGCAAGCTGCGCCCCGGCATCAGCGAGCTATTTCTGCACCCCGCCAAGCCGGTAGCGGGCACGGACGATACGCGCGGCGAATGGACAAAGCGCGAATATGAATACCGCCTGCTGCAAAGCGGCGACCTGCTGCAGGCCGCGCGGGACGCGGGGGTGCAGGTGGTGTCTTGGGGGGACGCACCGTTTGCGGTGGGCGGCAAGTAAAATCATCGTTAGGAGTGAAATACATTATGGATATTCTCATCCGAAATATAAATATTGATACCGATATTCCGGGCATCCGCGAAGCGCATGGCCGCGACGAGCATTGGGGCTCGGACCAGGCCTGTTACCTCTCCGCAAAAACGAGTCTGGAAAACGGATTTTTCATCCAAGTGGCGCTGCACGGCGATAAAATCGTGGGGCATGCGGAATGGGTGATTTCCGACGAACCCGACTGCCGTTTTTTGTATCTGGGGCTGCTGCAAATCCACGAAGACTGCCAAAAGAGGGGCATCGGCTCGCAGCTGATGGAAACCGGCGCGGCGTATGCCAAAACGCAGCACTGCGATTTTTTGCGCACCATGCCGGGCATTGAAAGCGGCTCTATCTTCTTTTATCAAAAAAACGGCTTTGTTCAAACCAAGGACAGCAACAGCACCCTCAAATTGAAAACCACCAAAAAGCCGCCGCAAAACGCCGTGCCTATTGCGCAAGTCCCCTTTGCCGCCGTCAAGACCTTACCCTTGGTTTCGGGCTTGTATCAGCAGGCCTCGGCGCATATCTGGAAGGTGTTCAACACGCAGCAGGAATACGATGGCAGAACCGTGTCCTCCTTCGCCATTGGCGATGCCTATGTCAACATCGGCGCGTTTCTGCCCACCAAACGAGCCGTTGTCATCTGCTGGAGCAAGCAATTATCCCCCATGCTCATCACGGAGATTTTGGCGGTCGGCGGCAGCCTGGGCTTTCGGCATCTGAATTTTTGCGTGCTGAGTGCGCACGTCCCCTGCTTTGCCGACTTTCGTTATAATATGGCAAAAACGCATGATGTATTTATGGAGCGGAGGCTGTAATCCTCATGAAAACCGACCGTCTGGTGGCCATTACACTGTTTTTGCTCAACCGCGACTGCGTGAGCGCGGCAACGCTGGCTGAAAAATTTGAGGTGTCCAAGCGCACCATCCTGCGCGACATTGACGCGCTGTGCATGGCGGGTGTGCCGATTGTTGCCACCTTCGGCGTGAAGGGCGGCTATGCCATCCCGGACGGCTTTCGTCCGCTGAAGCAAATGGCGGGCGCGGCGGATTACGGCAACATCCGCACCGCCCTGCAAGGGTTGTTGAGCGCCTACGACAGCGCGGCCATCAGCGCCACGGTGGAAAAGGCGCTTGCCGCCCTGCCGCAGGGGGAGGAGCGGATTTTCATCGATTTTTCCGCCGCAAGGGAGAACAACGCGGTCAACGAAACGTTGAAAATCATTGACGCCGCCATCGCCGCGCAAACGCCGCTGCAATTGACTTATTGCGACGCGGAATCCCGCACGACCCTGCGCGAAGCGGAGCCGCTGGCGCTGGTCTATCAATGGCATTCGTGGTATCTGTTTGCCTTTTGCCGCAAGAAACAGGACTTCCGCTCGTTCAAGCTACCGCGCATCGTCCAATGCGAGCCGCTGCCCGGTGCCTTCGACCGCGCCGCCTACGGCGACATCCGCGCGCTGATGCGGGAACGCGGCATGGGGGAGCAGGAGTTTCTGAACGTGCGGCTGCTGTGCAAGCAGGCGGCGCGGCCGCAAGCCATGGAATATCTGCGCGGGGAGATTGAGGAAACACGCGAAAACGGTGACTGCGTCATGCGTCTGCACGTCCCATGGGAGCGCATGTGGTTCTCCCTGCTGCTGGGCTTCGGCAATCAGGTAGAGGTACTGGAACCGCCGGAATTGAAGGAGCGCTTAAAGCAGATTGCAGCAGAAGTTTTGGGGTTGTATGGATAAACAGGAGGAATGGTTATGCAGGATTTTCGCAAATTAATGGAAGCCATATCCGAAAAGTACAATCAATTGTTGGGCAAGAATTTAATTGGGATATATGTGCATGGCTCGATTGCCTTTGATTGCTTTCATTGGGATAGAAGCGACATTGATTTTATTGTCGTCATCCATAAACCTATCCCGCAGCCAACAAAGCTCCAGCTTTTGCAGGTGTTGGCAGACCTCAAAGCGCAAGCTCCGCCCAGAGGGTTTGAGATGAGCATCGTGCTTGAAAAATATTGCAAAGCATTTGTTCACAAGAATTTCGTCGCCGGGTCTAATACCCCGCGCAACTCTTGCGCGTCCGCTTCTGCGGCGGATTCCGATAAATCCCCGGCGATACCCGTGCTGCGCAGCAGCGCGTCTGCTCCTGCGGTGAGGAAATTCATTTATCCCACGCCGTATGAGCTGAATTTCAGCAGCGGTTGGAATGAAAGATACTTGAGCAAGCAGCTCGCGCTGCGCGAGGACGAACGGCGCGACGCGGATTTGGCCGCGCATTTTATGGTCATAAAACATGTCGGTCTTGTGATATACGGCGCACCGATAGAAGATGTTTTTGGAGCTGTGCCGCGCGAGGCTTATATCGACAGCATTTGTAAGGATTTGGTAAGTGCCAAGGAATACATCGCCGATGACCCCGGCTATATCGTCTTGAATTTATGCCGCGCTTACGCATACATAAGCGGCGGGTTGGTTTTATCAAAGGAGCAGGGCGGAAAATGGGGGCTGGAAAATCTGCCCCAAAAGTATCACAATTTGATTTCCGCAATGTTGGGCAACTACGTCAATGGTTCGGCGTTTGCCAATGACGAAGCCCAACGAATCCAATTTGTCGCTTATATGTTGGAATTGATACTCGGCAAGACAACATAAGCAATTGTTTATCGATTTGTTTTCAGATGGACGCCATCGCATATAAGGCTTGACGCTGCTCCGCAAAGCCCTGCGCAAGCCCGGTTAAGCCGTGTGGCGCAACAGGTTCTTGACCGCCTTCGCCCCCAAGGCTATAATGGTGATACCATTTAGAAGGAGGTCAAGAAGCATGAATCTTTACATCACCGAAAACATCAAGCGCCTGCGTTTGCAGCGCGGCATCACGCAGGAAAAGCTTGCCGCGCGCCTGAATGTCAGCGCGGCGGCGGTCAGCAAATGGGAGCGCGGCGAAACCCTGCCGGACATCTCCCTGATTATTCCGCTCGCCGGTGCCTTTGGGGTATCCACGGACGCACTGCTTGGCGTGGACAAGGACAAGATGCAGGAGAAAAAACAGTGGTACCTTGCAGAAAAAACGCGCCTGAACAACATCGGCGATGATTTTGCGGCATTTGAGCTGATTTGCCGTGCGTATCAGGAGTTCCCGCACGATTGGCAACTGATTTGCGAGTATGTTTGCCTCTTATGCATTGACCCGCATTACATGGATTCGCCCTTCGGCGCAGCTGCGCAAAACCATCAGCGAGCTGGCGAACGCACTTGTGCCGAAAATCGCAAATTTGGCAGAGGGCTTGGCTCCCGCTCAAAAAATAGCTTTATACGAAAAAGAAATTGCACTTTTGACGCTTCTGTTTGAGGAGGCGGATTACGGCTTCTTTCTGTTTCACCTTGGCCGCGCCAATTGCAGGATTGCACAGTGCTATTTGCAGCAGTCCGACATCGAAGCCGCCACCCCGCACACCGAGCGTGGTCTGGATTTTCTCGCACGCTGTGACGCGCAATGGCAGCAGGGCGAAATCGTAACACACCGTTCTGTTTTATTCGAGGGCGTAACACACAACCCGCGTGAAACCGCGAAACGCAGCAAGGAAAATTGGGTGGCCTATGAGCTGGCACAATTTGATAAGCTTGAGCCAAAAATAACGGACGCGCATTTTCTTGCCCTGTTGGGAAAATACAGGCCGCTTGCAGATGTGACCGAATAGCCTCACCAGAAAACACTTGACACCCACCCAAAACATATCGTATAATAAGCCAAGATAAGGAAATGGTGACGTTTCCCCGACGCGAAGTCTACCATCTAAAATCCAAAGTCTAAAATCCAGAACGAAAGGAGTTGAGCGGCATGACGCAAACGGCCATATCCCGCGCGAAGGAATTATTCCCCGGCAGTGACGCGGTGCGCAAATTCACATACAAATTTGCGGACACAGGGGATAGTTGCGCCCTTTTGGCCAGAGCGCATCACCAGCTTTCACAGGCTGCGGCGCTTTTAAGGGGTCAGTGCGCCCTTTTGCCCATTCTGTGCGCTGATTTTGCAGCGTTACGGGAGAACTGCGTCCCTTGGTATGCCGCCGCTCATCGCCGTTTGCAATCCTAAGATTGTATAAAGCGTTTGCGCCCGGACATCCCAACGGATGCCCGGGCATTTTTCTGCCCGAAATGATAATTTGAGGGAGTGAACCCATGATAAAATACCTAAAAACCGCGCAGCTCACCGCTGCGCAGAAAACAAACGGCGGCATTGTCTATCTGCTGCCGGAAATTTTCATTCGCATGTGCACGCTCATTGCGCTGCTCTTTTTGTGGCGGGCGGTGTTTGCCGCAGGCGCGCCGTCCGAAATGAATCTGGCGCAGATGCTGAGTTACACCTATTTGAGCGCGCTTTTGACCGACCTGCTGGTGGTGCGCACCCTCGCCTCCGGCTGGATGGCGGAGGGCGTTATCGCCAGACTCCATGCGCAGCCGCTCTCGCTGCTGGGGCAGCTGGCGGCGCAGACGATTGGCGGCTGGCTGCCGTCCCTGCTGCTGTTTTCGCTGCCCATGGCGCTGCTCGCGCCCTTGCTGGGCGTGAATTTGCTGCCGGCCTCGCCGTGGTTCGCCGTCAGTTTGCTGCTCTGCGTTTCGCTGGGCTTTGCGGTGGATTTGCTGTTCGCCTGCCTTGCCATGAAGCTGCGGAACATGGCCTGGGTGGTGGGCAGGCTGCGCACGGCCATCATCACGCTGCTTTCCGGCACGATTGTCCCGATTCGGCTGCTGCCGGGCGTGTTTGCCACTATCCTGAAATACCAGCCCTTCGCCGCGCTGGGCGGCGCGCCGCTGTGCGTATTCATCGCGCAAAGCAACGCCGAGGCCCTGGAAACCCTGCTCCTGCAAATCTTTTGGAATTTGATTCTGTGGCCGATTGCGTTTGCGGTTTTCCAAAAATCCAAGGAAGGAATGGTGAGCTATGGCGGATAGAACGACCCCTTGGCGCATTCTCAAGCTCCTGGGCATCTCCGCAAAGCTGGATTTGATTTGGCTGCTGCGGGACACGAAATTCACCCTAATTGGCATGGCGGCGGATGTGATTGCCAATCTCTCCACCGTCTCCGGCGTGCTGCTGATTGCCCTGCGTTTCGGCGGCATCGGCGGCATGAGCGCTCACGAGGTGCTGTTCATGATGGCGTATTCCACCCTCGTGACCGGGCTGTTTTCGCTCTTCGGCAGCGGCAACAACATCCACATCAGCCGCGTCATCGGGCGCGGGCAGCTGGAGCATCTGTTTTTGCAGCCGCTCTCGCTGAAGGTGCAATTATTCACCAACGGCTTTAGCCCGTTCACCGGCTCAAGCAACTTTTTTCTCGGCATCGCCCTGATGGGTTTCGCGCTGCAGCGCCTGCAATTGCAGCCCTCCTTCGGGTGGCTGCTCTCGCTCGCGGGCTATGTGCTCATCACACTCACCATCATCGTTGCACGCTCCTACCTCGTTTCCTCCCTCGCGTTTTACGCGCCCGTATCGGCGGAGGAGATTTCCTCCACCGCCATTGAGGACACCTGGTTTTTGAGCACCTTCCCGCTTTCCGGGATGCCCAAGTTCATCCAATTCCCGCTGGTGACGCTGTTGCCGGAGGGGCTGATGGCGTGGTTCCCCGCGCTGACGCTTTTGGGCAGACCGCCGATGGGGCTCACGCGCTATTACCCGCTGCTCTTTGCCCTGCTTCTCGCGCTGCTTGCGCGTACTATTTTTCAAAAAGGAATGAAATATTATGTCAAAACAGGCTCCGACCGTTATGTCCCCTGGGGATTCCGCCGTTAGGCTGCGTTCCGTCAGCAAAAGCTTCACCCAATGGCAGCGCGACAACAGCGGCAAGGGACTGCTGAAAAATTTGATTCATCCCGAAAAGCGCATCATCCATGCGCTGGACGAGGTATCCTTTGACATTGCGCCCGGCGAATTTGTTGCCTACGCGGGACCGAACGGCGCAGGCAAAAGCACCACCATGAAGCTGCTCAGCGGCATGCTGCTGCCCGGCGCGGGTGAAATTTCTGTGCTGGGGCTTTCGCCCTACAAGCAGCGCCGCATCCTCATGCAGCAGCTGGGCGTGCTTTTCGGCAGCCGTACGGAGCTGTGGTGGGACAATCCGCTGATTCAAAGCTTTGAATGGAAAAAGGTGGTTTGGGACATCCCCGAAGCACAGTACAAGCAAAATCTCGCCATGGCCGTGGCGCTGCTGGACATGGGCGGCCTGCTCAAAACCTTTGCGCGTGAGCTGAGCCTCGGCCAGCGTATGCGCGCGGATTTGGCGATGATGCTGCTGCACAGCCCAAAGCTGCTTTTGCTGGACGAGCCGACGCTCGGCCTTGACGTAAGCGCAAAGCGGCAGATGATTGACTTTCTCAAAAAAATCAACCGTGAAAACGGCGTGACGATTGTCGTCACCAGCCACGACATGGATGATTTGGAGGAGATGGCGCAGCGCATTCTGATGCTCGCGCAGGGCAAAATCGTCTACGACGGCGACTTTGCGGGGCTGCGCGGCATCACCGGCAGTCTCACCCGTGTCACCGTTACCACGGCAAACGGCAATCCGCCCGCGCTCGCCGATTTGCAGCCCATCACAAGCGAGAACGGCGTGTATGAATTTGAAATCGACCTTGCCAAAACCCCGATTCAGGCGCTGATGCGTCAGCTCTCCGCCGTAGAGAATGTGCGCGATGTGGAAATCAAAAAAGCGCCCATTGAGCAGGTGATTACCCGCCTGTATGAACGCTGGCAATAGGCTGCTGCCGCCCGATGTTTTCCACCGCAGTCACTTCGCCCTGCACCGTGCAGCCCTGTTCCGTCATGAGCAGGGCTGCCGTTTCGTTTTCTACCCTTGCATAGCGGTATTGCAACGCGGTGCGGGCGCAATACTGCTCCAGCGCCAGCAGGCGGGCTTGTTGCTCGCTCGCCGTCACCGTCTGCGGCGCAGTCTGCACGGCGCTTTGCCGCGTAAAGCCCAACGGCATCCGCCGCCCATTCAGCGCCAGCCATTGCGTGACGCGGGTAATATGCTCCCCCTTGGGCTGAGGCGTTAGGGGAATGGCGAAGCCCAAAAACAGCAGGGTATAGCCGTCCCGCTCCTGCGCAACGCAAAGCTGCTCGCGTTCAAACGGTTCAGCAACCGTAATGCTTTCCCGCGTGCGTGCCGCCGCGTAGCCCTGCGACGTGCGCAGGACGGTGCTCTCATCCCGGTTCACCGTTTCGCCGCTGATGAGAATGTCCCCGCGCAGCACGGCATCCCCCGGTCGCTTTTTCGCCGTGCCCATATAAATATCCAGCGTCAGGATGGTGCCGTCCTTCACGGCGGTGACATCCATCGGCTCC
>JGI994J12354_10005334_pt1 | contig 11107 bp, 7 predicted proteins | sample IntmicLarv3ML3BL_FD_12354 | JGI IMG/M metagenome (IMG submission 12354) | reverse complement strand
GGTTCAAATTCAGACCTTCTTTCAGGAGAGCTTGCGTCGCTCCTGACCGGACGATATGTGGAAATAGAAATGCTTCCGCTTTCGTTTGCCGAATTTGTTTCAGCGAACGGAGGTATGAGCGATCTTCAAAATAAGTATCGAATGTATCTTGAAAACTCATCGTTCCCGGCAGCACTGGAGTTTGATAATAACCGCAAATTGATTCTGGATTATTTGGACGGTTTATACAATTCGATTGTTACAAATGACATTGTCAAAAGAAAAAAAATAACCGACACTATGATGCTGCGCTCAATTCTTTGTTTCGCATTTGATAATGTAGGTAGTCATTTATCCACAAAAAGCATTAGCGATTATATGAATTCGAACGGTCGCAAGATTGATGTAAAGACAGTTGAAAAGTATGTGACCTCACTTGTGGAGAGCTTTTTGTTGTATCGCGCTTATCGTTACAATATCAAGGGGAAGCAGCAGCTGAAAACGCTTGAAAAATACTACGCTGTTGATATCGGTTTGAGATATGCAATACTTGGTAACGAGGGAGCGGATGTGGGGCATATTTTAGAAAATGTGATTTACCTTGAATTGATTCGCCGTGGATACAAGGTTACAGTCGGTAAATGGGACGGTTTTGAGGTTGATTTTGTCGCTAAGAATCCAAACGAGAGGGTCTATTTTCAGATTGCGGCATCTGTCCGTGATGCGAATACGCTCGAAAGAGAATTACGGCCTTTACAAAGAATCAACGACCATTATCCGAAATACATATTAACTCTGGATGATGACCCGGACAGCGATTACGATGGCATACGCCGCACCAATGCTCTGTACTGGCTGTGTAGGAAATAGGCTGAAACCACTTCCGATGAGAAATATAAAGACATTGCCGCAAAACAGAATGAGGTGATTGTACGATGCAGACAAATTTCTACAATTGATGTATCCGGTTTGGAGAAAGAGTAGAATTTGGAGTGCGAAAGTCACCACAAAAAAAGAGAGCTTATTACGGTAGTACTGACGGTTGTCCTTGTGGTAAACCTGATTTCCACAGCGAGCCTGGCAACGGCGAGTCTAGTAAAGGTGCGGGTCGAACCAACAAGGGAGTATATAAATGCACATAAATAAAACATCGGATATGACGCCATTTAACATGGATGAAAAACCACGCCGTCAAAACATGCTGCTTCTTCCCGTAATCTGGGCGGCGGCATTTATTATGACGGGCGGTCGGCTCAAAGTAAATAATGCCGATATAAAAGACCTTAAGCCACCGTACCTCGTTTTGTCGGAACACCAGGGATTTACCGATTATTACATATCACCTCTTGCGCTTTTTCCGCACCGTGCAACCTATGTCTCAGACGTTGAGGGTTTTGCGGCGTTTGGAAAGTGGCTTTATCGCGCAATCGGTTGCATTGCAACGCGGCGGTTTGTCGGCGATATCTCGCTTATCAACAATATCAGGCATGTCACCCTAAACAACAAGGATATCATAGTTATCTATCCGGAGGCACGGCACAGCAACGTCGGAAATTCTAGTGCTATTCCCGAATCGACCGCGAAGCTTGTCAAACTGCTCGGAATTCCGGTTGTAATACAAAAATTCCATGGCAGTTATCTGAACTGTCCGTTTTGGGACGAAGAGCATACACGGAACGCTCCGCTCGCAGTGACGCTCAAGAAAATTCTTTTGCCGGAGGATTTAGAAAAACTCAGCGCTGCCGAAATACATGCGACTCTGTGTGAAGCTCTTTCGTATGACGAATACGCGCGGCAATTCAAAAACAAAATAAAGATCAGTTATAAAAATCGCACCAAAGGGTTGCACAAAGTTCTGTACCAGTGCCCATCCTGTGGCATTGAGTACAAAATGACAAGCTTTGAAAACGTAGTCGAATGCACCGCTTGCGGAAAAAAGTGGATGATGGACGAATACGGTAGATTATCTGCTGCCGGCGGTAATACTGAATTCCCGCATATTCCGGACTGGTACGAATTTCAACGCGGAGAGGTTCGCCGGCAAATTGAATCCGGAGAATACAGCTTAACCGCCGGTGTGCGCATAGATGCGCTGCCAAGCGAAAAGGGGTTTGTCCCGTTAGGGGATGGCACGTTGCATCAGGATTTTTCGGGATTCGAGCTTACGTTTGGGAATAGCGGTAAGTCACTTCATTTCTCCTCCAAAGTCATGCACTCGGTTCACACCGAGTACAGCTACAAAGGGCGAGGCGACTGTGTTGTGCTTTCCACAAAGGACTGCTGCTATTATGTGTATCCTAAGCACCCGGATTTCAGCATTACAAAGGTCCAGTTCGCTGCAGAGGAGTTTCATAGGATTGCGAAAAAACGCTGAATAATGTTTTGAAATGCTGCCGATTCGAACAGATGTATCGGACGTGTTCGGATTCGCTGCTCTTTTATTGTTTTGGTTTCGATTAATCCTATAATTTGACAGTTTAGATAAAACAATCGGACTGAGCATTTTACAGAGTAATATAGAGAAAGCCTGTACCTTAAAAGCTCGTTTAACGTTTTTCAATGCGGCCTTATGATAAAACGGGCTTCCCTTAGCACACTCCAGTCTGCCACGGAGCTCTTGAGCCTTGCCAATGTCTAAGACATCTCATAGGAATAGCGGTTTTTTACCCAACAGAAAATCCTCTAAGCTGCAGTTTGTGCTGCCGATTATAAGGGACAATGCTTCAGGGTAGAGTTGTTTGAAAACAAGGCTTCCGCCAACACCCTTCACCTTGCCACTTTTTACCTCGCAGGCGGTCAGTTGACTGCCTTTCTTTATGACGAAATCCACCTCGTTGCTGCGCTCACGCCACCAGTAGACCTCAAAGCCTTCCTCTTTACCTCTTGCAAGCAAATATGCACCTACCGCGCTTTCAACAAGCCGTCCTCTGTCCGTCGAGTTATCAAGCAGCCGCCGCCTGTTAGCGCCATCCACGTATGTCATCAGCGAAGTGTCATACACCATAAAACGCGGAGAGCTTTTTCGGGTGCGTATTTGATTACCGGAATAATTTTGTAAACCCGTTAGTATATTTGCCTTACTGAGCAGCTCAAGATAATGTGCCAAAGTTACTGTATTTCCTGCATCTTGAAGTTGTCCAAGCATTTTAGTGAAGGACAGCTCCTGTGCGCTGTACCCGGAACCAAGCATAAAGAGTGAACGAAGCAGCGCAGGCTTCCTTACTTCCTCCATCATCAAAATGTCTTGAGAGATAGTCGGCTCAACAATTGATGTTCCCATATAACGTGCCCAACGACCTTCATCCTTGATAAGCGGAGCAGCACCGGGATAGCCGCCGAAAAACAGGAAGTCGTCGAGGCTGTATCCGAACGCTTCTTTGCACTCAGCGTAATTCCAATGAGGGGAATAGAGAATTTCAAATCTTCCCATTAACGATTCTGCAAGACCCTTTTGAAGAAGCAACGGGGATGAGCCGGTGAGGATGACTTTTAATGGTATGTGCAGTCTATTATCTTCATCCCAAAGGAGTTTAACAATGGAGGACCATTTTCCTACCTTCTGTATTTCATCTATGATGAGAACAGCACCATCGCCGGAATTGGCGAGGGCACGTGCTAGTTCCCACTCGTTACGGAGCCATTCTGTCCCGACGATGTTCGGATCATCCGCGCTGACAAAATGAGTCGGTAAGCGCATTTCTTCGACTGTCTGTGAAACAGCAGTCGTTTTACCTGTTTGTCTTGGCCCCACCACAATTTGAATAAACCTCCGCGGTTCATTGAGCCTTTCTGCGAGTTGGCTGACTAATTTTCTTTTGAACATAAAGGGGAGCCTCCGACAATATACTCATTACGTTTTGCTAATTACTCACTATAATGAGTTTGCTTGATTTTGTCAAGAGTGTTATATTGAAACAAAACCGGCTGTGAATAGTAACTGAAACAAAATAAACAAAGATAACAAGTGCGGTTAATAGTTTTTTCATTAACATATTTTGACCTTTCAAGGGTTTCTCATTTCTCCTTCAAGATCTGCAAGGATACCCTCAAATTCGCTGTAATAATGCTCCTTGCTTTCGTGACCCGTGAGCTTGAGCGGCATTTCTTCAAGGCTTGCAAGGAAAACAGGGAGCCAATGATATGGGATAGTAATCAGCACGGTGCCTGAATCATATAAATGCCGTCCGTGGGGACCGTGGATAATGCCGGGCAAGACAAAGTTGACCTCCCCCGTTATGTACGGATAGAGTAAGAACCATGAGCAGCCCATAACCGCGGTAGCTGTGGATTTATAAAGCATTCCGGTGGCATATGTCGTCGCCCGCATTACAGCTTCAGCCTGATCTGGATTGGCGGCGATAACGAGTACATCAGGGTTAAAGGTTATTTGGTTAAACGGAGCGAAGCTGACGTAGTTAACACTGCCCGGTGCGAGCTTTGTGATATGCCGGTAAACATTCCTGTTGCCGCGCGGGTCTTGCCATATGCCAAGACGTTTGCCGATTTGACCGCTCTCTGAGGACGGTGGGAATTCTTCCATGCCGAGCAGGCATTTTCCGACACAGGTTTCGGTATTTTCATTTGAAAAGTAAAAAGGACTGCTACGGCGTTGGCACTCGCGCAGCATCTCGCAGAGGGACATAGCCGAGTCAAGCTCCAGCTGCGGAATATCAAGCGGCCTGAACAGGTCAAATTTGACGCCAACCGGAGGGAGAGCGAGCCCAAGCTTATTAAGTACCGAAAAGTCGTGTGACAAGACGCTCATATACTACACCTCTCAAAAAATATTTGAGTCAACCGTAATGAGTATAGCACATAATCTACCGGAACACATATAGTGCCGATTGCGTCGATTATATCACTGTCGGTTGTGCCACACTTTTCATTGTTCAAAGTGTCGGTTCTGTTGGTTACGTCACAGCTGGTTGTGTATGTGTTAAGGCATTTACGTTAAAGATTCGGCGCCTATGAAATGTGCGTTAAGAAGTGAAAAAATGTCAGCGGAATATTATCGATCATATGAAAATGCAATTCCGACAAAAGCACTGCTATCTTAGTATAAACTCCGCACCCGGTTCGCCCGCGAATGCCAGTCTGCCGTTCTCGGGAAGAATTATCGTTTCACGAAGCCGGGCTTCGAGTGAAGTGGCGATACAGTTCATTCTGTCATCGTAAACAAACCATGCACCGTTTTGCGGGGTTGCAAGATTCATTACTTTACCGCCCGATGTACCGTCAATATCGACCCATATCGTCTCTGAGCCAAGAACAACAGTGCCGCCGATTTCAGAGAGCTTCTTTATGCTTGCCGCGTCAATATGGCGATAATTATTTATTTCGAGATACTCTGCACCGTTTTGATACGTGATATAAAGATTGTTCGTGTCGCGACCCATCATTGTGGGGATAGTTTGAAAACCCAATGCTGTTGTCTCGTCAATTATTTTAGCCAGATTGACGGTTCTGCCGCTGCCCTTGTAGATTCCCATTCCGACATATCCGTATGCCCTGTCATCGGCAAGTGTTTTTGCCACAGGCTTTAGATATTGCATTGATGTGTGCTTTTCACTGATTAGCAGATATTCTTTATCGTTTCCGGATTCCCATGATTTCCACACATTATTCGCGACCGTATTTTCTTCAAGCTTTTTAGCAAAAGGTATCGCATATGCGGTTGTGCCGATTCCCGGCAGGGTCTCATAGGTGTGCATTATAAGATATCCGCTGTCATCAAAACTCAGCACGGTTGTTCCGCGTATGCTCTCAATTGAGGCGAATAAACCCAGATAATCGTTATTTGTTGAAATGAATACGCCGCCGACAGAGTCATCACCGACAGAGTTAATGTCGTTGATGTAAATATACTCTTGCGGACGCTCATTTCGCACCATTATCGGGGTGACAATCATGGCGTCCTCAGTAAGGGTGATGTTCCATTGCCCCAGATAACCCGAATCATAGATCCCGGCATAGGCTTTATAGTATTCGGGGATTTTTGTGCGCTCAGAGTTTTGCGGTGATGCTGCAATCTCGTTGCGCTCAGAATTTAGCGTAAGTGTTGCAACTCCGGCGTGCTCCAAATTCAACGGAGGCGCGGCAATCGCAGTATCATAAGGGATCAACCCTTCCTCCTTAAGCACAGCCAGAATGATCTCCTGCGCGATTATTTGTTCCAGACTGTCTTTGCCCGAGGAAGAGACTGCCGCGGCGAGATTGTATTCAGGCAAAACCGTTAAATTAGTATGATATCCCTCTGTTGAACCGCCCTTGCTGAGAGCCTTGATTCCATATCTGGTAAAGGGATATGTCTCGACAGAATCCCAACCGAGCCCATAGCGGAATACTGTGTCAACATCCGTTGATACAAGATCATTTCTATGTTGATTTTTTGCCATTTCATCCACGGATATCTTTGAGAGTACAGTACCGTCGGCGCTATCCATGAAGATCGTCGCGAACCGACACAGATCCTCCATCGTGGCATAGATACCTCCGGAGCCGATTTCTCCCAGACTCTCCGGCTGAAGCTCGTTGTTGCCCAGATATGTGGGTGCTAGGCTGCTGCGGTCGAAAACGCTCTGAGGTGTCTCAATATTGTCGATCCCGAGAGGGACAGCAAAAGAAGCTTCGATGAATTCGGTAAAGCTAATGCCGCTGACGCGTTCAACCAATATTTCGGCGAGCGTAAATGCGTCGTTGCAGTAAATGGAACGGTCTCCCGGATCGTGCTTGAGCATTTGGGAGCTTAATGTTTCCAGAAAATGGTCATGATAATATGTGTCGTCGTCGCCAAGCAGGAAGCCATTACTGCCCGTCGTCCCCATAAAACCGCAGGAATGATTCAGCAGCATCCTCGGTGTGATTTGCGTATATCTCAAGTCTGCCATGACAAAGTCGGGGATGTAAGTCGTAACCGGTGTATCAAGATCGATTTTCTCCTCGTCAACAAGCTTCATCACAGCGGCTGCAGTGAATATCTTACTGACAGAACCGATGCCGTAAAGCTGCCCGCGCTCATGAGGCAACGGAGCAGTTGATGATGAATAGGGTAATGACGATGTTGCCGGTAATGACAGTGACACCGGTGATAATGGTGACGATGATGGTGCTAACGATGGTGCCAACGATGGCGACGTTGGTAAATCGATTGCATTTGCGGCATTCATTGCCAGAGTATCAGTTGCTAAAGTATCCATTGCCATAATATCGACTACTATAGATAGACAGATCAATAAAACCATAAGCATAGTCGTTAGCTTCTTAATTCTGTTCTTTTTACTACCTGCTACTTTTGTTCTCTTCATTACAGGTCTGTCCGAAATCAGCTCGTAGGCCGAGATGTTTTTGATCCGACCTGCCGAGAGATTTGCCATCACCAGCGCCGTCAAAAACAGCAGTGCGCCAACCGTAAGGATTATCGGCATATTTACCGCAAACGCTGCGCCGTAAGCACCGGTACTTGCAAGTAATGCGGTCAACGCAGGGCTCGCAATAAGAGCGCCGACAGTGCATCCGATAACGACTCCGATTGCGGCGCACGGTATAAAGCTGATCGCGAGCTGCCGGGTGAGCTGTTTTGTTGTAAAGCCGAGGGCTTTTAATGTTCCGAGCTCGCGGTGGCGTTTGGTGACAATGCTCCTCACTGTCATAGATAACGTAATCGCAATTATTATGACAGAGAGAATAACGATTGCGAGTGTGATAAGGGATACCGCCTGCGCATAGGAACCAAGCTGTGCTTTTGCAAATTCACTCATGTCCAGGATTTTTTCGATTTGATATTCGCTCGAAGCTCCGCTTAATATAATTTCACCGTTGTACATTACTGCGTATTCCACACTGTCGATATTGTATTGCTCGATATAGTTTGATATCTTTTCCTCAGCGACAGCCTTGGAACCGGCATATGCGCCGGTATCATCTTGTCTATATATGTTTATTACACCGAATTGTCGTTTCAGCTTTTGTGTGAATTCGCTTACTGTTATCCCTTCGTTTAGATAGACGTTAACTGTGCTGCGCCTATAGTTCGGGTCAAGCCGCTGATATCCCTCGAGCGTTGTTCTGGTGACGTGACCGCCGTTACTCATAACGGAGAAAAAACCAGTAATGACATATTCCTGAGATACGCCGGAGGCCTTTAGCACAACGCTGTCGCCGATTTCCTTTCCCAGCTGCTGCGCAAAAAGCTTGGGAATCGCGATCTCGTTGTCAAAAAGCGGATGCCTGCCGTCGTGTGTAAAGAGATCTTCCAGAGTGCCGTAATCATCCGAAATGTTTCCCACAACTTGCAGGTCGTCTAATTGAAGCGCTTCGGTCCAATCGACCATTGATGTCTTTCGAACCTCCGGCATTCTTTCCAGCTGCTCCGCCAGAGCATCCGCATCGGTGTGCCGGGTCACTGTCAGTTGAACGTCAATGCCTTCAAACCCTGCCATTTTTGCGAGCGACATCTGGTCAACCACCATATTTTGATAAAGTACCGTAATAAAAACCGAGGCTAAAGACATCACGGCTATGATGATAGCCGTCATAACATAAGTCTTGATAAACACAAACGTATTTTTAAGCCCGAGTCGGGTGTTTACGCTTCCTGTACCTCTGCGAAGCGGGAAATGATTGCGGCGGAAATTACTTGTTGCGATTCCGCCGCGAAGGGCGATCACAGGCGGAAGTCGTTTTATCTTACGACACGAAGAGAAAACCATTACCAGTATTACAGCAACCAGCAAAAAAGCCGCAATCAGTGCCGCCGGAATGTCAGGTCCGAACGACCATACAAAACCGCTTGCGGAGGCCATGACCTGCCTGACAAACGGAAATACCGGTATTGAGATCACGATACCGATCAGCGCGGCGGGAATTGATATCACACCATATTCAACGATGTAACACGCGATGATCTGTGCGCTTGTGTAGCCGGAGGCTTTCAATACGCCAATCTCGTGCATNGTATCCTCAATGTCATTCGTGACACGAAAACGGATGACAGATAACGAAATTATTGCGATGAGCAGAGCAAACACAAATATGATTCCGGTAAAAAGTGCAGTCGGAGTAATAACAGACATTGCGGTTAGCGACGCTTCCGGCGCGAAAGCGAAATCGGTAAGCGCAATATCAATTTGGGATGCAAAATCGCGGTTAAACTGTTCCGAGAAATTGGCATCGGTTAATCTGATTGCAATCCAGACAGAGCTGTTAAACTGCTGCGTCAACACCTCATAGCATTCGGCGGGAACCAGGAATTTTAGGGCTGATGCCGTGTTTGTTATCGAGAATTCCGTGGTTTCAAAAAAACCGGCTACAATAAAATGAATAGGTTTATTTCTATAGGTCATTGTGAATTCATCGCCGATTCTGTAATTGATGTTTTTTGCATAGAACGGCAGATAGATAGCCTTATCCCGAGGAATCGAAGTGTCTTCCTCCGTTACCTTTGGCGCGGAAATATCGATGGGAGTGTCCATATTGAATATCATTGCTCTAATATCCATTTCCCCGCCATATTCAACCATTACACTGCCGGGAGAGATTATGTCCAGCAGTTCATATTTTGAAACACGACTGTCACCTTTGATTACATCCTCAAAAGATGGATTATACATTTCCCTCGTCATGATAAAAACACTGTGCAAACTGTTTGAGCGGTCTATGACCTCCGTGTAATTGCTGCCTATCCCGAGCAGTACGCTCAAGCTGACAGTCGCAAGCACCGAGACGAGCATAATGATGATAAACAGCGATGCAACAGTGCCTTTGTGCCGGTGCATATTCGCTTTCGCATGATGAAATGATTTTTTCATAACGAATCACCAGCCCATCGTATCGAGGAATTTTTGGAGTTTGTCGATGCGCTGCGTTTTATCATCGTCCGCATAGGGCGTGAGCTTAAGCTCGCCGAATACCGTACCGTCGCGCAGATAAATAATCCTGTCTCCGCGCACCGCTGTTTTCAGGTCATGCGTCACCAACACAATGCTTTGGCCGTTTGTGTGCAGCTCGTTCATGGTGTCCAAAACCGTTATGCTGGAAGCTGAATTGAGCGAGCCTGTAGGTTCGTCCGCAAAGATCATTGCGGGCTCGTTAATGAGCGCACGCACAAGACCGACGCGCTGCGCTTCACCGCCTGATAGCTGGCTGGGAAATTTGTCCCACAGGTCGGCATCGAGCTTGACCTGCGTAAAAAGCTTTATCGCACGCTGCTCGAGTGTTTTTTTGTTGCTCATGAGCAGCAGCCCGCATGCGAGCACATTATCCATTACACTCATGTTATCCATCAAATGAATCTGCTGGAATACAAAGCCGCAGCTCCTTCGCCTGAATACGGCAAGCTCATCGTTTGTGAGATTTGCGATATTTCTCTCGCCAAACCACACTTCACCCGAGGTGGGCGTATCCATTCCGGAGACTGCATAAAGCAGCGTGGTTTTGCCGCTGCCTGAGCTGCCCATTATCACGGTAAACGCACCCCTTTCGATTTCGAGGTCAAGATTATTTATGATGTTAAGCTGCTTGCTGCCGACGGCAAAGGATTTACAAAGCTTGTTTGTTTTAATAATTGATTCCATTTTGTGCTCTCTCCGTATTTCTTTTTTAACTTTTGCATGTCATGTATTTTTTCTGTATTTCATAGCCGTTGACTTTATTGCCGAAGGTAACGTTAATTGCATCGTTTAGTTGCAACAGGTTGACGATTATATTATACTAAATGCATTGTTTAAAAAGCTTTAACATTAGCTTATAATTCTATTATCAATTCCTTAACAAAATGGTTATAAAGTGGGCATGATCACAAAAACAAGATGAGGTAAAAAATGAAAAGAATAATCAATACAACCGATGCACCGGCGGCTATCGGGCCTTACTCACAGGGTGTTATTTCAAACGGATTTCTTTACGTTTCCGGTCAGCTGCCAATTGATCCGAAAACAGGCTCATTTGCGGGGGAGGACATTACATCGCAGACACGACAGTCACTTGAGAATGTGAAGGCTGTTGTTCGCGCAGCCGAGATGTCGCTTGATGATGTTCTCAAGGTCAATGTTTATATGAAGGATATGGAGGATTTTGCCGCGATGAACGCTGTTTATGCCGAGTATTTTATCTCCGACTGCCCGGCGCGTGC
>JGI994J12354_10005333_pt1 | contig 11108 bp, 7 predicted proteins | sample IntmicLarv3ML3BL_FD_12354 | JGI IMG/M metagenome (IMG submission 12354) | reverse complement strand
CTGTGCGAAAAGCATATCCTTCCATATTTCGGCGATTTCAGAATCAATCGCTTGAATGACAGTATCATAAACGACTTTATCTTCTTCAAGCTGAAGAAAGGTTCATTGACTGGCGGTTCTTTGTCTGCAAAGACGGTAAATGATATTGTCGGCATTTTCATACAAATATTGAAAAAACAGGGAAATGCTTCCTTTCAAGTGGAGCGTCCGAGTATCAAGCAACCAAATGTGAAGGTGCTGTCAGACAGGGAGTATCACAAGCTACTGGCAAATCTTCTGATTGACACCAACAGCAAAAAATTGGGGCTTGTCATTGCCATGCTCACAGGCATTCGGCAGGGTGAATTATGTGCATTGCAATGGAACGACATTGATTTTCACAACGAGGTCATTCATATCACCAAGACCATACAGCGCATTTCTGTAACCGATGAAAACGACAGCAGGAAAACAAAAATCATCATCGACACGCCCAAAAGTGATAAGTCCGTGAGAATGATACCAATACCGTCTTTGCTGTTGAAAAAACTCGTGGGCTTCAAAAGGTCTGATGAAAAATACATATTAACAGGAAGCAAAAGCTATATTGAGCCGAGAAATTACCAAACCTTTTTCAAGAAGACACTCAAAAGCTGTGGGCTTCCCGACAGCAATTTTCATGTTTTGAGGCATACCTTTGCGACAATGGCAGTAGAAAAGGGCATGGACATAAAAACATTAAGCGCCATATTGGGTCATGCCGATGTGTGCTTTACCATGAAAATGTATGTACACCCCAGTATGGAGCGAAAAAAAGACCAGATGGAAAAGCTCATCGTGAACTTTTAAGTGGTCAAATAAGGGGTCAAAAAAGCGGACAAAGCCAGCTAAGAAAAGGCTTCGCCCGCTTTTTTTCGTAAAGTTCCAAACTTCAAGACATTTTTTTCAAAGTATCGCTACTTTTTGTATTGTGTCTTGGCTTTTTGCAGTTGCTACAAGGGAATTTGGGGCGGAATAATAAAAAAATTGGAGGAAGAATCAATGGAAAAATCTCGAAAATTGCTATGTCTGTTGCTCACGGTATTGCTTATGCTTACCCCGATGGCAACCTCGCTTGCCGTGGAGGGAAATGGAAGCGAACCCCCGCTGTCTGTGGAAATCACCACAGACAAAACAAAATATGGTACATTCAGCACCGCAAACTTTACCGTAAAAATTACGAATGTCAGCAATGAGCCTGTCAGCAATGTCCGTGCGGTAGTGTCCTTGGACAAGCTAACCGTCACTGGCAAAAACAGCCAATTGCAAAAAGAAATCGAAAGCTTGGCTTCGGGTGAAACATTGGAATTTACTTACAGCGCCATGCTTGACGCAGGAAAAACCTCTGTGAATTTCTTTGAGAGGATTATTCTGTTTATTGTTCAGCTGTTCAAAAGCATTCTGGGGCTTCCAGACACTGGCGTTGATGACGGTGTGGCTTTTGTGGAGAAAAATAAGAGCGTTAATTTCGGGAAATATGAGGCGAGTGCTTTGGTTAAAGTTGCGTATGGGGGTAACGAAAACCGCGATTTTAAAATAAAAAACTTTTATTCAAATACAGTTGATATTTTAATCAACACCCCAACAAATGTTACATTTTACGCTGAAACAGAATGTAAGAATGTCATTCCCGAAAAGCTGTCTATTCTCGACCAAGATATGAATTTTATTGGATATATGTATGATGAAGATGGCGATAAAACTTACACCGCAGTTATCTCTGCAGAACAAAATCATATCACAAATATAGACTACTTCGCACAATACGAAGCTACAATCAGCAAAAGGCTTTCACTCTGCTATTACAGAGATTTCACTCAAACTGAAATTCAAGATTTTGAAGGAATGATGGCGAAAGTAGGCGAAATAGAGTCGGCTCAAAGACAATTAGGAAAAACCGAAAAGGAAATAGGAGAAGCAATATATAGATATATTCAAGACATAAAATTCATTGAGAATATTTCTATTGACGATAATGGCAATGTGGATTTTATAACTACATTTGGTGTAACAGGAGTTTGGAATATAAAGAAGGAAAATCGGTTGGGAGGGTACGAAAGTAGATACACCAGAGAGTCGCAACAACTTGGACTTGCTTCTCGACAAATATCCGAATTCCAATCAGACGATGACGGAATCACGCCGACGATTAAACCATCCATAAGCAATAAAAACATAGTAATATTATTGCCGTTCAAAAGTACAGATGATAATTTTTACTGTGATGAATATGAACGCCTTGCAACCGTGATTGCAAACAACATAGGCGGTACTGTAAAAATTTTTTGCGATGACGAAGTTTCAATCGACTTGTTAAAAACGCTAGATGATTATGGGGTAGTATTTTTTTATTCCCATGGCATATTGAGCAACGCCACCAATCACGCATGGGATGTTTTCGATAAAGACCCATATACATTGACAGGCGAAACAAGTGGCTTTTTTTCTACCATTTCCTCTGCGGATTTTATTGCAGGGAGGATAATTATTTCAGTGTCTAGTGGCAAGCGACTTGGAATTGGCGCAAAATTTTATGACACATATTACGATAGCGGTGACTTTGCTCAAACATTTTTTCATTTTGGCTCTTGTAACAGTATGAAGAACAATACAATTGCTGATACTTTAATTGAAAAAGGTGCTTCATGGGTTCAAGGATATTCAAATGAAGTAATATTTCCCAATGATTTGTCTCAAATTCATTTTATACTTAAATATATGCTTGATGAAACGTTCCCCGTTGGAGAGGCAGTAGAAGCGACCTTAATTAACCCAGAAGCACAGAATTACAAACAGGATGATTGCGAACTGCGATATCAAGGTGAACGTGATTTTAGATTTATAGAGCAAGTTGAATCGGGTCAGTTTATTCGAGGCGTTGTGAAAGAGCGAACAACAGAAAAACCTATTGCCAATGTATCGGTAAGAGCCTATGATAAAGCAAACAACCTCATAGGTCTTACATATACTGAAGAAAATGGACATTTTAATATTCGTGTACCAGAAGGATTTTATACACTTCAGTTCGATAGCGGTGGATATTCTACTGTAACCGTCGAAGCTACCGTAAATAAAAATACAAGCGTCACGCTAAATGAAATTGTATATCTACAAAGAGTGGGCGATGATGGTATAACAAACTGGGATTTTATTGTTCCTGTTACACACAAAAAAACCGTTCCAGACGGCTACATACCAATTTTCACAATGAGGGACTTATATGATTTAGCGAATGGAAAAAAAGATGATTCTTACATACTGATGAATGACATTGAGCTACCGATAGCTTTCAGTTGGCAACCCTTTGAAATCAACGGAATAACACTCGATGGAAATGGCTATTCCATAAAAAATTTGTATACTAGCGGTCAAGGCTTTTTTTCGCATGCAAATGGTGCAACAATCAAAAATCTTGCACTAACCAATGTTATTGTAAACTGTTCTAATGATAATGTGGGTGCATTAGTCGGTCGGGGTTATTTTAATAACATAGACAATTGTTTTACAACTGGCTATGTGAAAGGGAAACAGTCTGTTGGGGGGATTATAGGAATTGAACAATACTTATCATCATACTCCTACTTGTCATCTTCATCAGTAAAAAATTCTTACAGCATTTGCGCTGTCGAGGGCGACACTTATGTTGGCGGAATTTGTGGTACAATTAACGTTAGTCAATTCAATAGTGGGACAATACAAAACTGTTACAACGCAGGTAATGTCACAGCCTTACATGGTGTTGGAGGAATTGTTGGCTATGCCGTCAAGCACGGAGACCAAGGAATTACTTTGATTGATAATTGCTATAATACTGGTGAGGTTTTTGGCGATAACTCTGTAGGTGGAATCGTTGGACAGCTTTTGAAGATTACGGGAAAATCGAAAATTTCAAACAGCTATAATACAGGGAAAATTGAAGGAAATTCAAGCGTAGGAGGATTAAGCGGTTCATCGGGTGGCGAAATTTGGTGTTGCTATAATACAGGCGAAATTATGGGTACTATTGAAGTTGGTGCTATCACAGGGATACCACAAGTGAACGCAGTTCCGCATGGAATACAAGACGCCTACCTTTTTGGGTGTTATTACCTTAGCAGTGCTTTAAATGCCGTTGGAGGCAGTGGAGGTGCTTTAATTGAGGCTAAGGAACTATCTGATAGTGAAATGAAAATCAAAGATAATTTTGTAGGCTTTGACTTCGACACAGTTTGGGCAATTGACCCAAGTATCAATAAGGGTTATCCGTATTTGAATAGTTTTGAAAACACTGACGAGGATAGTGCAACAAATTATGATTTTATCGTGCCTGTTACCCACAAAAAGAGCATTCCAGATGGGTACACAGGTATTTACACCGCGCAGGATTTAGACAATATGCGAAATAATCTTTCGGGGAACTACATTCTCATGAACGACATAAATTTATCTGATTGGGGCAATTGGGAGCCAATTGGTAGTAACTCCAAACCATTTATTGGAACGCTCGATGGAAATGGTTATGAAGTAGAACAATTAACAATATTAGGTCTGTATTATTACCATAATGTTGGCTTGCTGGGTTATGTTCAAGACGCCCAAATTAGTAATCTCGGACTGGACAACACAACCATTGATATTTACAATTCACAAACTGGTTTTTATTTCCATGCTGGCGCTTTGTGCGGTTATGCAGATGGTGTTTTGGTTGATAATTGCTATAATACCGGAAGTGTAAAAGCTGTTTCTGCAACCCTTGCCTCTTTTTCTGGTGGACTTGTTGGACGGTCAATTAATAGCACAAACTCAATAACAATAACAAACTGTTTTAATACTGGGGATATTTATGGACTTGGTTATACTGGTGGAATAATAGGAACAACAGAGATTAATTCAGCGGATACCCCAGCCCCAGTAAACATAAAAAACTGCTTTAATTATGGAGATATTGTTGTTAAATCCAATGGATGGGCTGGCGGAATTGTTGCACTGACACAAAGTGAATGTCACATAATGGATAGTCATAATTGTGGGAATATATCAGGAGAAGAAGGGATGTCGTTAGGCGGAATTGCTGGGAGGTTAGATGGCTCGATAACGAATTGTAGCAATTCCGGAAATGTTTCAGGCGCGTCAAATAGTGCAGGAGTTGGTGGGATAGTAGGTCGTAACGACAACTGTATTGATATTAATAATTGCTATAATACTGAAAATGTGACAGGTGGAATCGCTGGCGGAATTATTGGTGTTCAATCTGGAGAGATGGCTACAATAAATAAATGCTATAATACAGGTTCGATTTCTGCGCATGGTTCATCAGGTGATACTACTGGGTCAGCAGGAGGGATTATTGGATTCAATAATTTTGCAACAATAGTCAATTCTTATAATAAGGGGAATGTATCATCACAATTTGGACAAGTTGGAGGACTTGCGGGTTCATCAAGCAATCTTACCATTGTTACCAGTTATAATTCTGGAATTGTTACCGCACCAATAAATGGTGGAATCATCGGAATTTCTCGCGACGCAACAAATAATATTGAAAATTGTTACTACATTAATTCTGCTTCAACCACTATCGGAAAGCAAAGTGGTAGCACAACCACATTAAATAATGTTGTGCCTCTTTCTGAATTACAAATGATTCAATCATCTTCTTTCGTAGGCTTTGACTTCGACACCATTTGGGCAATTGACCCAAACAAAAACAATGGCTATCCCTATTTGCGAACCCTTGAGCCACGCGAGCCATAATAATTTGGCACAGTAGCACTGCAAGGCACGGCAGAGCATTATCGTTCTGCCGTGCCTGTTTCATCACAACCCTACCCCTCACGAAACACAATATCGTGAATGACAACTTTCCTCTGCATATGCCCCCTGCGGTTTCTGCCTTGCTCTTGATTTTCAACGACAATCTTTTCCACAAACTGCATTAAAAATTGGCGTTTGTCGGAATTGGAAAATGTCTCCCAGTTTTCGTGAATGCTCTTTGCAAATTCAAGCTTGTTTTCAACAACTTCTTCTGCTTCCACATATAAGCGTTCCAGTTCGGCGCAGACGGTTTGCTTGTCTTTATCCAGTCGCTGTTTTACCGCGCGGTATTCCCCCACGGTAAAAGTATTGCTTACATAGAAGTCCAATGCTTCACGCCCTTTGGCTTCTAAGTGTCGCAATTTTTCTTCGTACTCTGCAATCAACGCTTGGGCTTCCTGCTTTTTCATTTCTTGCGCACGAATCTGGAAAGTGCTGTCTGCGTCAAGCTCCGCAATCCCTTTTATGTATTCACAAAAGGATTTTTCAAGTTTTTTGGCGCTCATAGAACTTGCGTTGCATTCTCCCACAGTCTGATTGTCGCATTCATAATTTCCAAGAAAGCTTGTTGTACCGTCCATCAATTTTTTGTAAATATTATGTGGAATGAATTTGTGTCCGCATTTTGCACATACCAAAAAACCTGAAAAGTAATTTTCGTCCTTCGGCGGTTTTCGTGTAACCATACGCTTGGTTTTTACCAAGCGATGACTTGCCTTGTTGAACAATTCTTCTGAAATAATGGCTTCGTGTTTTCCTTGAACGGTGTAAGAACGTTCTTCATTCAGATAATGATGACGCACATTGCCTATATAATTGCTGTTTTTCAGAATGTTTTTTACCCCGCCGACATTCCATTTCACGCCTTGCTTTGTGGGAATTCCACGCAGGTTCAGTCTGCGTGCAATCTCGGTCATTGTCACGCCATGATTCGCAAACAAATCAAAAATCTCACGGACGATTTGCGCTTCGCTCTCAATAATCGTCTGTATTTTTTGTCCGTTTGGGCGTTCGTATCCGTAGCTTGCCACATAGGAGCAAAGCGTATAGCCTTCATTTACTTTTCGCTCTCGCCCCAAGATAATTCTTTCTGCTATGTTTTCACGTTCAAATTCCGCGAATGTACCAATAATTTTTAGGAACATACGTCCTGACGCTGTTTGCGTGTCGATACTTTCCATGAGCGAATTGAACGCACAATCATGTTGGTTGAACAAATCTACAAGGAAAATCAAGTCGGAGGTACTGCGGGTCAAACGGTCAATCTTGAATACCAATACATTTTTTACATTGCCCTTTTTTACGTCATTGATTAAGCGGTTGATTTCGGGGCGTGCGGTAAGGTTCTTTCCGCTGATACCCTCGTCAATATAAACGTCATAAATCGACCAGTCTTTTACGAGTGCATAATCCTTTAGCTTTTGTTCCTGTCCACGGATAGAGTATCCTTCCTTTACTTGCTCTTCCGTGCTGACTCTTGCATAAATCGCTGTTTCCATCATTCATCTCTCCTATCATTTTTTTCTGATAGGAGCGTTTTCAGTTGTTCCTGCTTTTTTTGACGTACAGCGACTTCAAAAAAGAATTTCATCATCTCGGCTTGCAATTTCTTTGGTAAAATGATTCTATCTTTTTCGCGCTTTTTCTCACTCATTACGCCTCACCTCTCATGCTAAAATGTATTGCATGAGGTCGTGTCTTATTACAAGAAAACCTTGCAGGGCTTGTCCTGCAAGGTCTGGCGGTTTCTACACCTCTTATTCTTGATGTAATCGGGGAATTTCACCCGCACATTTTTGGCGCTCGCGTTGGCGGGCGTGCCCAGATGCACGGTGATATAGTCCGGGATGACCACAGTGCGCGCGGACGCGGTGCGTGCGGCGGACGCTGGGGTTGCCGTCGGAACGGCATTGTCCATGCTCGCCATCACCGGTAACGCGGATGCCACCGGGTCGGTATAGTCCCGATGGGACACTCCGGCGGCGGGGGCGTTCCAGCCTTGAGAAAAGGCGCGTACATTCGCCGTAATGTCCGGTCCCAGATGTTTTTTCTCCTCGCCGGAGAGCAGCGCAACAGGCGCGAGTGTGGTCTCGCTGTGACGCTGCGGGTTCGGCTCGTCCGTGAGCGGCTCCATATCCACAGGCAAAATCGCGGTTTGCGTGTCCACGATTTCCACATCATGAATGTGGCGCATGACATAGCCGTCCGCGCTCACATCCACATCGTATACGGAATAGGCCGGCTGCATGTAATAGGGGTCGAGCGTGTGCTTCACGTCGGGCGCTGGCAGCGAAAAGGGCATGCTGATGCCGGATGCATCGCTGTCGCCCTCATACAAAACCGCCCCGCCCGGCTGCCGCACGGTGATGTGGGCGTTCTGAATGGATAAGTCCCCGCCGCCCGTGGTGACGTTCACCACAAGATAACCAATGTTCAAAATATCTGCCTCCTTTTTGGTATTGGATTCCCAGTATATGGCGGAGAAGGGACGGCTGTGACAAAGACGGGTATACGGAACAATCCCTATTTTTTTCGTCTGCGCAATTCAAGCACCACCCCCGCACCCAACCCCACCGCGAGCACAAGCAGGAACCAAAAAATCTCCTGCCGATGCGCAAAGCAGGCGGCCACCAGCACGAACAGGCAGCAAACCACCGCCAGCAGCGGCATGACGAAGCGCTTGAAGAAGGGCAAATCTTTCTCCTTTTGCATAAAGCGCAGAAAAATCGGGATGTAGAAGAAATACAGCGACACAATCGGCAGCTCGGAGGAATCGAACGCGAATGCGCCGAACAAGCCCTCCTCCGCCAGATTCGAGCCGTAGAAAAAGAGCAGCCACAGCCCGCACATCACCAGCGCGAAAATGCCGGAGTTCGCGGGCATATTCGTTGCGCCGTCCACCTGGGAAAACATTTTCGGACGCGGCCCCTCGCCCCGCGCCGCCAGCGCATACAAGCTGCGCACCGCGCCCATCATCAGCCCATTGAGCGTCCCTAGGCAGGAGATGATAACAAACACAAACAGAAAGCTGCCAAAGCCGCCGAAAATATTCTCAAACGCCAGCAGTACCCCCTGCTCGCCGCTCTCCATCATATCCCGATTGGGTGCGGCACCGGCCAAGCCGATGTAGTAGAGGATATACACCGTGATAATCACCAGACTGCCGATAATCAGCGCGGCGGAGAGCGTCTTTTTCGCGTCCTTCAGCTCCGCATTGATGCTGGTGGTCACAATCCAGCCCTCATAGGCGAAGGCGGTGGAAACCACGGCGGCAAATAACGGATTGCCCTGCACATCCGTTGTCACCACGTTGGTGAAATTCTCCACCAAAATGCCGCTGCGCAGACCCGCAATGGTGCCCGCCAGCGCCATGCCCAGCAGCGGAATGAGCTTGATGAAGGTGGTGGAAACCTGAAAGCGCCCCGCCAGAATCGGCGCGAGCGTGTTCATCGCAAACACCGCAATCAGATAAATGGCAGCGATGGTCATGCTCTCCCCGCCCGTGATGGGCAGCCCCAACAGCACGCAGGTATAACGCGCGGAAACCCAGGCCAGAACGGAGGTAATGGCAGGGCTGTAAATCACCGCGATGAACCAACCGGTGTAGTAGGCATAACGCTTGCTCACCACCGCCTCGGCATAATCCACCACGCCGCTGACGAATTCATACTTCCCCGCCATGACGGAAAATACATAGGCGCAGACCACCATAATCAGGCCGCCGATGACCCAGGCCAGAATCCCCAAAGGCAGATTCCCGCCGGTTTTGTTGAGTATCAGCTCGGCCTTAAAGAAAACCCCGCTGCCGATGACAATGCCGACCACCATGGCAATGGCCGTCCAGATGCCGTATTTTTTTTGCAGGTTATTTGACATATGATTCCTCCTCCGGCACCCCGTACTCCCTTAGCGGCAGCTCAAACCAGGTGACATCGCACCAGCGTCCCTGCTTGTAGCCGACCTTGTGGTAGGTGCCGATTCTTTGGAAGCCCAGGGATTCATGCAGGCCGACGCTTTTTTCGTTTGGCTCGGTGACACCGGCGAAGATGGTGTAATAACCCTGCGCGCGCAGCAGCGGAATCAGCTGCTCATAGAAGCGGCGGCCGATGCCTTTTCGATGGTGGTTCGGGGCAATGTAGACGGAATCGTCCGCACTGAAGCGGTAGCCCGCGCGCTCACGGTGGCGGCTGCAATAGGCGTAGCCGACCAACTCGCCGTCCGCGCTTTCGCAGACCAAAAAGGGATAACGCGCAGCGCGGATTTTGGCTTCGAACTCCTCCTTGGGCGGCGGAACCTCCTCAAAGCTGATGGTGGTATGCAGCACGTAGTGGCTGTAAATCTCTAAAATGGCGGCGCTGTCTTGCAGCGCTGCGGGGCGGATGGTATAACTCATAGTTCTTCCTCCTTCCGCACAATATCCAGACTATGCCCGGTCATGCCTGTAACATCCGGGCGCTCGCATAGGAAGAGCTGGTATTTCAGGTACATCACGAAGTTTTCCTCGTCCAGGGCACACAGCTGCTCCTCCAGCATTTCGCTGAACAAATCCGTTGCGATATAGTGCAGGCGCTGTACAGGGAATTGCGCATTCAGCCTGTCGATGTCCTCCCTGCGGCAAAGCTCGAAGACCTCGGCGGGAGTGGAGGAGGCCTCGAAGGTCTCCGGGTTGAGCAGCCCCTTCTCAATGAGGACAGAGAGGTTGCCGCGCAGAAAGCCGTGCTGCAGAATGGCAAGCTCCGCAATGCAATAGGCCGTAAACAGCACGCCGCCGGGCTTGGTGACGCGCAGCGCCTCCCGCAGCGCCTGTGCCTTTTGCGCGTCCTCATAGAGATGATACATCGGGCCGAGCAGCAGCGTAATGTCGTAGGCTTCGTCCGCAAAGTCGGCCAAATTCAGCGCGTCCCCTTGGCGGATGCTGATGTTCTCGCCCGCCTGGGTATTGGCGCGGAACACCTCAATGTTGGCTTCCACCAGCTCCACGGCATCCACTGCAAAGCCCCGGCGCGCCAGCGTGTGGGCATAGCGCCCCGTGCCTGTGCCGATTTCCAGCACGCGCATACCGGGCTTCAGGTATTTTTCGATGTAGTGCATGGTGACGGTGAATTCCACCGTCCCATGGCGGGTGAGCAGCCGCGGATCCTCCTCGCGGCTATCGTAAAATTCTTTTAGGTAGGATAGGTCTCTCATCACAAGCACTCCTCGTATAATAGTAGTAGTAGTTCAGCCCCGGGCGGGGCGGGATTACGGTTGACAAAAGGGGTGCGTAGTGGCAGAATAGTCCATAGGGACAAACGGGA
>JGI994J12354_10005332_pt1 | contig 11111 bp, 11 predicted proteins | sample IntmicLarv3ML3BL_FD_12354 | JGI IMG/M metagenome (IMG submission 12354) | reverse complement strand
CAAGCCCTTCATCATTGTCGCGGCGGCAGGCGGCTATGTGTGGCTGGCGGATGGAAAACGCCGCAAGTTCGCAAGGTCGAAGCGTAAGAAAAGCAAGCATGTGCGATTGACGAATCGATTTGCAGATGTATTGCGGGAAAAGTTGGAAAACGGTCAAATGATTAATGATTCCGACATCAGAAAGGCATTGGTGCCGTATCGTGGTCAGGATGGGTCGGCATTTGAGTGAGGAGTGAGGCTACTATGTCGAAAGATGATGTGATTGAGGTAGAAGGAAGAGTTGTTGAAAAACTTCCGAACGCCATGTTTCAAGTCGAGCTCGAAAACGGCCATAAAATCATGGCGCATATATCGGGGAAGCTGCGATTGCACTTTATTAGAATCATCGTTGGTGACAAGGTTTTGATTGAAATGTCGCCGTATGATTTGACGAAGGGCAGAATTATTTGGCGTGACAAGTAAGAAAAATAGCAAAGTTAGATGTCAGTATACAAAGATTTGCATTGAAAGGAGCAACCATCATGAAGGTACGGCCGTCGGTCAAACCGATTTGTGAGAAATGCAAAATCATTAAGCGTAAAGGCGCAATCCGCGTGATTTGCGAGAACCCGAAGCACAAGCAGCGTCAGGGTTAATGTCCGAGCAATCGGGCGACATTGAATGGGGTCAGACCAAGGGTCAGCGCCCTTGGAGATCATAAAAACACAATCCGAACTCGGCATGTCGGACGAAAAGAGCACGTGCGACAAGGGAGCGGCTGCCCGCCGGGGTTAGTTATAAGTTGCTTTGAAAAGAATTGAATCAGGAGGTGCGGTTAGCGCATGGCACGTATTGCTGGTGTAGACTTACCAAGAGAGAAACGCGTCGAAATAGGGCTTACGTACATTTACGGCATTGGCCGTTCAAGCTCGAACAAGATTTTGGCGGAAGCCAAAGTGAACCCCGATACGCGTATCAGAGATCTGACGGACGACGAAGTGGCGCGCATCCGCGATGTCATTGAGAAAGTGCAAGTGGTCGAGGGCGACCTGCGCAGAGAAATCGCGTTGAACATTAAGCGCCTTGTTGAAATCGGTTGCTACAGAGGTATCCGTCATAGACGTGGCCTGCCTGTACGTGGTCAGAAGACAAAGACAAACGCGCGCACGCGGAAGGGTCCGAAACGTACTGTAGCGAACAAGAAAAAGTAGGTAGGAGGGTTTCAGTCAGATGGCGAAGAAAGCAGTCAAAAAAGGAACAAGCCGTAAACGTCGTGAGAAGAAGGTCGTTGAGCGCGGTCAGGCTCACATTCAATCTACGTTTAACAATACAATCGTAACAATGACAGACGCGGCAGGCAATGCGCTGTCTTGGGCGAGTGCCGGCCAGCTGGGCTTCAGAGGCTCTCGTAAATCCACGCCGTATGCTGCGCAGCAGGCTGCGGATACAGCAGCGGCAGCAGCGAAGGAATTTGGCCTTCGCGTTGTGGAAGTTTTTGTCAAGGGCCCGGGCAGCGGGCGTGAAGCAGCGATTCGTGCGCTTTCGGCAGCGGGTCTCGACGTGACGATGATTAAGGATGTCACGCCGGTTCCGCACAACGGTTGCAGACCGCCGAAGCGCAGAAGAATATAATGATGGGAGGGTGCAGATAAATGGCGATTAACAGAACACCAGTTTTGAAACGGTGCAGAAGTTTGGGGTTAGAGCCTGTCTTTCTTGGCGTAAGCAAGAAGAGCAAGAAAAAGCCCCCCATGACGAGAAGAAAAGTCAGCGAGTACGGCATGCAGCTGAAGGAAAAGCAGAAGGCCAAGTTCGTATACGGCGTGCTGGAGAAGCAGTTCCGCCACTATTTCGAAAAGGCCAGCAAATTGAGAACAGGTCTTGTGGGTGAGAACCTGCTGATGCTGCTCGAGATGCGTCTTGACAGCGTGGTCTTCCGTCTTGGCTTTGCGAGAACACGCAGAGAATCCAGACAGGTTGTAAGCCACAACTTGATCCGTGTAAACGGCAAGAAGGTCAACATTGCTTCCTACAATGTGCAGGTTGGCGATGTGATTGAGGTAAGAGAGAATGCGAAATCGTTCCAGCGTTTCAAGGATACACTGGATGTTACAGGCTCCCGCATTGTGCCGGCTTGGCTGAGTGCGGACCACAGCAACTTGAGCGGCACAGTGGTTGCTCTGCCGACGAGAGAGCAGATCGACACGCCGGTGCGTGAGACGTTCATCGTTGAGTTGTATTCCAAATAATCGGAGTGCTGTGTATAACCTTTCCAAGATATGGAAAGAGATATACCAAGGGCTGTTATGTCCATGCCGATTAGCGGAACCTGTGAAGGAGGCTCTGTATACGTGTTTGAATTTCAAAAACCTCATATTGAAATTGTAAAGAAGACGCCGGATGGCCTGTATGGCTGTTTCGTTGTCGAACCGCTTGAAAGAGGATACGGTACAACGCTTGGCAACTCGCTGAGAAGAATTTTGCTGTCGTCATTGCCGGGTGCGGCTGTCAGCAGCATTAAGATTGAAGGCGTATTGCATGAGTTTAGCGTTATCCCGGGCGTGAAGGAAGATGTGACGGAAATCGTTCTAAACCTGAAGAACCTCGCTTTGAAGGTTGAAGGGGAAAGCATGGAGCCGCGCAAGGCATACATCGATATGACGGCTGAGGGCGAGCTTTTGGCCGGCGATATCAAGTTTGACCCTGATGTTGAAGTGCTGAATCCCGATTTGCATATTGCAACGCTTTCGGGCGGCCCGGACAGCAAGTTCTATGCAGAGCTTGCGATTACGAAGGGCAGAGGCTATGTCGGTGCAGATCGCAACAAGAAGCCGGATCAGCCGATTGGCTTGATTCCTGTTGACTCGTTGTATACGCCTGTCCGCCGTGTGAATTTCCTTGTGGATAACACGCGCGTCGGCCAGATTACGGACTACGACAAGCTGGTCTTCGAGGTCTGGACAGATGGTACAATCAAGCCGGAGGACGCAGTCAGCCTCGGCGCAAAGATACTGAACGAGCATTTGAATCTGTTCATCAACCTGTCCGACAGCGCGAATATCCCTGATATTCTCGTGAGACAGGAAGAGGGCACGAAGGAGAAAGTGCTTGAGCTCAGCATCGAAGAGCTTGACCTTTCCGTGCGTTCGTATAACTGCCTCAAGCGTGCCGGTATCAATACGGTTGAGGATTTGGCGAACCGCACGGAGGAAGACATGATGAAGGTTCGCAATCTGGGCCGCAAGTCATTGGAAGAAGTGTTGAATAAGCTTGCGGAGCTTGGCCTTGTGCTGAAGCCGAGCGACGAATAAGAAGAGATGCTTGCATTCGTTGCAAGTTGCAAAATTTGAAGCGAAGGAGGGTTTTGAATGCCGGGATATAGAAAGCTTGGGCGGACGACTTCTCAGCGCAAGGCGATGCTGAGAAACCTGACGACCAATTTATTATACCATGGAAGAATCAGAACCACGGAGACCCGTGCAAAGGAAGTACGCAAGATGGCTGAAAAGCTGATTACACTCGCAGTGAAGGAGAAAGACAACTTCACAGAGGTAACAGTAACAGCGAAAGTGCCGCAGAAGGATGCACAGGGTATGCGTGTGAAGCAGGAAGTGAACGGCAAGCGCGTAACAGTGTTTGATGAAGTCCAGAAGGAAATCAAGAAGGACAATGCAAGCCGCCTGAATGCAAGACGCAAGATTTTGAGCGTTCTGTACCCTGTAACAGAGGTGCCGGCAGATGGCCACAAGAAGAAGGCGAACACAAAGGTCGTCGATATGGCGAAGAAGATGTTCGACGAAATCGCTCCGAAGTATGCAGAGCGCAAGGGCGGCTACACACGTATCGTGAAGCTCGGCCAGCGCAAAGGCGACGGCGCGGAAGAAGTTTTCATTGAATTGGTGTAATTATTGTTCAAGCAACGCGGTGTCTGGCATAGGTCAGGCACCGCGTTTTGTGTGACGCGAAAAAAGGCATTCCTTTTTCATGTTGGCAGACAAACACGCGGGATGCACGTAAGTATTGACAAAAGGATATATTCCGTTTATGCTCAATGTGGAGGTGTTTTTATGAAACAAAAAGATGATTTGGTTTGGCGCACGAAAAACTCGCTGTGGGCGGGTTGGGCGTTTGTTCCTTTTTGCACTTTTATTGCTTTTTTGTGGATTGGTGTACGTGCGAAAACAGGGAAGTGGATTGCCACGTCTGCGGCATACTTCCTGATTAATGCGGCGTGCTGGACGGGGCTTGTAAACAGTGACTGGAACGTGACGAAGATTTTGATGATGGTTCTCGTGATGGCGGCGACATATGCCGTGGGAATCGCGCATGTGTTCCTGAGCCGTGCGGAATATCTGCGGCGGTATATGGTGGTGTTGGATGCCAATATTGAGGCGGAGAGAAAGGCGCGCGTGCGCCGCGAGTTCATGGGCGATACGGACAAGCAGACAGGCGAGGCGACACCGCAGCAGCGTGTGCTGGAGAACGGCTACAAAATGATGACCGAGATGTACAACATGTATCAGAGTATGCCGGACCCGCGATTGAAGGACGAAATGGCGGAGATTTACCAGACGGCAGAGAAGATATACAAATATGTTGCGAAAAATCCGGACAGTGCATCGAAGCTCCGTAAATTCAACGAATACTACTTCCCGGAGGTTTTGAAGACCCTGCGTTCGTATCAGGAGCTTCTGCGATTGGGCGAGAGCGGCGATGTTGGTGAAAAGATTGAGGCCTTGCTTAAAACTATGGTGACGGCGTTCCGCAGCCAGCTTGATGGCTTGATGTATGATAAGACGCTCGACATCCGCACAGATATTGCGGTGCTGGAGCAAATGGCAACGCGTGACGGACTTAGCCAGGGCGTGACTGAATCGGAAGAAGAGTAAATTTTATATTTTTTGCATTGTGTGGGAAATGGTTCAAGGCAATCGGCGGTGAACCCAAAGGAGGTGGCGACATGAAGCGGGAGAACGCGAAAAGCGTGGTGACTGCGGTCGCCGCCTCTTCTGCGTGTGCCACGGAATATCCCATTGTGCTGGTGCATGGATTGGGCTTTCGCGACCGAAAGCTACTCAATTATTGGGGACGCATACCCAAGGCGTTGCAGGCAGAGGGCGCGACGGTGCTCTACAGCCATCAGGATGCGTGGGGCACGATTGAGCACAACGCGGCCACGGTGAAGCGTGCAGTATTAGCAGCGATGGAGGAGACGGGCGCGGAAAAGGTGAACTTGCTGGCGCATTCCAAGGGCGGGTTGGATGCCCGCTATATGATTAGTGCGCTGGATATGGCAGACAAGGTCGCTTCATTGACGACGATTTCCACGCCGCATATGGGGTCGAAGACAATGGATTGGATTCTGCGAGCGCCGAAATGGCTGTGTCGCTTCGCGGGCTTTTTTGTGAATACGACGTTTAAGGTGCTGGGGGATGAGAAGCCGGACTTCTATCGGGCAAGCTGCCAGCTCAAGACGGCATCGGCTGTGTCGTTTAACGAGGCACACAAGGACTGTGAGGGCGTGTATTATCAGAGTTACGCGGTTTCCTTGCGGCGGGCAAGAAGCGATTTCATGTTTGCGCTGCCGTATCGTGTTGTGAAGCATTTCGATGGCGCGAATGACGGCATTGTGTCTGTAGAGTCTGCGAAGTGGGGCGTGTTTCGCGGCGAGTTGGCGGAGACAGGGCGCAGAGGCCTGTCGCATGCCGATATTGTGGACATGCGACGGAGAGATTTGCAGGGCGTAGACATTCGTGGGTTGTATGTCGGGATTGTGCGGGAACTGAAGGATAGGGGGCTTTGAGCGGATTTGTGTCTTTTGCGCGTAGCAAAGGCGGCATCGTTTACACGGTGCCGCCTTTTTGTCTAGAGGGTGTTCAATAAGTTCGAGAGGTTGTCAACCGTGTCTGTTATATAGGTTGCGCCTGCATCTGCCAGTTCGCGGCGGTTTCCATAGCCAAACAGAACCCCGATGCTGTCCATGCCATGCGTATTTGCCCCCAAAACGTCATGCTTGCGGTCGCCAATCATGACGGCATCGCGCGCAGACGTGATGCCCAGTGTGTCCATCGCGTATTGAATGACTTCGGCTTTGTTCGAACGAGCTCCGTCAAGCTCGCTGCCTGCAATGAACGCGAAATAAGGCTCGAGTGCAAAGTGCTTAATGATGGCCTTGGCATAGACGGTTGGCTTTGATGTTGCAATGCTTTGGATTCGCCCCTGCGCATGTTGCCGCTTTAACAACTCGCGCATACCGGGATACAAGGTGTTCTCAAATATTCCGATTTCGGCAAAATACTCTCTGTATTTTGCGACAGCAAGTTCTGCCTGCGTATCATCGAATGAATAGAATTTTTTGTACGAGTCCCTGAGCGGCGGTCCGATAAATGCCACTAAGTCATCAGGGTTCTCTACATGGATGCCGAATGCCTCAAGCGAATATTGCACGGATTTTGTGATTCCTATTTTGGGATCGGAGATAGTGCCGTCCAAATCAAACAGAAAATAATTCTTTTTCATGTGCCCTCCTTAGTTGGCATGGTTTGTAAAAAAGCTACTCTGCGAAAGTTTTCGCAGAGTAGCTTTTGGAGTTGATGCTTATTTATGAGCAGTAACCTGCACGAACTGATGCAGCATTGTTGTGACCTCTGCGCGCGTTGCGTTGCCGCGCGGGTCGAAGATATTGCCCGGCTTGCCGCCGATGACATCGGCCTTGTAGAGCGTATCCACTGCGTCCGCCGCGTATGCATAGGTTGCGTCTGCATCGGCGAACACGTTTGATTCGCGTGTTTCCGGCAACACGAGCCCTGCATAGTTTGCATAGCGTGTGAGGATGAGCGACAGATCCTGTCTGCTCACAGGGGCATCAGGGCTGAAGTTGTTGTGGCCTGTGCCGGCAACAATGTTGTTTGCCTGCGCCCAAGCGACCGCGTTTGTGTACCATGTGTTCGCAGGGATATCATCGAATGTACACGCCGGTGCGGCAGGTTTGCCGGCCAAGTTATACAAAATCGTGACAATCATAGCACGCGAGGTGCTCATGTTCGGGCTAAATTTCATCGGCTCCGTATGCGTGGCGTACATCACTCCATTGAGGTATGCATATGCAACGCTATCGAAGTACCAATCGCCGCGGTTCACATCGATATGCGGCAAGTCGATGAGCCGGTAGCCCAGCGGCGTAGCCTCATCAAGCGTGAACACGACACCCTCCGGCAAAAATGTGCTCTTGCCTGTTCTCAGATGATGAACAGTTGCACCGCTTTTCCCTGCCGTGACAGAACCAACATTGGTGGAATCTATAACGATATTGCCGCCGTTGTTGCTATTTCCTTCGGGAAGCGGGCGAACGATGATGGTATTGCCGCCGCCGCCGTTGCCGCCGTTGCCGCCGCTCGTTGGTGCGACAGTATAATGGAATGTGACGGTTGTGTCAAGCAATGCGGGAACGCCTGTCGCAGGCATGTTTGCAATAGGCACATTTGTGTTGGCGGCATCGCCGTGGATGCTGTAGCCTGTCACAATATAGCCGTTTCGATGCGGCGGATTGAGGCTGGCTGTCGTGCCGCTTCTGGTTACGTTGGTAATCGTCACATCACCGCCGATATCGGTCATGATAGTGGTGGTGAAGAAGGTTAAAGCGGTCGGTATCGCTTCATAATAGAAGGTGATGTCTGTGGCGACATTTACAGTGACGCCGCCATCCGGTATAGTCAGCTTGGTGCCCGGTGAGGCAGTCAAACTATACTGCGTTGCATAATAGCCTGCCTTGAAGGGCGGCGTCAGAAGCTTTGTAGAACCCGGCAAGGATTTTTCAACAATCGCCTCCGAGGTGTCAAGATTGTTTCTGATAGTAGTCTCAAAGCGCGTATCGTTGTATATAAGCTTGATTGTCTCGCCGGCGTCAGCATGCAGCACGCTGGCACTCTCGTCCAGTTCATAGCCAAGCGCAGTTAAGTCGGGAGTATCCGTCACATCCAGAACAACCGGCTGGTCAACGGAAGCAGGAATGAAGTAATCCATCAAAATGTCGCCCGAAATACCGCCAAGGCGAATCTCCACCTTAATCTTGCCAGCCTGCATTGGTGTATAAAGCACTTTGACTTCATTTGAGCCGGCAGCAAGGGGGAGTATCTCGACAGTGGCCATGACCGATGTCAACGGCGAGAGTGCATAATCTGTGCCGAACTCGGCCAGCACCAATGTCGTCAAAGCATCAACATCGTTGAAATAATTGTAGGAAACATAAACAGGCAGTAAATCTGCAATCTCAAGAACGATGGGATCGCCGGAGCTATCTTCCAGCGGCGCGCCGGTGTCTTTATCATACGCCACCAATTTCAAAGGAGCAGAAGTTTTCTCATAGTAAACTGTCAGAGGAGCAAGCGGAGAGGATTCATCCCATGCAATCTCAATCATCGGGTTGCCGCTAGTCCAGTCTAGGGTGTACCCGTAGTGGTCTATAGGCGCATAGTACGGAATGATAGGAAGCGCCACTTCGTTCGTAGAAGCGGTTAAAAATACAAGTTGACTGCGCAGAAAAGCGTCGTCATCCTCATCCAGGCAAATTATCAACTGATTCCCTGCTGCCAGCCATAGATACGATTCGCCATTCGAATCGCTGGTTGCATTATACGGATAAGATGCAGAGGAACTGGGGCTATACGCTTGATATTGCGAGGGAGTTCCCGCAGTCGTATTCGGAAATTGCATCATATATATGGTATCGTCCAGAGCGTTTTTGACGGTACTTGTCTTCTCGGCATAAACATTGCCATGCTCGAGCTTGATTAAACCGGATACTATTCCGAAATCGCCATTGCCATTGATGCCGACACCCAAATCCAAGCTGTCTGCAAGGGTTGCAGTTGCCTTGATAATTGGATTGCCACTAATAGTAATTAGATTGACAGCGCCGGCCGTACCGATGGTGCTGCCTGTGCCGCCGCCGCCGATGGCAGCGCCGTTTCCGTCGCTGGTAGCGGTGACAGTTGTGTTGCTGTTAATTATGATATTGCCGCTTGCGCCGGCTATTGTTGATTGTGAGCCGCCGCCGCCGCCGATACCTGCGCCGTTGCCTTCGGCATAAGCGTCAACAATTGCATTGCCGGAAATGGTGATAGTGCCGCCGTTGCCGGCCGGTCTGTCAATATTGCCGCCGCCGCCGATGCCTGCGCCATGACTGCCGAGGGCAGCATCGTTGCCGCTGGCACCGGTTGTTACCAGACTAATCAAGGAATGAGCAGTGACATTTGCGTTGCCGGAGATGTTGATAGCCGCAACAGAAGTGCCGTTGCCGGTACCGGGATTAGTGGCACGGCCTGCGCCGCCGCCGCCAATGCCTGCACCGCCTCTGCCGGAAGTGGCGTTAACGATGGCATTGCCTGAAATATCAATCGTCAATCCGCTGTTAGCGAATATGCCTTGATTACTACCGCCGGAACCAATGCCTGCGCCGCGGCCTTCGCTGGTAGCTGTTACATTCGCCGCGCCGCGGATGATGATATTAGCTGTGGCGTTGTTGGTAGGCATGTTGCCGGAGTTAGTGCCGCCGCCGCCGATGCCTGCGCCGTTGCTGGAGCCAACCGGCCAGGGATTAGAGGGGAAGGCATCGGAGCGTTGACGTGCTCTGGCGGTGACAACGCCGCCCTCAATGGTAATATTGCCGCTGGGATGGTTGGAAGCGCCGCCGATGCCTGCGCCGTATGCGCCTGAAAGGGCGGTCAATGTACCGCTGCTGCCCGATTGTCCTTGAATGATGAGGTTGGCAGTCGGCGGAACGGCAATGCCGTTTCTTGCTCGGTTATCTTGCGTTGAATAGGATTCGCAAATAAATGTATTGTCTGTGCCGTCCAGCACCACGAGGGTAACTGTGGCACCGGGATGCAGGAACAGAGGCGCGGGCTCGATACCGCCCCCAGTAGAGTAGTTGTGTTCATATCTAAATGTTCGATATGTGGAGGAAACGATAGCATCATCTAATATGAGTGTAGTGTTGACACCGGGGTCAACGATAATCTGCCCGATGTCGCCGTTAACCCAATACACGTTGTCGGAAGTGCTTATTGTTCTCGATACGTTGTTATTGTGTTCTATCGGAGCTGTAACAGTACCTATACTCGTGTAGGTTAGATTATCCTCCGGCAAAGTCGATATGTCAAGTATGTCGGTATAGGTCACGGATTCGCCTGCCGGGTTGTTTTTATAACTCACTGCGGTATAAGAAGACTGCATAGTAGCAGCTGCGACCTTGATTGTGGTAAGGCCGAAGAATCCGCTGGGAACAAGCCCGGAAAACATGACCGCGGATAGCAGCAGAGCACCAATTCGTTTTTTAATCGTTTTTTTCATTTTGATTATCACCCTCCAGAAATACAAGTTATACTTTGACGATGTACATACTCTTACCTATATAGTGTATAGTTTATTGCGTTTTATGTCAAGTTTTTTCTGATTTTGACGAGTGCTGACGAGGCAAAAACGACATTGTCGTTTACTCGATACACTTCGTCGGAAGTGCTTAGTGTTCTCAATATGTTGATATCATATTCAGCCTGCGGCGGATGGATTGGTACTCATTGGCAACGTTGTTATGCCGATTGTTGCAGCAGCTGTAAACAGCGGCGCGGTGACAGCTTACGGCTTGGTGTGAGCATGCGCTAGTCTTTTTCCATAATATCCCTCCCGTAATAAAAAAGCTCTTCAATAGTCAAGGTTTTTTCGGACACCAGTGTATAGTCTATACTATTTCATATCAAAGTATATAACGTAATCAATCGATTTTTGTTGCAGTCTTTCGTGATTTCTGCGAAAAATCCTTCTGTGCAAAATGTGGGAAAAGATTAAGAATACACGGATTAAATTTGTAAATCCATTTAATTCGGTGTATATCGGGAATAAATCGGACGAAATATGCGGCTGTTCCCGGCTTGCAAGATAGCTTGCAAAAAATGGGAAAATATGTTATGATTAGATAAAATTCAACAGAAAACATATTATGAGGGAGTGAATGGAATGAAGAAGTATTTGGCAGAGTGTATTGGTACGTTTACGCTGGTGTTTTTCGGATGCGGGACGGCAATTGTGTGCGGCGGGCTGACGGGCGGTGTCGGCGGCGGTGCGCTTGGCGTTAC
>JGI994J12354_10005331_pt1 | contig 11112 bp, 10 predicted proteins | sample IntmicLarv3ML3BL_FD_12354 | JGI IMG/M metagenome (IMG submission 12354) | reverse complement strand
ATTGCTCTGCCCACCGGCAAGCCATACTTCGCCGATATACACATCGTTCACAGTCAATATGATGCCTTCGGAAGCCGCTTCCAATATGTACGGGCCACCAGCAGATTGCTTTGGCAGATAAGCGACCCAACGACCATTTTCATCGGCTTTTGTTACAACCTTTTTACTTAAAAAAGTTACCGTTACTTCAGCGCTCGCACTTGAAAAGCCGAAAACCGCAATCTCTTTATCCCGTTGCAATACCATATGGTCAGAAAAGAGGTTGTGAAATGAAAACATCGTATCTCCTAACGCAATGATGCTGCCTATAAGCAGCAAGCCCATAAGCAGCCCCATCTTTACTATTCTGTTTTTACAAAAATTAAAACTTTCCATCAGTAAATAGCTTCCAGTCATCAGTCCTAAATGGGCTTGCCGGAAGACCATCAATATTATACAGTGTGCAAACCGGGTTATCTTCAAACGCGTAACGAACAGCTATGGGGGACTTTACCCTATCACTTGAAACAACTATATCTTTCCCCACAATTTTCGCATTTGCGTCATGAAAAATCTGATCTTCGCCCGCTATTTTAAATCCCTGGTTTGAGCCGACTGAGCGTAAGAAAAGACCTTTCCCAACATCATCAAAACTTATAGTAACTTCGCTTCCCTTAATCTTATAGCTCTTATATGTCGGTCCGTAACACTGCAATTTATTTTCACCGTAAACCATATTTCTAGCAATAAGTGCCATGCGACTTCCCAACGCTTGCTTGTTCGGCGGATGGATATCAAACGGATGTCCAACATCAACGGCTAGTGCCATACCAACATTATTTTTGCGTTTAGCTTTAAATATTTTCAACTGCGCATCACGAAGTTCAAAATATCTCGCATCACTACCAAGTGCCACTAGCGGATTTTGAATATCAAAATTCTGAAGCTGCACATAAATGAAGGGCATATCCTTATCATTCCACTGTGCTCTCCAGTCATCTATAAGTACTGTAAAGAGTCGCTCATACTGCTGGCACCTCTCGCTGTTGTATTCACCCTGCCACCAGATAACTCCACGAAATGTCGCAGGGATAAGTGGCGCTATCATGCCATTCCACATAGCAGCGGGACGCTGATTAAGATTATCAGGATTTACAGGCTTATCGCCCGTACCGGTTTCCTCCCACTTTGCCAGCATATTCTTATAATCTCTTTCAATAGCATACCAGCGATCAATTATTGGCTGAACATATGTATCACCCTGATCCATAGCTTCCCAACGTGTCCACGACTCAGACCACGAACCACCCTGTGAGCTACTGATAATGCCTATCGGCACATTTAGCTTCGCTTGCAAGTCGCGCGCAAAAAAGTATGACACCGCACTAAATTTCCTCGCATTTTGCGGAGTTACCACTTCCCATCGCGCATTCACATCTTTTAGCGGAACTGCTGTTGTGACAGTTGGCACATCAATGATTCGTATCATCGGGTTATCAGCGTGCGCCGCCTCATATTCTGCGTTTAATGTGCCGCCTATTGCCCACTCCATATTGCTCTGTCCGCTTGAAAGCCAAACTTCGCCCACATAAACATTATTTAAAGTAATGGTTTTGTCTTCACAAATTGCCTTAAGTTCATAAGGTCCGCCTGCTTTTAGCGGCTTTAAGTACGCAGTAAAGCGCCCTTCGTCATCAGAGATTGCCTTCACGCTCTGTCCTGTCATAACAATCTCCACTTCACTTTTAGGGTCAGAAAAGCCAAATATCGCGCAGTTTTTATCACGTTGCAAGACCATATCATCACCAAATAACGCGTGTAACTTAAACATATCTACCCCTTGTGCCATAATTGTCATTGTCAGCGTAAAAACTATTATTAACAGTGAAATGTTCTTTTTCATTTTACCTTTCATCCTCCGACTTTTAATAGTATACCAATATTGCCTCAAAAAGTAAAGAGGAATAATCGCAATATATTAAAAAACATCAGTAAAAACTAAAAAAAAGATTTGCAAAGCAAAGAATAGGTGGAAAGTATTACCGTGCGTCTGTTGGATTAGATATTGCCAATACCTAACTATGATTCACAGAGAAAAGAATCTAACAAAAGAGTTTTACAGCAGATAGACCCCAATATTTATGATTTAATCACCTATATTTTCAAAAATTCATGATTTTTAATGAAAAAAGAGCTAAAATGGTTTACTATTTAGCATGTTTCATGGTATAATAATAATGATTACATTTTACATGGTAAGGATTTTTAATAAGTAACTATGACCGAGAGACACGACGATTTATTTATATGGGACGGGGCTAAAAATAAGGCGGATAAGCACAAAAGCTCAAGCAAAGACGAAATAAAAGAGCTAAAAAAAGAGTTGGAACAAAAAAAAGAGAATATTTTTGCTCTGACTGAAAATATAAGTGAAAAAGAGGCCGAGATAGCAAAACTGACAAACGACCTCTTAAGAGCGCATGCGGACTTTGATAACTTTAGAAAACGCACACGCGCGCAATCAGAGCTTGATTATAACCGCGCTATCACCTCTGTTTTAAAGGATACTTTAAATATCCTTGATGACTTTGACCGTGCGCTTCACGCTTGTAAAAGGGACGAAGCAGACGGCAATTTCTATGACGGTATAGAGCTTATATATAAAGGTTTTATGACTCTGCTAGAAAGATATGGCGTAAAATTAATGGAAGTTTCAGGTAAAACATTTGACCCGAATTTGCACGAAGCTGTAGCTCGAATACAGACAGATGAGGTAGATGAGTACACAATAGTTGGAGAATTGCAAAAAGGGTACTTATTAGGAGACGCGCTTTTACGACCCGCAAAGGTAACGGTAGCTGTAGCACCATGTGAATGCGAAAAAGAATAAATCATAGCATTAGAATTGAGTAATTAAAAACGAATGAGCAAATCACAAATCACAATCGGTATTGACCTTGGTACAACCAACTCTGTAGTCGCAATGCTTGAAGGGAATGAGCCCATCATATTGCCGACTGCGGAAGGGTCGCTTTTATGCCCCAGCGTTGTATCATTTTCCGAAACCGGCAAAGGTTATGTTGTCGGCGAGGTAGCAAAACGTCAACTTATCGTAAACCCAGACTATACCGTATCCTCAATTAAACGTATTATAGGTACAGACGAAACAGTTACAGTCGGTAAAGATATTTACACTCCGGAACAGATTTCAGCAATGATTTTAAAAAAGCTGAAAGATGACGCTTCAGAATACATAGGAGAAGAGGTTACGCAAGCGGTAATTACCGTTCCCGCGTACTTTAATGACTCGCAACGACAGTCTACCCGCGATGCCGGTAAAATAGCCGGACTAAACGTTTTACGCATAATAAATGAGCCAACAGCGGCGGCCATCAGTTACGGACTGCAAAATGAGCGCGACCATACAGTACTGGTATGGGACTTAGGCGGCGGCACATTTGACGTTTCCGTACTCCATATTCAAGACGGAGTTTTCAAAGTACTGGCAACAACAGGTGATAATCACTTGGGTGGCGATGATTGGGATAACGCACTCGCAAAATATTTACGCCATCAATTTGAGTCAGAGAATAACATCTCCCTTGAAGAAGAAAACCTCGCTCTGCATCGGCTCGTTGATGCTGCGGAAAAGGCAAAGATAGAGCTTTCAACACTGGAAACAGCTGAAATAAATCTCCCATTCCTGCACGTTTCCGAAGACGAGACAGCTTACCATTTTAATGCAAAAATAACGCGAAAAGAGTTTGAAGCCATAACTGCCTCATTGCGCGAAAGGATGGTTCAGCCGACTTGGCAGGCACTATCCGATGCAAGTCTTACCCCGGAAAATGTTGACGAAGTTCTGCTCATCGGTGGCTCCACCAAAACACCTTCTGTACGGCTTATGGCAGAAGAGATTATGAAAAAATCCGCAATATCCGGAGTAAATCCTGATCTTGCGGTTGCAATGGGAGCTGCTCTTCAAGGCGGAATATTAAGCGGCGAAGTCACTAATATGTCTTTACTTGACGTAACCCCGCTCTCTTTAGGTGTTGAGATGGCAAATGGCGGCTTTGCACGCATTATTGAGAGAAACAGTAATGTTCCTTATAATGCGAGCAGAACATTTACGACATCAAAAGATAATCAGACAGCTGTCACCATTAACCTAATACAAGGTGAACGCGATCTTGCTGCCATGAATAAAAAGCTTGAGAGCTTTACCCTTGAAGGAATTAGAAAAGCAAAGCGTGGATTGCCGAGAATTGATGTTATCTTCCACCTTGATGACGAGGGAATTTTGCATATTACTGCCAAAGACCAGATAACTAAAGCTGAAAACAGTATCTCTGTTGTCGCACACTCCGGGCTGACCGATAAAGATGTTGAGCGTATGGTTAAAGAAGCGGAAGAGATGGCAAACACAGATAAATCCATAATAGAATCCATCTTGGTACACAAGGATGCTGAAAACACATTGAAAGAGGCGAACAGAACATTGCAGCTCTATAAAGAGCGTCTCAACCATACAAGTAAGCAGCACATAATCTCAAAGACCAGCATCCTGCGCTATAACCTTAATAATGGGGACAGCGCGCAGATAAAACTTGCCATAAAAGATTTAGAGGGCGAAATAGTACGTGTTATTGGCGCTATGGATACTACTAATAGCGTTGGGCTGACAACTACTACAGCAGCTGCGGCAAAAGAGGAAGAGCTACTCGCTAAACAGGAAGAAGAAGCACAGCAATCAGAGGCAGACGCACTTTTGGCAAGTCTTCCTGAGTATCTTGCAGCTTCGGGCAAATAAACATTATTATGCCTTACCACTGATATCTGCCATAAAGAGCATTGTTTCTCCTTTACCGAGCAAACATATATAGCTCATAGTATTGTCTTTTATTTGTAAAAAATATATGTTTAGGAAATAAAACAAATAAAAATTTAAAAAAAGTGACTTTAGGGCTTGCAATTTTTTAAAAAATCTGCTATAATATATTGTCATTGAATGATAAATAATAAAGAGGTGAGATATAATGGCAACTAAAAAATCACTTATGGTTTGTGATGTTAAAGATTTTATTGCTGCGATGAACCCAAAACGTGAGAATAAGAGAAAGAGCGATTCCAACAACCGCTCTATCAAACGTCATCATGCTTTAGGTCGCTAATCACAACAATTTTATAAAATATATTTGATATTTCAAATCATATTTTAGCAATTTTATAGCTTTTTAAGTACAATACTTAAAAAGCTATTTTTTTACATATTTTTTCTTCAATTTCCTCTAAAAAAAACTCTTTGTCGTAAAAACTGTACATTTTTTCGCGCCTCATTTTGTTAAAATAGTTATACAACAAAAAAAGGAGAGAAAATTATGTTAAAAGCAGTATCTTTTGTTAATGGAAGCCATCTGTTCACTTCATTTAAGCAGATGGAGTTGTATGTCGATGACTACGAAGATCTCTACAGCTATATTTTTGCTGAATCGGTCAAGTGGTGGAAGAACTCTATTATGCCGGGCACGAGTGAGCCGATACAGTACTTGCGCACTTATTGGCATGTCATAGACAAGATGGACGAGTGGGATCTTGCCAGCCCCAAATTAAAGCAGTACATCTTTGAAAAATTTAAAGACGACCAAGATGTAAACTCCAGATGGCTGGCTAAGAAAAGTAATCAAAAAATGACTATGGCTGATGCGTTTGAGCTCTTTTACTCAGATGCCGCACAATGGTATGAGAAGAGGAAAACTTTACTTAGCGGCATGAACCGTTTTCATCACGCTGTTGAGTCTTCGACAGACTTTATCGAAATTTCAGCTTGTGGAAAGTGGAAGGTTGACCTTTTGCACAAAACCGTTATGGAAAAGGGGTTAGACGTATGCATGGCAGTAAATATGGTCGCACTCAGCCATATTTACGATATAGCAATCCTCATAGGCGCAGACAATGACAGTATATCAGGGCTAACCCACATAAAGAATATGGGCAAACAGATGGCAGTTGTTGAGTTTGTAAAGGGGACTAGAGAAGATTACCTTGAAAAGGGGTACACTCCCGGGGTTAAGCTGAATGTTGACTTTATAGTGCCTATCTTCGTTGATGACCTTATCAAAAGAAAGATAGCGAGCAACAACAACAATATGTATCATTTCACGCTCGGAGAGAGCGCATAACACAAAAAAGAACGGACAAGGAAACAAAAAGCTAATATCGGTTAACCTTTTTTAGATTAACCGGTATTAGCTCATTTACTACTTCTTATCGACCTTCATTGCTCTTGTAGCATTTAACACAGCAAGAAGTGCTACGCCAACATCGGCAAATATGGCAAACCAAATATGTGTTATGCTTAAAAGCGCTAAAACCATAATTGTCAACTTGATGCCGAGCGCCAAAATTATATTTTGTGTGACTATGTCGCGTGTTTTTCGGGCAATTTTAAGTGCCATGGGAATTTTTCCGATGTCGTCACGCATAAGCACTATATCTGCTGCCTCAACAGCAGCATCGGAGCCTATGCCACCCATAGCAACTCCAATATCTGCCCGTGCAATAACCGGAGCATCATTTATGCCGTCACCGACAAATATGGTCTTGCCTTCCGTCTCTTTGTCCAAAATCTTCTCTAACTCAAAAACTTTGTCTTGCGGCAAAAGATCTGCCTTAAAATCGGTTATTCCAAGCTCGTTCGCTACATTTTTCGCTGTTTTGAAATTGTCGCCGGTGAGCATTATTATCTTTTCAATGCCTAACTTCCGTATGTTATCTAAGACGGTTCTCACATCATCACGCGGTTCATCGGAGATCATTATTGCCCCCATCTTTTTACGGTCGAGAGCCACATAAACTATTGTTGAGGACGTCTCTTCCTCCGGCAACATTATACCGATTTCACGCATAAGCCGCTCATTACCGGCATAAATAGCGCCACGCTCACTTTTAGCGATAATGCCCTGTCCTGCCTTTTCGGTAATCTGTGCCGTGACATCAACATCCTTACCGTAATAAGCTACGATGGCTTTTCCTATCGGGTGTGTGGAGTGCTTTTCCGCTATTGCCGCAAGCTCAATAAGCTCTTCCTCGGATACGCCTTGCGCCGGGACAATTTTTGAAACCTTCAGCACACCCTTTGTGAGCGTTCCTGTCTTGTCAAAGACAATAGTTTTAGCATGATAAAGTGCTTCTAAATAATTACCGCCCTTTATCAATATTCCGTTTCTTGCAGCTCCTCCTATGCCCCCAAAAAAGCTGATGGGGATAGAGATAACGAGTGCACAAGGGCAAGAGATAACGAGAAAAGCTATTGCTTTATATATCCAACTGTGGTATGTCCCAAAGCCAAATAGTGGCGGCAAAATAGCTACTAAAACTGCAATACAGACGACTATCGGCGTATAGTAACGCGCAAACTTAGTGATAAACTTCTCGCTCTCCGCTTTTTTGGAGTTTGCATGCTCGACTAAATCCAAAATCTTTGTGGCTGTACTCTCAGAAAAGAGTTTTGTAACGCGTACAGTCAAAAGCCCGTTTATATTTATGGCACCTGATGGCAACTCATCTTTCACCCCCACATCTTTTGGCAAGCTCTCACCTGTAAGCATTGAAGTGTCTAATGAAGACTCACCCTCTATTATGACACCATCAAGCGGCACCTTTTCGCCCGGTTTTATTACTATGATATCCCCTATTTTTGCCTCTTCGGGGTTTATTTTTACCAGCTTTCCGTCGATTTTCACAACCGCAAAATCGGGCCTGATATCCATCAGCGAAGCGATATTTTTACGCGATTTCGCAACTGCCATCTCTTGCAAAAGCTCCCCTACTCCGTAAAATGCCATAACCGCGACAGCTTCAGACATTTTGCCAATACTAAGCGCGGCTATGGAAGCGATAGCCATCAAAAAATTCTCGTCAAAGACCAGACCCTTAGTGAGATTTTTTCCGGCGTTCAGCAAAACCTCATACCCGGCTAAAAGATATGCAAAGATATAGCCGCCGTACAAAAGCGCGCCCGTGGGCTTTAAAATCATAAGAACAACTACTATAGCTACAGCAACAACAAGCCGCACGATAAACCACGCAAAGTTCTCCTGTTTTTCCTCTCCTGAGCCGTGACAGCAAGAACAGCTTCCTTCTGTCGGCTCAAGTTCCACAACATGTGAATGACTATGATTATGACAATTTCCGCTCATTTCACCTTCACTCCTTCATTTATATGTTCAAAACCCATCTCCAAAATATTCTTAACATGCTCATCATGTAGTGAATAAAATATTATTTTCCCCTCTTTTCTGTTCTTTACCAAGTGCGCTTCCTTTAAGTAACGCAATTGATGCGATATTGCGGATTTTGTAACGCCTAAAAGCACGGCTATATCACATACACACATCTCATTTATGTCTAGCGCCCAGAGTATCTGCATTCGCGTGCTGTCACCAAAAACCTTGAAAAAATCCGCCAAATCATACAAACCTGTGTCTTTTGGCATATGACACTTAACCTTCGATAAAATATCTTCATGTATGACCTCGCAGTCACACATTACGCGCTGTTTTCCCATATCTATCACCTCATTTTTATATTATTTCATGAATCACAGTTGAGTAAACATTCAACCGTATATATATTATAGTTGAATAACGGCTCAACTGTCAAGGGGTTTTTAATCTTTTTATTAACATTTTTGTAAAAGAAACAAGGGGTTTGGCAATAACAACGTTATTGTGTTATCCTATTATCGTAGGGTATCTTTAAAAACCTCGTATTTAGCAGCAAAGTCAAAGCGATATCGTGGAAAGTCCCCTATATTTGACCGCCAAAATACGATGTTTTTTGCCCAAGAAACAACTTTTTTACTCGTAAAAACTCGTAAAACCTCGTATTTTAAAAAAAAGAAGAGGTTTTGACTGTATTTTGCTCCATTTTTTCTTAAAAATCAACTTTTTTGAGATATTTTAGCCGGCTGCTACGAGTTAGTACACCAAAATTATACATTATTTTAAACTGAAAGTCAAGTGGAAAATAGTGGAATTTACTATACAGTTTTCGGGTATCTCTAATTATTTTTCGTATAAATATGCTAAAATAGATTGACCTTTTAGCGATTAAAGGATATAATTGTATTATGGAAGGAGTTAATTTGGATAAAATTTTAGATGGTTATGAAGAAACTCATACCGGCTGTAAAGGCAAAGGTGGTAAAGACTATTGGGATGGTCCCTCGTCATATGCGATCATTAAAGAAGTGTCTCTAAAGCATTCGCACGCAAGCGTATGGAAATTATATTGTGGCAGCAAGCTTGTCGCCACTTTAGACGAAGACGGGGCAATACTTAGAACGTATAAATAAAAAATCGGTTAATTTTAAATTAGGAAATATATGTATAATATTTTGAAAAAATGGGACATAGCTATCCCCGAAGGATATGAGTCTTGGTATGAATCTTGGATGGAATATTTAGCAAAAAGTTGCCCTGATAAAGTGTTCGCGATAGATGAACTTCCATTTTCGGTTCCTATGGAAAATAATGACAAATATACTCAGGTTGAGCTTATATTTCAGGAAGCTAAAAGAAAAAAGCAGCTGTTGAAGAAGTTTATTTCAACGGAAAATAAGTATATCAATATATTTACAAAGCTCTGGTTATACAACAAGTTTTATGTGGGAGCTTATCTGTGTGAAGATGACAGCTATTATAGAATAGAGCGAAAATACCGTAAGGATTACAAAAAACTGCAAGAAAAGATTAAACAACAATCAGGGTTGGTCGAAGTAACCGATAAGCTCGAACTTGAGTATTTAGTGCGCCTTGGTACAAGAGACATTGCAGAGGCCTCATTCTACTGCGCGGAATACGAGCTTCTCATAGTATCGTCATGGGGATTTTTTCTGGTTTATTTTAATGATTTAAGCCACTTTGACAAAGTAAAGGATATTGTTGCTTCAGAAGGCTTATTTTTAAGATAGAAAATCAAAAAAATAAGGGTCTTGACTAGAACAGCATAAATATGTTATGCTATATAGACAAGGATTTACGAGTAAAATAGGCAAAAAAACGGTAAAAAATAGGTATGCAAAAAATTCAAAAATTTCGGAGGCGAAATTTCGTCAATTATTGCGCTATTTTTCAGCCGATTTGGATGCCGGTCAGATAGCCGAATTGGCTAATTTAAATCGTAATACGGTGAACAGATATTTGAAGGCAATTAGGGAACGAATTGCCGAATATTGCGAGGAAGTTTCCCCCGTCACCGGCGAAGTTGAGGTGGACGAAAGTTTCTTTGGCGCGAGACATATCAAGGGTAAACGTGGGCGTGGCGCATACAGGAAAACTATAGTCTTTGGGCTGTATAAGCGCAATGGGAAAGTTTATACTGAAATAGTCCCTGACTGCTCAAGTTTGACCTTACAAGGCATAATTCGAGGTCATATAGAGCCTGGCTCGGTCATCCACTCCGACGGCTGGAGAGGCTATAATGGCTTGGTTGACGTGGGCTATGAAAAACATTTTCGTGTCGATCATTTGCATGATGAGTTCGTGCGTGGGCATGTCCATATCAACGGCACCCACGGGCTTTTGGGGATTCTCTAAAACAAGGCTTACCAGATTTAAGGGATTACCTAAAAGTACGTTCTATTTGCACCTAAAAGAGTGTGAGTTTAGATTTAATTATAAAGACCAAAACCTTTATAAAATATTACTAAAAATATTGAGAAAAAGGGCACTGTTCTAGTCAAGACCCTAAATTTATTTATTGTAGTTAAACTAAAACATAGCTTCCGCGAAAAAAACGCGGAAGCTATATTTTTTAGATACCTTAAAAATATCGTAAAATGGTATTTTCTCTTTTTTAAACTATTCCAAAATCAAAGAAACAATAAATATATTCACTCTTATATGAGAAATCTCTAAATTTTCTAATTATTTTCAAAATATTCTAAAAATACTCTTGCCCCCCCCCCATATTTTTTGGTATAATATTGTTACAGTCTATAATCACGTTGGTTATTGACAAAAAAATTAAGGAATAAAGAGAATGAAGAAAATTTTATTTGTAATGGCTATGCTTGCCATAGTTGCGTTAACTCTTGTCTTAACCTCCTGTTCAGGCGGTAAAAAGAAAAAT
>JGI994J12354_10005330_pt1 | contig 11113 bp, 8 predicted proteins | sample IntmicLarv3ML3BL_FD_12354 | JGI IMG/M metagenome (IMG submission 12354) | reverse complement strand
TCATACTAACCAATAAAGTTTTTGAACCTAAATTTGCAGCTGCTGCGGCAGCTTCGCAACCGGCGTGTCCGCCACCAACGACAATTATATCATATTTCTCAAACATCGTATTAAAATTTTGTTCCACGTGGAACAATGAAGCTATTTGTATGATTCTAAGTATTTTTCCTGAATGAAAATCATCTTATCGGAAATGCTGTTTTCCGTTTTATCCTCGTAACCGCACAAATGAAGCACGCCGTGAATCATAATTCGTACCAATTCTTTTTGAATTGTAGTGTTGAAAGTTTTAGCATTTTCCCGAACTCTATCAAGACTGATGTAAATATCACCGAAAACTTCATTATCCATTTCGTTGTACGAAAAAGTAATGGTGTCGGTATATGTATCATGACCCAAAAAATCGACATTAATTTTTAGCAAAGATTCGTCATCGGTAAGAATAATATTCACTTCTTCCGAAAGTTTTTTCTTCTCTTTTTTGATAACCATTAAAAGCAACTCACGAATTTTGTTTTTATCGCGAATTGTATATGAAATGTTTTCCGTGAAAAAATTAATTGATGGCATATTATTTGTCTTGATTGCTTAAACCGTATCTGTATTGGTCAACTTTTTGCTTGTAATAATTATTCAAATTTGGCGGAATTGTTTTTAACTCATCAACATTGCCGGCTTCTTTATCTTTGTTGAAAAAGATTTCTTCCGGCGATTTTCTATTGAAAATTCTTCCGCTGCGCGACTCTCTTTTCTCTTCTTTTTCCCTTTCTTTACTTGCTTTTTCAGATTGGAGTAGGCGAGTGAGTATTTCTTCCTGTCTTTTCAGCATTGCTTCGGATAATCTCTTGTTAATCAAGTCAGTTTCCGTTTTTTCCATAGCATTTATGGCTTCTTGCAGCGAGCCGTCCATATTTTGACCTTCGCTGCGCAATTCTTGCTGTAATTTTTCTAATTCACGGCGGATAGCTTCCTGTTGAGCAGCCATTTTGGCGTACATTTCACTGCCAACACCGCCCGGAATTGGCATGCCTTGCTTGTCCGGCTTGCCTTGTTGCTTTTGCATATCCATCATGTCTTTCATCTGCTGATTTAATTGCTCTTGCAATTGCTTCAAAGTCGAAACATCAGGTTTTTGTCCCTTGCCGGATTTCTTCTTTTTACCATTTGGACATGATGATGAGCACATGCCCGAGTCTTCGTCCTCAGTATTTTCCAAACTTTCTGCCAACATTAAAGCTAACTGATTTAACGAAGTCATACTTTGCTGTAAATTAGTCGATGCCAAGCGTGTATTTCTATCGGTCAATGCTTGCGTAGCACTTGATGAATACTTTTTCAAATTCGCCAATTCATCAAAAATAACCATACTGATTTCAAAATTCCTTCTCGCCAAAGCCGAAAGCGAATCTTCAACCAATTTTAGCTGCTGATTAACCTCGTTTTGACGTAAAATGATTTGAACAAACTGCGGGTCAGCACGCTTGATGCTTTTTAAATCATCAATATATGATTCTTCTTTGAATGATAAATGGATTACATTTTGCAAAATACGACGAATATTTTCGGCATCTTCCGCCTGTTGCTCACCAAAACTCGTATCAAACTGCATTTGCAATTTTTCGGATAAATCCTTCATCTTTTTAGAGCCGGATTTCTGACTTTCAGATGCTTTGCTGTCCTTCTTATCTAATTTATCCTTAGAATTATTCAAATCTTTGCTTATATCATTCTGCAACTTATCATCAAAATCGAGTTTATGCTTTTCATCGAGCTTATTATTCAAATCATCAAGTTTATCCAATTGCTCTTTTATTTCATCGAACTCATTGTTAATCTTTTCCTGTTCGGAAGATAAATCGTCAAAATTTTTGTTGTCTTTTTGCTCCGTTTGCTCAGCCAGCTTATCTTGCTTAACGGCAAGAGTATCAAGTTTCGCAATCGCCTTATTAAACTCTTGCTCAAATTCCAATCGCTTAAATAACTCAATAGTCTGGTCTAATTGCTTTTCCATTTCTTCAGTGCTCATCTGCAAATCGCGTAGCTGCTGGTCGAGGTCATTTTTATTGATATTTTGAAGCATTTTTTCAAGCTCCGCAATTATCTTCTTCATTTCCTCGTCAAGAATTCTGTTGTACAATTCCTCGAGTTTCTCTTGTTTCTTCAAAATATTCTCGTTGAATTCATTGTACTCATTTTGATTCATCTTGTCGATATTCATATTATCGAGCTGTTTTTCAAAAGAATCTTTTATATCTTGATGCTTTTTCAACAAAGATTCAAGCATTTCTTTATCCTGAAAACTTAATTTTTCCTTTTCTTTCAAATTGAGAAGAAGCTCTTCCACATCTTTTTGAACTTCTTTGATATCTTGCATAGACGCATCAATATTAGATTTGAAAGCTTCCCTGTTGGCATCGCTCAACTTATCCATTTCGGAAGAAGTGAGTTTATTGAAAATGTTCCTCGTGGAATTTGTGCATTTGAAGCCCTTTTCAGTGTCATTATCACACACTTCAAAATAATATTCCAAAGCATCGCCCGGGAACAAACCGAGGTCATCGCTGCTCATCGACCAATAAAAATTTTGCAAAGTAAGGTCTTTTTCAAATGGAATTGCCATATTCCAGAAGTTTCCATATGGGTTATCTCCTTGAAAAACACGATAATAAAACTTCAAAGAAGAAAATCCATAATCATCGGAAATTAATCCCGAGAAATACAAATTCTTGAAAAAGGTAGAATCTCTCAACTCGCTAACTTTAATATCGGGCGCTAAGTCGTTGTTTACCCGAACACTAAAGCGCAGTGTATCTTCATTGTTAATGTATTTATTGAAGAAAACGACTCCGATGTCTGTGCTCTCAGTAAAACGAGAATCGAAAGAAATGGAATTTGCCGCATCCGCAAAAAGCGTGTCGGGAATGTTGTTATTAATGAGGATAATTCCTTCAGTATCACGTGTATAGAACTTCCATTTTGCTCTTGTGCCGTAAACAACATTAAAAACACCGCTGTTTTCAATCGTTTCTTGAGGTAAACGGGTGTATTTAGGGTAATTTAGAGCGATTTCGAAGTTCAAAAGCGATGGTTTCGGAAGTACTTGCAAGGAATAAGTTTGCGATGAAATTCCGCCACCGACAGCATAAAACGACAGATTTTTTTGAATTCTTTTGAATGTAAATTGATATAAAGAGTCGTTAAGCTTTGTCATATAAGTGTTTTCGGTGTTTCCCGAGTTATTGGCAAAGTAAAGCAGAACGTTTTCCGGATATCTTATGCCGGAAATGCCAAAAAGCACGGTGTAATCACTGTTTTGAATGGCTTTTAGCTCGTCGTTAACTAAAGTGATATAGTAATCTTGTGGTTTAACAAACTCTTTTTTGTAATTGATAATCCGCTCGGTAGAACTTTTGATGAGTACAGGTTTTATCAGAAAAATGAGAAGAAACACGACGATGACAGGTAAGGTGTAATAGAAATATTTTTTTGTAGTTTTAAAGTTGACGGCTTGCGAGAAATTCAGAGGTTTTAAAGCATCAATTTTTTGGTTAATGCTTTGAATGATAAAGTCTTTGTTTGTGCTATCGACTTGTTCCATTTCTTCAAGTTGAAGATAATTCAGCAGTTTGTCGCGAATTTCAGGAAAATGCTTGCCGATGATACGCGCCGCTTCGGGATAAGAAATATACTTTCCAAGTCTTAGGAGTTTCAATAGGGGAATGACGATGAAAAATGCGGCAATCCCTGCAGCAATCAATATTATCATCCAAAACAATACAGCTCTCCCAATTGAGCTCAACCAGCTGAAATATTCGATAAAAATGGAAATCAACAGTAACGCGATGATTATCCCGAATAAAACAATCAAGCCTGTAAGTATCTGATTATAATAATACTTACGAATAAATTTATCTATTTTGTCTCTTAGTATTCTCACACTTAATCCAATAAAAGTAATAGGGGCAAAGTTACGAAAAAATTTGATAGCTGCTTAAACTATTAATAATAACGAAATTAATGGTGAATTTTGGTGCTTTTGCTTAGACTTGGAAAGTGAAAAATCATCTTAACCACAATTCCTTAAACCTAAGTACATCAAACAGTTTTATCCGTTTTATCGATTTTATCCGCTTTATCGGTTAAAGTGGAAATATTCCCAATAATTATATACCTTGTACATCAAATATTCCCAATTAAATATTTAATTTTGCAAAAACAAATTTGATGAACAAAAATTTCTATGCCGTAATCATGGCAGGTGGGGTAGGGGCTCGTTTTTGGCCCATGAGCAAGACCAAAACACCAAAGCAATTTATTGATATACTCGGAACCGGCGAAACACTCATTCGTCAAACTTTTTTGCGACTAAATAAAATCTGTCCGGCTGAAAACATATTCGTGGTTACAAGCGAACAGTATCTGGAACTGACTTTGGAGCAATTACCCGAACTTAAAGCGGCAAACGTTCTTTGCGAGNTCGGNGCGCAGAAACACAGCACCTTGCATAGCTTACGCAAACTATCGAATATTAAACGAAAACCCGGAGGCGCAAATAATAGTCGCTCCTTCCGACCATATAATTCTCAAAGAAGACATTTTCCTTAAAGTTGCTACTGAAGCTTTAGATGAGGCGGGACAACATAATTGCCTGATTACTCTTGGTATTACGCCTTCGCGACCGGATACAGGTTACGGATATATCCAAATCAACGAAGACGACAATGAAAAGTTGAACGACAAAATTCTCAAAGTAAAAACATTTACAGAAAAACCAAATCTTGAGCTGGCAAAAACTTTCCTCGAAAGCGGCGATTTCGTCTGGAATGCAGGTATTTTCATCTGGTCAGCTAAAGCAATACAAGAAGCGTTTAAAAAACATCTGCCGGAAATTGACGAACTCTTTGCCAAAGGGAAAAGTCTTTACGGAACTTCATTAGAAAAAGAGTTTATCGAAAAAACATATTACATCTGCGAAAATATCTCCATCGACTATGGAATTATGGAAAAATCGGATAATGTTTTCGTCTATCAAAGCGATTTCGGTTGGTCTGACCTTGGGACTTGGGTGTCGCTTTTCGAGAATAGTAATAGAGATGATGAGAATAATGCTTGCATCGGCGATGATATAATGACCTTTGAATCAAAGAATAACATCATTGTTTCGCATAATAATGAAAAGCTGGTGGTTGTTCACGGAATGAATGACATTATTGTTGTAGATGAAAAAGATGTTCTGTTGATATGCAATAAAAACGATGAGCAAAAAATTCGCAATATTGTTGATGCTGTGAAACAAAAACACGAAGATAAATATATTTAGATTTCCGCAAAATAGATGAAAAGCGACCTTTTTGAAAATCGGAAATACCTGATAATAGGCTTTATCGGCATCATTTTTGTTGTGATGATAGTGAAACTTTTCCTCATTCAGGTAGTCGATAAGTCGTACAAAAAATATTCCGAGAATAATTCCGTCAAAGAAAAGGTAATTTATCCCGGGCGCGGGCTCATCTACGACAGAAACGGCAAGTTAGTTGTGTGCAACGAAGCAGTTTACGATTTGCTCGTTACCCCAAACATGGTTAAGAAGAATTTCGATACTACGTTCTTCTGCAATTTAATGAGCATTGATATTGAAACTTTTACAGAACTTTTAACCAAATGTAAAAACTATTCAAGATACAAATCTTCCGTGTTAATATCGCAAATACCGAAGGAGGAAATTGCGAAAATAGAAGAGTTTTTGTACAAGTTTGACGGAATAGAAGTGCAGGCAAGAACAGTACGAAGGTATCCATATCCAGTTGGCGCGCACCTTTTTGGAGATGTTGGCGAAGTAAGTCAGAGTTTCCTCAGAAATAATCCGAGCTACAGAATGGGCGACTACACCGGTCTCAACGGTATCGAAAAGAAATACGAAGATAATCTCAAAGGCACGAAAGGCATACAGCAAGTGCTTGTAAATGTTCACAATGTTGAAATGGGTCCCAATAACAATGGCGAAAACGACCGTCTGGCAATTCAGGGCGATGATTTGTATTTGGAGTTGGATATTGAACTTCAAGAGTATGCAGAGAAATTGATGAAACATAAGAAGGGCAGTGTTGTTATCATCGACCCGAAAACAGGTGGAATTTTGGCTTTAGCTTCTGCGCCGTCGTATGACCCGAATTTGCTTGTTGGCAGAGAAAGAGCCGCTAACTACAAAATTTTGGTAAGCGATACTATTTATACGCCCTTGCTCAACAGAGCGCTGATGGGCGAATATCCTCCCGGCTCAACTTTCAAAACGCTGAATGCTTTGCTGGCGCTGCAAAACGGAAATATTACAGAATATTCACGGCACTATTGTTCGGGACCGGAATCAAGTCCGATTAAGTGCACGCACTATCATGAAAGTCCGATTAGTGTTGCAGCCGCGCTCAGAGAATCTTGTAATCCTTTTTTCAGAATTGCTTTTGAGGCTTATATCAATTCTTTCGACAATCCTTCGCAAGGGCTAAATCATTGGGCGGAAGGTGTAAGAAGTTTCGGCTTGGGAAGTAGTTTTGCTACCGATTTGGCATTTAGCAATAAAGGACACGTGCCCGATGCAAAATATTACGATAGAGTTTACAATAATAGAAGATGGAAGTCGAGTACAATCCGCTCGCTATCTATTGGACAGGGCGAAATATTGGTTACTCCGATTCAATTGGCAAATTTGGCAGCCGCTATCGCAAATGACGGACAATTTACCGACCCACATTTCGTTCGCGCAATTGCTTCAAGAACAGATACTATCATTCCTTTCGAAAAATATACTCATCAAACTTCTGTCGATAAAAAATATTTTGCTGTTGTGAAAGACGGTATGCACCAAGTTGTTAAAGTTGGTACTGCACGGCGATTTGGACAGGTTGAAGGAATAGATATTTGCGGAAAAACAGGAACCGTGCAAAATGCAGGCGAAAACCACGCGCTTTTTATGGGTTTCGCTCCGAAAGAAAACCCCCAAATTGCTATCGCCGTTGTCGTAGAAAACTCCGGTTACGGAAGTACTTTCGCCGTGCCTATCGCATCGCTGCTGATTGAATTTTACCTCAACAGAGAAATAAAGAGGGTAGAAGTCGAAGAGCACGTCCTTAACACTAAACTAATCGAATATTAAAATGGCAAAAAGAGGCTCAATAATAAGTAATATTGATTTCAGTTTGGTAGCTATCTACCTGATATTAGTTGTTTTCGGATTGCTCAACATCTTTTCTACAACCAGTATGCCAAACTTAGAAAGTATTGATGTCAGCCTCGCAACCAATTATGGGCGGCAAGCAATTTTTATCGGCGTATCTCTGCTAATTGCATTCATCATACTCCTCACCGATGCCAATGTCTTCAACAAATTTTCGTACATCATTTACGCTTTAATTTGTGGATTATTAGTGCTGGTGCTGATAATTGGCACCGAAATTTCTGGTGCGAAAGCATGGATACAAATAGGTTCGTTTTCTTTGCAACCTGCTGAATTTGCGAAATTTGCAACTGCATTAGCACTTTCAACATACATCAGCACAAACCAACTATCGAAAATAAAAATCAAAGGAAAAATTTTGGTAATTGCAATCATATTTTTTCCTGTAGCATTAATCATGTTTCAGCCCGATGCAGGCTCGGCACTCGTTTTTTTCTCTTTTTTCATCGCGATGTTTAGAGAAGGATTATCGATAAAAGTAGTGATAGCAGCCTTTTATGTGATTATTTTGGCGATATTATCTTTACTAATAGAAGAAAGATTCCTATATATTTCTGTGGGGGTAATTGCCGTTGCTGCCTTCTTTTTGCTGAGAAAGCAGAAAAGAATTTTAATTTATTCCATCGTTTACATAATAATGTCGGTGGGCATAATTTTTTCCGTTGATTACGTGTTTAACAATGTCATTAAAACGCATCAAAAGGATAGAATAGAGATTTTATTTGGTTTAAAAGATGATATTAAAGGGGTTGGATACAATGTTCATCAATCGAAAATTGCTATTGGCTCCGGCGGATTTACAGGAAAAGGATATTTGGAAGGCACGCAAACGAAGTTCGATTTTGTGCCGGAACAGCAAACAGATTTTATTTTCTGTACTGTTGGCGAAGAATTCGGTTTTATTGGTGCTTTTGTGGTGCTCGGATTGTTTCTGACGCTGATTGTGAGAATTATTATATTGTCGGAACGACAGCGCTCGGTTTTCAGCAGAGTTTACGGCTATTGCGTGGCAGGAATATTTTTTATGCACGTGATGATAAATATTTGCATGACAATAGGCTTGCTCCCTGTAATTGGTATTCCATTGCCCTTTTTCAGCTACGGCGGCTCCAGCCTGATTGCTTTCACGATTTTGCTTTTCATTTTTGTGAAATTAGATGCGAGCAAGTACGATATGCTGCGGAATGATTGAGTTAGAGATTAGTGATTAGAGATTAGTGTTTAGTGATTAATGTAGCGATAATTATCAGTTAGCTGTAAGCAGTGCGACTGAGATGTTTGCTGAAAAATATGCAATTTGACAAATTAAGATGAAAAAACGGAAAAGGAGATTATTAATAATTTTATGTGTAATTGTGGTTTTGTTCAGTGGTTTGAGAATTTATTATGCTATTGGAAACCAAAAATATGAAACTAAAATCAATGAATTAAAGAATAAAAAGGAAATGAATTTTCAAGTTGAGAGCAAAATAGAGCACAAAACGATTGAAAATAATGGAAATACAATTCATTATTTCGTGAGCGGCAATGAAACAGGAGAAGCGATTGTTTTTTTACACCCGGCATTTGGAGATCACCAATGTTTTGATAAACAAATTGATTTTTTTGCACCAAATTACCGAATCATAACAATCGATATGTTAGGACACGGACTGACAGGCGTTGGAAAATCAAAAGATAAAATTTCAGCAACCAACATACACATTTCCGAAATTCTAAAAGCCGAGAATCGAGATACAATACATATTGTTGGCGTATCAATAGGTTCTTTACTTGCACAAGATTTTGCACTGAAGCACCCCGATAAAATTTTATCTCTAACGGCACTTGGTGGATACAACATTAACAAAGAGCAAAAAGAAGTTGCGAAATCGCAGGGCAAAGAAATGTTTAAGTGGCTGTTCAAAATGATTTTTTCAATGGACGCTTTCCGAAGATATACAGGAAGTGTTTCAGCAATAAATGAATTAGAACAAATCCGCTTTTATGAAAGCGCGAGGCACTTTACACGAAAATCTTTTACAGTTATGTCGGGCTTGGATAAGTTGATAGCAAATCGAAATGTTCAAAGAAGTTTTCCATTACTCATTTTGTCGGGTGAAAAAGACAACGAATTGGCTTTGAAAATGGCGAGGGAGTGGCACGAAGAAGAACAAACGAGCAAAATGTTCTTCATAGAAAATGCCGGACATTGTGCAAATATGGATAATGCAGAGGAGTTTAACAATGTTGTAATGAATTTTATAACAACGATAAAAAGATAAAATGCCTTCATCAAGATAAAAAATGCCCTCATCAATGCGAAAAACCCCACTATATTCCCTTAGAAAGTACTATCCCCACAAAAAAAATGCGACCCGAAAGCCGCATTTTAAAATATTCTTAGGAAATATTAGTCGAAATACTCGTAATATGTAGTTTCTGGGAGGATATCAGCATTGGTTATTGCGGATATAACTTCAACAGGATAGTTTCCTTCGTACTTATAAGTATAAGTAGCTTCCATATTAGAATAAGGTTCATCAACTATAAAACGAACAATTTTGGTAGGGTTGTTTTTTGTCATTCCGTTTGTACCGGCACCGGTAATGGTTGTTGTTGTTGAACCTAAATAATTACCATAAAAGGGATTGTTCTTTGTGTCGTACGAATATTCTATATTGTGGATTTGCACGTTTTCTCCAAATAATGTTTCTGCGATAACTTTTTTAATATTATCACCATCCCAAGTTAAAGTTGAGGTGAGAACTATTTGTGCATCTGCGGTGCTTTTTTCCATACTTTTGTGTGTTTCTTTTAATATATTCAAAAGCTCTGCAGGTAAAACATAGCGCATAGATGAAAAGACAATATCAACCGCTTGAGACGATTTTGTAATGGATAATTCCGTCATCATCTTGGAAATTTTGTTGCCTTCGTAAAGAAAAGTTACATATCCATCGATAACACCATCGGTTAAAAGTTCAATCTTGGTTAATTTTTTACCATCGTAAGAAAACAAGAATTCACCAACAACACTTTGACCAGAAAGATGTGTCATAGTACGTGTTATTTTTGACATGAATTTTCCGTCATACTCAAAGATATCAGCTATAGAAGCGCCAATATCATCGATGTCCACCCGCATCAATTTATCTCCCTCCCAAGTCCAAGTTTCTGTTAATTTTTTCTCAGAGTTGCCTGTTTTTTGATAAATTTTGTGGATTTTCTTTTTAGGATTATACATCCCTAATTGTTCTTTTTCACAAGAAGAAAAAGCAATTGCAGCAATAATTGCAATAAAAACGATAACTATTCTTTTCATATTATACTTGCCGAGTTATATCCCATTGAGCGCATCGGGTTTTATTGTTAAATTTTACGGCAAAGGTAATATATTATTCCAAACTTGCAAATATTATAAAATAAACGCAAAAAACGATGTGTTGATGAATGGAAAATAGCTCTCGTGCCATAAAGCCGTATATTGTACGTTGACTGTAAGAATATATCATAGCGTTCTTAGCGAATTCTTAGCGCCTTTGCGGTAAAATCAGAGTTTCCACAAAGAAAATGCGACCAGAGAGCCGCATTTCAACACATACTATGAAAAAAAATTACCAATTACACCATCATCACGTGCAACAGGATTTTACTTAATTTATTTACAAAAAGCATCTCCGGTGTTCAACGGAACAAGCAAAACAAGAGCTGCTTCAATACCTCTATGCATGCGGTTGCCCTTGATTTCATAAGCTCCAACATTGATAGGATTTGCCGAGCCGTCTTTTTCCATCTGCGAATAAGTATCAATGATACCATAATTATAACCGGCTTCTACGCGCATAACCATGTAAAAACTTCGGGTAAATTTGATATTGAAACGACAGCCGCCGCCACCAA
>JGI994J12354_10005329_pt1 | contig 11114 bp, 12 predicted proteins | sample IntmicLarv3ML3BL_FD_12354 | JGI IMG/M metagenome (IMG submission 12354) | reverse complement strand
CGGGCGTGGGCGTTGCAACGGGCAAAGGAGCTCCTGCAACTGCTTGCGATGCGATATGTGTTGGCGTCGGCAAAGGAGCGGCTGTCGCAACGGTTTGCGGGAACGCTGGTATAGACACAGAGCTGGCAGACGTTGATTGTTTTAGCATAGCACTGAGAGCAGCCTCGTCAATAACTGGAGCGGCCGCACTTGTCGCTGGTGTTGTCTGTGCAGGTGTAACACTGACTGGCGTGGCTACTACTACTGGTGGTGGCGTAACGATTGCTGGTGCTGCGAAATTAGTTGGTGCTGGAACAGAAACAGGAGCGGGCGCGGGCGTGGCGGCTGCAATATTCATACGTGCGATAGCTTCTTCGCGTGCACGCTTTTCGGATTGCGCCAGCTTGTCATCGAACACTTGGTTTAGCGATGTATCATCAAGTACGTCAGTAACAGTAGACGCTGCCGCTGCAAAATCATCATTCATATTGATGTTGCCGCGCGTTGACCAACCTTGGGTGTCGACAACGTCCGCCAAAAACGATAGGCGTTGCGCAGCTTCACTTCCTCCGATGTCCTTAATCAGAGGAGCAGTATCAATCACTGGATTAGTAATTTCAACCATATTTTCTTGTGTTTCTGGATCCCATAAACGTTTGGTGGGCTGAAAATAAAAATGAATTAGCGCGCCAATGTATACTTCCATAGGCTGCCCCTTGCGAGGAATTGCTAATATGCCAAAAACTAGAAAAACTGGCAAAGGAATTATTGCGAGTGGTGGTGCTATTGTGGTTGCCAAAAAATACGCCAACGCGCCAGAGCCGACAGCAATCATAGCGTAGATAAATTGGCGAAATGACAACGGCCCGAGTAGTTTATCCTCAGCCTCAACGTCCTGTGGAACTTTGTGTTCAGCCATACGGTTATTATAACAGATAATGGTTATGTTTGAAAATAACTTGACCATAATAATATTTTTTGATATAAATGATAGCATAAACGTAAATATATTAAAGGAGAAAAGATGAAATCAATTATCAAGAAAGTAGCTGGTGCATTATTAGTTGTGCCAATGCTGGCGCTGAGCATAGGATATTTTGGTGCAACACCAGCGTATGCAGCAGCGTGTCCAGATAACCTGTCTGGCTATACAGGATCCTGTGATAGTGGCGGTCAGAAAATGTATTACGATAATGGTTCGCCGGTTGGCAAGGACAAGTTTTGCGCATTGGATTCTGGTCTTAGCAGGGGCATTGAGTGCGCTAACAATGACGACATGGTCCAAGATTTAACTGGTAATGGCGGTTTTGTTACTACTGTCATAAACGTACTACTCTTCGTTATAGGTATTCTCTGTGTCGTTATGATCGTCTTTGGTGGTATTCGCTACACAATGTCAACTGGTGACAAAGGTAGAGTTGACAGCGCGAAAAATACTATCATCTACGCAGTGGTTGGTTTAGTTGTGGCGATGATTGCCTACGCATTGGTCAACTGGGTCTTTAACGCGTTGCAATAGTTTGCTAGAATAGAATTATAATGACAAAGAAAGTGATATTGCTCAAGAACGTAAAGTTACGCACTGGCGTGGCAACACTGGTTCTTACGGGAGCAATATCACTTTTGTCAGTTGGTTCAGCGCATGGTTTGTCAATAATGGACGTTGTTAACGGCTCTTACCGTGGACAAGGTCAGCCAACAGAATTATTTTCTGGCGGCGATGCGTTAATTCCGCGCTTAATTAACTTGATGCTGTTTATTGTAGGCATCTTGGCGATTGTTTTTCTCATTTTTGGCGGTATCCGATATGTGATTTCTGGCGGCGATAAAGGCAAAGTTGATGGAGCAAAAAATACCATTCTTTATGCTATTGTCGGGTTGGTTGTTGCGATTCTTGGCTATGCGGTAGTTAATTGGGTTATTGGCGTAGTCAGCAGTGGCGGCGGCGCGGGCGGCGGCATAGTTTAACGCCTTGACCGAAATTAAACCTCTCTTAATTAAAGAAATAATGTAGTGCGCCAGCAAAATTAAAACACCCCACGTGGGGTGTTTTAATTATTTAACAATCTCACTCTACTGGATTTGAATCGAGCGAGGTTGCTTTTCTTTCACTTTGTTAAAGGAAATAGTTAGAACACCGTCTTTTAGGACTGCATCGACTTCATCTTCTTTAACTTGAATCGGCAACACCAAAGTGCGACTAAATTCGCCCCAATAGCATTCCTGTACGTGCCATTGAATAGCTGCGGTATCATCACCACTGCTGAGTGTTCCGCTAATAGTCAAAACACTGTCGGCAATGCTAACCTCCAGATCACTTTTGTTGACACCGGCTGTGCGGGCTTTTACAACTAATCGATCTTCTGTTTCATATACATCAACAGCCAACTGACCCGGAACAGAATCATATTCTTCCTCGACAGTAGTAACTGTCGTAGTGACTGTTTCTGGTGCAACTGGTGCTAAAACTGGTTCATCATCAGTCAAAAAAGCTGCTGCTAATTCATCATCTAGCAACAAACTATCATTCGCTTTATCCCTCGCCATTTATCCCTCCTTGTCTCGCTTAGTTCAGGCGTTTGTGCAATAATTATAACGTATATTTTAACAGCGTGCAAGGTTTTAACGGTTAAAAAGGTAAAAATTACAATGATAGACTGGATACTTGGGTGGGTTTCACCTCATATATGTGAAGGTTGTAGCGAGACTGGAAAAACGCTTTGTGAGCGTTGTAAAATTAACATTTTACAGCAAAAGTGGGAAAAATGTGTGCGTTGCGAGTGCGAGGTAACCTTCTCTGAATTGGCTAAATATGGCAACGTATGTTGTGGTTGCGCTAAGGAACTTCCCTTTCATAAAGTATTTGTAGTTGGGAAAAGAACGGCAATTCTTAAGAAGTTGGTTGGCAATTACAAATATTTTTCACGGCGCGAAAGCGCGGTGGCAATAGCAGATCTGATGGATAGTGTCTTGCCTAAAAAACTACCAGACGATTTCGTTGTCGTGTCGATTCCAACAATTCCTAAACATATTCGCGAGCGTGGTTTTGATCATATGAAATTAGTTGTGCGTCAATTGTCGCGCAAGCGAAACTTGCAATGCAATCTGAATTTGCTCTTGCGGAATGATAATATTTCACAACATACGGCTAATCTTAAGCAACGCCAAAAACAAGCTCAGCAAGCTTTTTCTGTCAATCCAAGATGTTCAATACCAAGCAAAATCTTGTTAATTGACGATATTTATACTACTGGCGCTACGCTGATTGCAACTACTGAATTACTTCAAAAATACGGTGTTAAAAAAATCTGGATAGGCGTAGTTGCACGACAGACTAAGTCTTCTTAGTGTTACAATTCTATTGCTTGGCGGAAGAGACAGGATTCGAACCTGCGAGAGCCTCTCGACCCAACACACTTTCCAGGCGTGCGCCTTAAACCACTCGGCCACTCTTCCTTAACGATGACCATTATAGCACGTTCCCCTGTAGTATTTAAATAAAGTATGATAGAATTAAAACATAAATCTAATCAAGGAGGATTAAATGAATAGTGATGAAACGCCAAAAGCACCAGTCGATCAAGAACTTGCCCCGACTCCGCAACCTGTAGCACAAATACAATATGTTGTGCAAGAAAAATCGCTCAACGGTATTGGCGGTTTCCTGATATTTTGGCTTATTGTTTTTGGTCTGTATGGTGTCGGATTCCTGATAGCTTTCTTTGCTACTTTGGCTAGCGTTGTTGACACTGGCTTGCCAAGTGGCTCTGTTGGGGCGGTGGCAGTCGAGACTATGATTTTTGGTTTATTGATTTGCGTAGCTTACATTCTTAGTGTAGTTTTTATTGCGATGAAGAAAAAACTTGGCAAGTTGATGTCTTTCGTTTCGCTTGCGCTAACTGCATTGTATATAGTGATTCTTTGTATTACAGCTATGACAGCACAAATCTGTACTACCAGTTATAGCTACTACACTAGCGGCTACGGCCAGGAAATTTGTAGGAACAGATCTACTGGAGATATCATTATGCTAATTGGTTTAATACTTGCTGCTTTGATTTATGCTGGTTTAGTATCGTTATACTTCATTCTAAGTAAACGTGTCAAGACAACATTGATTAAATAACAATAATCTCCATCTCTTGCCAAAATCGTCAAAATAGAGTACAATAGCAAGAGATGACCACCACACGCGAGAATATCAGGTTTGATTTGTCTGTTCGACCTTCTGTCGGACAGGCTTTTTTTGCGACACCGAACAGTGGTGGTGCAACGCCAGTTATTAGTCTGCGTAATGCTAAAAAAGTTTTTGGCTATGGCGATACAGCGACCGTGGCGTTGGATGGCGTTGATTTAACTATCGAGCACGGTGAGTTTGTTGCTATTATGGGACAGAGCGGCTGCGGTAAAACTACACTGCTTAATTTAATTGGTCTGCTTGATCGACCAAGCAGCGGTGATTATTTGTTGAATAGTCGAAATGTTTCTAAGCTCAGCGCGACGCGCAAATCGCGCATTCGAAATCGTGAAATTGGTTTTGTATTTCAAAACTTTAGTCTGATTCAAAAGCTGAATGTGCTTAACAACGTAGCATTGCCGCTAACTTATCGTCGCGGTTTGAACTTTCGGCATCAACAAACAGCTAGTGCGCTTTTGAAGACTTTTGGTTTGCAAAATCGTGAGTACTATATGCCCTACCAACTTTCTGGCGGACAAAGCCAACGCGTGGCAATTGCGCGCGCTCTTGTTAATAAACCGTCGATTATTTTGGCGGACGAACCGACTGGGAATCTGGATAGTAAAAACTCTGAAATTATTATGGACGAACTGACGCGTATTCACCGCGAAGGCAATACAATTCTGATGGTAACGCACAATCCCGAATTGTTGTCATACGCCAGCCGTGTTATTCATATGAAGGACGGTCAGATTGCTCGTGATATTGAATTAACTGAGAACAAAGCCCACGCGACCGCTACAAAATTTGTTTCACGTCGAAAAGCCATACGCAAGCGCCGTTCGGGCATTCGCCGTGTGATTAGGGGGCGGAAATAATGATTTTTCCAGTTAGTTTCAATCTTGCAATTGGCAGTTTACGCGCGCATCGTACACGGACATTTTTGACCACGCTGGGCGTTGTGATTGGCGTGTTTATTATCGCTTTAATACTAATTTTAAGCGGCGGCTTGCACGCCAGTATCAGTCATCAAACGGCAAGATTAGACGATAATGTCTTGCTGATTCGTTCGGCTGGCGATAGTACAACTGGAATGGAAGCTTTCTCGCCTTTGCGTGTAGCTAATGCGACAACTCTAAACGAGCGTGATTTAGCAATAGCCAGCAAAGTGTCTGGTGTCAGGAATGCTACACCAATGATGTTCCTTGGTGGCGCGGTTAAAAATGGCGAGCAATCTTATGAAAATATTACAACAGTAGCGACAAACCACACCTTGCCAGACGCTTTGCAACTGGAAATGGTGTCAGGAGCTTGGTTTTCTGAGAACGAAACTGGTCGAAACTATGCAATTTTGGGTGAAAAATTGGCGACAGGACTGCTTGAAACTAATCAGGCAATGGGTCAGACGATTTCTATCAAAGGTCAAGATTTTACTGTAATTGGCATTATTAAGACAGCCAACCAGCCGATCTCGCTGGCGGGCGTTGATGTCGACAAAGCAGCTTTTATTTCGATGCCAAATGGCGCCAAGTTTTCAGGCAACAAAACGGAAATTGGACAAATTATTGTTCGCACAGCTGACGATAGCCAGTCAGAGAAAATCAAGAAAGACCTTACTGCTCAATTACGAGAAAATCATCTTGATGACAGCGAGTTTGCCGTACGCGCCGCCCACGAAGTCGCTAGTGCAACAGCTGGCTGGCTGTCGACAATTACTTTTGCAGCTTTGATTTTTGCAGGAATTTCACTTTTGGTTGGTGGTATTGGAATTATGAACATAATGCTAGTTAGTGTTGCTGAACGTACTCGCGAAATTGGTATTAGAAAAGCCGTTGGTGCTACCAAGCGACAAATTCTTGAACAATTTCTTCTGGAAGCCTTGTTGATGACACTTGGCGGCGGCATAATTGGTTTGGCATTTGCGTATGGCGCGAGTTACTTAATTGCTCTACAATTTTCCCTACCGCTAGTGTTCAACTGGTGGATTTTTGCAACTGCGCTTGGTGTGCCGTTGGCGGTCGGGCTGACGTTTGGACTCTGGCCAGCTGCTCGCGCTGCTCGGCAGGATCCGATCGTTGCGCTGAAACAATATCATTAGTGGTACAATAATCAGTGTATGAAAAAGTTTAATCGTCTGGTCGTCGTCAATTCTCCAAAGTCTAGTCGAGCGGCGGAATATGAAAAAAAAGTTGCTCCTGAGTTACGCAACCTTGCCGAAAAGCATAACGCAGAATTTGTCGAAGTTTCGCTAAACAGAGTTGCTTACGTTGACGCTGTTCAAATGGTTCGCGACAGCTTGGCGGACGGCGATATTTTGCTTGGCGCTGGTGGCGATGGCATCAGCCAAGTAACTTTACAAGGGGCGTTTGAGTCTCAGAAAGACGTTATTGTGGGTTTCTTGCCATTTGGTAACGCGAATGATTTTGCGACTGCCTTAAACGGGCGTATTAAAAATCCCGAAAAGATTCTAAATAGTCCAATAATCGATTTTCACCCGCTCGAATTAACAATAAATGAAAAGAGAAAATTTTTCGTTGCGGCATATGCAACATTTGGCGTAACGACTGTTGCTGTGGATTGGCTAAATTCGGAAAGAGTTCGCGCTGCCAGAAAGCAGTTCTCTATTCTGCCGCCGATGTCGGCTCTTCGACCGCAACACTTGGGCAAAATGTCGCGAGATATTAACAATCTGAACTTTCCAGAGTTTCGGCGCAATGGCGCGATTTGCCACGATGACAGTATTGGTTTTTTTCTAGTGCCAGCCGCCAAAGGTGTATTGCGATTGCCAAAAACTCACAATTTTTTGATGCGCGATGACTTTTTCTTTCATTCTGATAGTGTGCGTAATAAATCGCCTGGCAAAGGTTGGTTTGGCAAAAGTTTGCGAGCTGGGCGCTGGGCAACGTTTGGTCTGCCGGGCGCGATTTCTGATTATGAAAAATTAGAATTCTTGCAGCCGTCTGATATCGCGATTCACATTGGTGGCGACACAGTTGATTTGAAAAAAGTTCGTACGATCAGTGCTGAGCGATCAAAACGGATAGTGAGAATTTTTATGCCACGTCTTGTGAGTCGTGTAAATTCTCGCGACTAAGTCCCCCCCTTGGCAACTTTTGTAATTTATTCGCAGAGTGGACTTTGTTGCTTACTTTGTTAATGTTATAATATCTGCAAATAATGAAAAAAACAGCAAATAATAAAGGGTTTTGGCTGGGAATGCTAATTCTAGGGTCATTTTTATCGGCACTAGAGGGTACGCTCCTGCGTTTAGTTAGCGCCGACATTGGTGCACCTATGATTACAGTGCTGCGATACTCTGCGGCAACTATTTTCGCTGTACCGTTTATCATTATTGCTTTCAAAAAACACCAAGTTACGTTTAAGCAGCTACTGTTTTTAGCAGTGATTGCTATACCTTTAGTGCTTGATCCGCTCATATGGCAATATGTCGTAACTACAACAAATGCTTCTTTCTCATCTATATTAAGTCTTACCTCACCTATAATCTTCGTGCTTGTTTCAACATTTATTACCAAAGACCGTATCTCGCAGAACAAAATTCTAGGTTTTCTGTGCGCTGTTTTGGGTGGTTTAGTAATGGTGTTAGTGCCAAGTCTTAATAATGAAACAGCCTTGAATTTTGGAATTACTCCAGTGTTGCTAATGCTCATCAATGGTGTTCTTGTAAGTGTCGTAACGATTATTTGGCGAAAAGAAGATGAACGGGGCACCCCTATGATTGTTGTTTTGGGCACATTTTATTTTGTGTGGGCGATAATTTCGGGCGTATTAACTTTTCTTCTTGGTGACATCGGGCAGGCGCGTAGCGTAACAATTAATGACGTCTTGATTTTTGTATATCTAGGGGCGGTGGCTTCAATTGCGTTTAACGTAATTTTCACTAAATACTATACTCGTGTTGGCACTGCAGCGGCGGCAACAATGAAATACTTCAAGAGGCTTTTGTCGATTTTAGTTCCTATTATGATACTAGGTGAGTCGCTGAGCGGAGAGATTGTTTTTGGCGCGATTTTGATTATAACTGGTATCGTAATTGCGCAGAAAACAAACAGAAGGCGCAAAATTGCGAAACACTAATTGTGCTCTATTTATCTAAAGTTAGAAAATATGTTATAACGAAAAGTAACAAATGAAAAAAGAAATCCAATCAACAACATACAAAAGCGTAATTATTGCAGGGCTTGCAACAATTGGAAAAACTTTTCTTTCGAAAAAGTATGATGATATTCTGGATTTAGAAATTGGTGATTACAAGTACGATTGTTCGAATAGTAAAAACATAGATTACGAAAAGCTAAAAGGCACTCGCGGGCGAAAAAAGAATAAAAACTGACCTTGCAATTATTATGACGCTATGAAAGAAGCGCAAGGTAACTACAAAGTAATTTTTGTTCCGCTGAATGCGCAGCATTTAGCCTACTTTGACAAAAACAATATCGAATATTATATCACTTATCCATCTTTGGATAGCTGGGAATGGGTCAAGCAAAGAAGCATAGATCGCGGCAATAATGAGAAATGGCTGAATAGAATAGAGGAAGTTTTTGAGGAATATTATGTCTTATCGAAAAAATCCAAATGCAAGAAAATGTTTATTGTTAACGAAAAAACCTCATTGGAAGAAATATTAAAAGAAAATAAATTCATATAAATAGTTTTTCAAAAGATTAGGAAAATCATTAGTAAAAGTTTACAATTCTGAATTGCTTGTGTTATAATTAAAACAAGTTATAAGAAAGGGTGGAAATGGACGATAACACTAGAAAAAGCAATATTGATGATAGTGATTTGGATCAAATGATTGCTAATATTAAAGGTCAGCCAGTTGTGGCACCAACTGTAGTAAATGACAACGGTGCACCGATTTCTTCGAGCGATGGTTCGACGCTCAGCAATGGTCAGGATGATAGTGTGACCACGGTCGATCCAATTGCTGTGTCTGCGCCATCTGCAGATCAACAACCTCTAGCAGAAAATTCTAACGAAACGACGGTTCCATTGCAGCCGCAGCCGCAAGAAATGCCTGCGCCTAATCCTAGCGATTTTACTCCACCTGCTGTTGCGCCAGTTTCTAATTTAGATAGTATTAAACGCGAAGCTTTGGCAGAATTGCGTCCGCTTGTTGATAAACTTGCCCTGCCTCCAGAAGAAAAGTTCAATACAATTTTGCTGATTATTCGTTCGACTGACGACGCGTCACTCTTGCCGGTTGCCCACGAAGTAGCCCGCACTATTGCTGATGAGAATCTGCGCGCCAAAGCCCTCTTGGATGTTATTAAGGAAATTGACTTCTTTGGCCAACAGGCTAAGTAATAACGAAAGATAAAAACAAAGAACGCCCCGTTTCAGGAGGCGTTCTTTTGCTATCTGATGCTGTGGAATCTATGCCATTCGCTACATCATTCCCATGCCGCCGCCCATGCCCATATCGGGAGCGGCTGGAGCTGGTGGTTCAGGAATATCAACAACTAGCGCACCCATTGTCATGGCTGTCGCAGCAATCGACACAGCGTTCTGGATCTCTTCGCGCAAAACGCGGGCAGGATCAACCACACCAGTGGCTTTTAGGTCGATAACGCCTTTTTCGGGTGCCATCACATTCACGCCGTGACCGATTTTGGCTTTGCTGACTTCAGCGTAAAGCGCTTCGGTGTTTAGTCCTGCATTATTCATCAGTTGTTTGAATGGCTGCACCAAGGCGACCCGTAGAATTTCTGCACCTGCGTCTTTACTTGTGATCTCCTTCGATAAAGCGATTAGCGAAGTTCCGCCACCTGGCACAATTCCTTCTTCTAGTGCAGCTTTCGTAGCAGCAACAGCATCATCAACGCGATATTTTTTCTCGTTGATTTCGGTTTCAGTTGCACCGCCAACCTTGATCACAGCAACTTTACCGTTCAAGGATGCTGCACGTTTTTCAGCTTCTTCTTTTTCGTATGCAGACGAAACATTTTCAGCTTGCGCTTGAATTTGCTTAATTCGCTCGGTAATGATTTCGCTATCGCCCGCTCCTTCGATAATCGTAGTGTTGTCTTTGCCGACAATAACTTTGCGTGCGCTACCCAAAACATCTAAATCGATATTTTCAAAGGACATTCCTTGGTCCTCGGTAACAACGGTTGCACCAGTCAAAATTGCGATGTCTTGCAGAACTTCTTTTCGGCGGTCGCCAAAGCTTGGTGCTTTGACTGCAACGGTGTTAAACACGCCTTTCAAACGGTTAAGAATCAGCACGCCAAGTGCTTCGCCTTCGACTTCTTCGGCGATCAAGACCATGTCTTTTTTGCCAGCAGCAGCAAGCTTTTCTAAGATTGGCAGCAATTCTTGGACGGAACTTATTTTTTTATCAGTAATAAGAATAGCTGGTTTGGTGTAAACGGCTTCCATGCGGGTTGTATCGGTCGCCATATAGGCAGAAACATAGCCACGATCAAAAGTGAAACCTTCGGTAACTTCGGATTCCATAACTAGGCTTTGGCCCTCTTCGACACTAACCACGCCGTCGCGACCGATTTTAGCGATTACATCAGCAATTAGTTGACCGATTTCGCTATCGCCCGCGCTGATTGTGGCAACTTCGGCGACACGGTCTTTTTTATCGGTAATCGGCTCGGCAATTTTGTTGATTCCAGCTAAAACTTCTTCGCCAGCTTTTTCGACACCTTTCCGCAGTTCCATCGGATTGTGGCCAGCCGCGATCAAGCGATTGGCTTCCTTCAAAATTTCATAGGTCAAAACTGTGACAGTCGTTGTACCGTCACCGGCAGCTTTGTTCATTTTCTTGGCGGCTTGTTTAATTAAATCAGCGCCAACTTTTTCGCCCAGAGTTTCTTCTGTTTCGGGCAGGTCAACCGCTTCCGCCACAGTTACGCCGTCGTGCGTGATACTCGGTCCGCCGTAGCTTTTGCCGATAACCACGTTGCGACCTTTTGGCCCC